>FUIF01016183.1_pt1 | contig 23068 bp, 26 predicted proteins | sample 1003461 | NCBI WGS metagenome assembly FUIF01 (sample SAMEA80401918, study PRJEB19352) | marine metagenome | reverse complement strand
CAACTTCTACGAACGATTCAAAGAAACTTGGACACTGTTGATCAAATACAACATGGGCGGCGGGTCTCACCAATACGAGTCCAGCGACTTCGTTTCAATCCCATCGGCCCAAGTCATTGCAGGCATGACCAATGCCCGCTTGCAGTTCTACGCTCAACTGCTCGTGAACCTATTCAACACGATCGTGCAGCGCCAAGCGAACAGGCTGCAGGTTTATATCGACGAGAGAACCGCAGAACGCGTCGATAAGCACCTCGCAATGATCGGCGAGTTCATCAAAGAACAGATCGGCGATGGCAAACAGGAAGAAGGCAAGAAGTTCCCGAACGTCGGCAAGCCTTGGCCTGACCAGGGCACGCGTACCGGCGTGGTCACACCGCTGGCCAACTTTGGTAAGCAGATTCTTAATGAGCCGAGCAAGGGGGTTCCCATGGCGACACCCACCGACGCGGCAGACACAACTCCGCAGGCATAACCCCAACCCCCGCCGCCTAACGGTGACGGGGTTTCTTCACCTGACACCGAGCACCGAAGCACACACCCATGAACACGCACCCCTGATCTTCAAGACGGCCCGACCCCCGAGCGTTTGATCCGGGGGCCGGGCTTTCCCAGACGTTGACGACACCCGACACACACGGAACCAGACGCATGAGCCAACTCGTACTCGCAGAATCAAGCAACGTCGCGATCTGGCTCTTTGGTGCGCAGATGCTCTTCAACCTGCTGTTCACGCTGCTGATGTGGGCGCTCAACCGCAAGGTCAAGTCCGACGACAACCTCCGCAAGCGAGTCGAGGAGCAGGACGCGACGATCCGCGCCCAGGTCGACGCGGCCGTTGACCAGAAGATCGGCGCGCTGTCCGACTCGATCAGCAGGCTGGAGAGCCGGCTTGAGATTGGCGACAAGCAGTTCGCCGACCTCGCCGGCCAGGACCACAAGGCGGAGCTCAAGCTCCAGCAGGAGGTCCACCAGCTGCACATGTACGTCACCAAGCACTGCGCGACCAAGTCCGCCATGGATCAGCTGGTCAAGCAGATCAACGCCCTGAGAGAAGACGTGATTCGGGTCCAAAACGAGCGAGGTGCCGTATGACGCCATCACCGCTGAACCCGCGCGAACGCGCACGGCGCGAAGCATTCAAGGACGCGCAGATCCGACGCGCGATGCTGACGTTCCTCAACAGCTCGCGCGGCAACACGCACGACGGCTACATGACCGCAGCGAGCGTGCTGGAGCTCCTGCAGTTCAGCACCGATCAGTCGCGCGTGCCGCGCGACCACGACCACGCCGGCGACCTGCTGCGCGACCTCATCAACGCGGGCTACGCCGTCGACCGCGACGACCGCGAGTCGCCCGCCGATGACTTCCGCCTGGGCACCTGGTCGCTCGCGGTGACCTCCAAGGGCACCCGCCTGCTCGCGCACCAGGAAGCGCCCGACCTGCTCATCACCGACTACCGCCACGACAAGCCCTTCAACCAGGAGTGAACCCGTCCGGGCCGACACGGCCCGGCTCGCTTGACCATGACCGACACGGACGTCGCCAACCCGAAGATCAGCATGCCCGCGAACGAGGACCTCGCGGTGCAGACGATCCAGCACCTGATCGCCGAGCCTTACAACTCGTCGGTGATGAAGCTGCCGCGCCCGGTGCTCAACGAGCTGGCCCGTCGGCTGCTTGAGCCCGGCGTCGAGACGGCGAAAGTGATCGAGTGGCTACACACCAAGAAGGCGGACCTGCCCGAGCGCAACGTCTACCGCTTCGCGCAGCGCTTCCGTGAGGTCTTCAAGATCGTGTGGGCGGGCTGGGCGGACAAGATGATCCTGGCCGAGCTGTCGGCCGACCCCGACTTCGACACCGCGTCCTACCAGCGCGTCATCAAGCACCGCGTGCACCACATCATCGCCCAGGAGCTGATGACCAGCGCGCCCGAGGACCTGGACACCGCGCGGATCAACATGGCGCTGAGCGCCGTGATGGCGCACGACAAGGGCGAGCTCGAGCGCGAGAAGCTGCTGATCGCCCAGGGCCAGGCCGAGCACCGCGCGGCGAAGGCGGAGGCGGAGACCGAGAAGATCAAGCAGGGTGTCGCCCTCGAAAAGGAGCAGATCAAAGACCGCGTAAAAGGTCTTCAAACCAGGATCGACGAGCTTCAAAAGCATCCAAGAGCGGCCAGTCGATCCCGCAGTCTGTCTTCGATTCGATCCGCGAAGAACTGACCGGCATCACTACTCAAACCGGGGAGGCCGCCTGATGGTGATGAGCAGCCTCCCCAGCAAGGTCAACCTCGACCCCGCCCAGCAGCAGTTCTTCCTGGATCAGGCACGCGTCCAGGTGGTCAATTGGCACCGTCAGAAGGGCAAGGACTTCACCACCGCAGCCAAGGCCGTGCTCTCGGCCATGGAGACCGGCCAGTCCTGGTTCATCGTCTCACTCACGCAGCGGCAGGCCGATGCCACCTTTGAGAAGTGCAAAGCATGGGCGGCCTGGTACCGCGATAAGATCGGCGCGTCGCAGGAGGTCGAGCACCCCGAGCGTCACGAATACGACGCAGACTTCGACCACTGGTTTACCTTCAAGAGCCGCGAGCTGCTGCTGCCCAACGGCGGGCGTGTGGTTTCGCTGCCCGGTCGGTCACCCGACGCGCTTGCTGGCCTGACCGGCAACGTGATCTTCACCGAGTTCGGCCTCTTCCCCAACGGCGGCTACGACCACTGGCGCGTCGTCTTCCCGCTGGCGACGCGCGGCTTCACGGTCATCGTGATCTCGACGCCGCGTGGCAAGGAGACCAAGTTCTACGAGCTGTGCTCGCAGCCGGAGACCTACAGCGTCCACTTCTGCGACATCCACCGATCGATTGCCGAGGGCTTTGTGCTCCGCGACCAGAACGGCGAGCCGACCGACCTCGACACCTTCAAGAAACTCTACGGCGACGACATCGGCTTCCAGCGTGAATACGAGTGTAAGTTCATGGGCGCGCTGGACGCGCTCATCAAGTGGGCTCAGATCGAACAGGCCGCCGCACTCGGTCAAGGCCAGCCTTTCGACCTGCTCCAGGTCAAGGGCGATGCAGGTTGGGATGCGCAGTTCTTCCAGCAGTGCCTGGACGACAAGTCTGGTCGAGGGGAGAACGGCTGGGACGTCGCGCGGCGTGGCCACTTATCTGTGCTCTGGACCAACGTGCGACGCGGCGACGTGCGGCACCTGCGCACCTTGGTGCTCATGACCGACACGACCTTTGCCCTGCAGCGCGAGATCGTCGCGGCCTCGATGAGCATCCCCGGCTCGGTCGGCTGCGGCGACGCGACGGGGCTGGGCATGGATTCCAACGAGACGCTCGAAGCCAAGTTCCCCGGACGCTGGGAAGGCGTGAACTTTGGCGGCAAGCGCAAGAGTGACCTGGGCAGCGGGCTGGCCACAGCGTTCAAGGACGCGGGGCAAACCCTGCCCGACCTGGACTTACACAAGTTCATCGCCACCGACGTCTATAGCGTCCAGCGCGATGCGGGTGCCGAGGGATCAGGTGGGCCGGACGGCAAGAGCACGCTGAAGCTCGTCGAGAGCCAGAACCCACTTCTGCCCGAGAGCCACTGCGACATCGCCTACGCGGGCGCGTTGGCGATCCGCTCAGGGCACCAGATCACCAACGTCGGAGGCGTCATCCGCTGGGATGACCTGATCGGAGGCGCGGCGTGAGTGATGCCATGATTGACACCAACGCGGCTGCTCTCGCGGCGATGGCAGGCGACACCGAGACGCGCGGCGGGGCTGGCGATGTCCTGGAACACTTCCGACGCGCACGCGGATCACACGGCAGCGAGGTTCCGGACAACATCTACGACAACATTGTCGCGGTCTATCGCTGCGTGAACTTCATCGCGGACAAGATCGCCTCCATGCCGTTCTGTGTCTCGACCCGGGACGATCGTGTCGTCGAGGACGGGCCGATCATCGACCTGCTCGAAAACCCCAACCCGTGGATGAGCGGCGAAGACTTCTGGCGCGAGTCCACTGGCTGGGCGCTACTCGGTGGCCGTACCCACTGGATATTCCCGGTGATGAGCGGCGGCGTACCGCGACAGGCTCTGCCCACTGGACGACAACAGGTCCGGCCGATCATGCAGCGTTACGGATCGACGACCGGCCGACCGATCGCATGGGAATACCGCCAGCCTGGTGAGCGGTGGGACCAGGCCCAGCGCCTCGACCTCGACCAGGTCTGGACGATCCGCTTCGGCGGCTACGACCCCGACCGCCCCTACAACGGCACCGCGGCGATTGACGTCGTCCGCAAAGCCATCAGCCAGATTTATAAGGCCGACATCGCCAACGAGGCCGCGTTGATCAATGGTGTTCAACCCGGTGGCGCATTGGTCACTAAGAGCGAACTGACCCTTCCCCAAAAGCGAGACCTCCGTGATGAGCTGACCGATCGGCAGGGTGGACCACACAACAATCGCAAGCCCTTGATCCTCTTCGGCGACTGGACCTGGGAAGAGATCAGCTCCTCATTCGCCGACATGGAGTTCGCCAAGCTCAAGCTGATGAGCCGCGCGGATATATGCTCGGCCTTCGGGCTTGATGACGCGGCGGTCTTCCGCCCGAGGGTGGGCGCGCAACCGAGTACGTTGACAGCGCGAAGAAGTCGGCCTGGGTGGACACAGTGATCCCGATAGCCGCGCGTCTGGCCGGCGAGTTCGATCGCGGCGTCCTGACTCGGTTTGAGAACGCCAAGTCGATGCGGGTGCACCGATCTGTGAATCGCGCCCAACCGATCCGGCACACCGCGATGATCGTTCGACGCGAGGCGCGTCTGCGTCGCCGGCCACTCTACGCCTGGTTCGATGCATCGGGCGTTGACGCCATGAAGTCATTGCTTGCCGAGCGCGTCGACACCGTTGCCACGATGGTCCACAAGCTTTATGAAACACCCGCTCATGCCGGGGCGCTTTTTGACCTCGGCCTGTCGGATAACGAAGCCCAGCAGTTGGTCTGGCAGAAAACCAGCGAGATGCCCTTTGATCCCGCGTCGATGCTGCCGGGCCAAAACGATCCGACCGGACCTACCCCAGAAGATGAAGCGACCGAAGACGGCGGCGTTGAAGAAACAGTCGGCGAAGACGATCAAACGGTTCAAGCATCTGCCAAGTCCACAAAGCGCGACACTACCCAGCAGCAGCTCGCACAGATCTACATGGCATGGCGTTCATCCTGGTCGGGTTTAGAGAAGGCGATGGCAGGGCGTGTGCGACGACACTTCAACAGCCTCCGCCCCGAGGTCCTTGGCAATATCGAAGCCAACGCCGATCAATTCACACCAGCATCTAAAGGCTTAAAGCCTGATGCAATCCGCACACTGATCGGTGAGCTGCTCTTCGACCTCACTGAGGCCAACGGCAAACTCATCGCCTTGTCGCGGCCCCTGCTTCGATCGGGATTGGAACTCGGTGGTAAGCAGGCGACGACCGAGCACGCCCAGGCAAGTGGTCAAGAGACGAGCGAGTTCAATATCGCAGACCCCGAGGTCTCTGCTTCGCTCCGGCGACGCGAGATCCAGATCACCGACTCCAACCGCACGCTGCGACGACGCCTGGCCAATCAGATCGCTGCAGGTATCGAAGCGGGCGAGACCGCCTCTAAGGTTTCAGACCGCGTCCGCAAAGAGTTCAACCTCGCCGCAACACGGGCCAACACGATCGCACGCACCGAGATCGGCCGGGCCGTCGAAGAGGGCCGCGCCCACGGCCGTCATCAGGCGGGCACGCCGCTGAAGTCGTGGCTTTGGTCGCGCAAGGAAACCGGCCGCCCTTGGCACATGGATACCGAGGCCCAGACGCTCAAGGAACCGGTGGCCAACGACGAGGACTTCACCGTCGCACAGACCGGCAACACCTGCCCGCACCCGCGCGCGACCAACGACCCCGAGGACGACATCAACTGCGGCTGCACAACCATCGCCCGCTTCCCCGGCGACAGCATCAAGGCCGTCGTTGATCGCTACACCCGGCGCGGCTACCTGACCTTCGAGCAGCTGAGCGCCAAGGTCCAAGACCACGAACCGGAGACCACGTCATGAACACCCCCGGAAAATACCTCGATCAATTCTCTCGCATGCTCGACCCGCGTCAGCGTGAGATCGCCCCGGAGTGCGGCGACCTGAGCTTCTCGATCGCCCAGGTCAAGGAGAAGGGCATCGACCCACAGGCCCGCACCGTGACGGCGATCGTTTCGACGCCCAACGTCGATCGCTATGAAGAGATCGTTGAGCCCAAGGCGTTCGAGGAGTGGCTGCCGCAGTTCTTGACCAACCCGGTCTTCGTCGCCGGTCACCAGTACAACGGCTTTAGCGGTGAGCCCACTGTCATCGGCCACTGGGTCTCGATGGAGGTCACCGACGAGGGCCTGGTCGGCACGGCGAAGTTCGCGGACACCAAGCTGGCCGACGAGTACTGGAAGCTCTACAGCGAGGGCCATATGCGGGCCTTCAGCGTCGGCTGGATCACCCACCAGTGGGAGATGCGCGAGTACGACCTGGGCAACGGCGTCAACAAGAAAATCCGCGTCTTCACCGAGGTTGAGTTGATCGAGGTCTCGGCCGTCTCGATCCCGGCCAACCGTGAGTCTCTGGTCCGCGCCGCGTCGGCATTGGCCGGTCAGCAGGACGGCAACCACGACGCCGAGCAGTCGGCCGCGATCGCCAAGGCGCTGCGTGAAGAGATCGCCACCGATATCAAACAAAGCATCGGCGAGCTCTTGCCCGCCGAGCTGAGCAAACTCTTGTCCGCCGAACCCGGCAGCCCCTTGTGCTCACTCGTCCAGGACGTGGTCGAGTTGACGCTGGCGTCGGGATCTTCGCATGACAGAGAGGACGTCCACGACGAGGGCCGGTCGGCAAGCCAGGCCCAACTGGAAGAGGTCACCGAGCTGTTGAGCAGGGCTAAGGCCAAGCTCGGCGGGGCGGCCTGACCCTGGATTCGTAATTCACTCACTTGCACTTAGGAACATAACCATGCCCGCAACAATCGACAACGTACTCGACCAGGTCAAGGACCTGGCCGGCAACCTCAACAGCCTCGGCGAAGCTCAGGGCGAGATCCTCGCCAAGCTCGCCGATGACGGCGACCTCATGAAGGCACCCGCCGCTCTCGAAGCGCTGGAGAAGCGCTTCGACGAGATCAACGACTCGATCGAGGAGCGGATCGCCAAGATCAATCGCACCAGCTACGACGCCCGCGGCAATTACAAGGGCGTCTTCGATACTGAAGACGATGCCCGCGCCTTCGCCGCTACAGTCTTCGCCAAGGCCGCCGACCAAGCCTGGGGCGACGACGCCCAGAAGTTCGGCCAGCGCTGCGCCGAGATCCTCAAGAAGGACTACCCCGACATTCACAGCCGGGCGATGGACTCGACCACCGACGGGGCGTTGATCACGCCCGAGTTCTCAAGCCGGCTGGTCCGCCTGGTCGAGCAGTTCGGCGTCTTCGACTCCGAGGCGTTCGTCATGCCGATGGGATCGAGCTCGCTCACCTTCCTGCGCCGCACCGGCGGCATGAGCGTCTTCGTGATCGGCGAGAACGCCGCAGGCACGCAGAGCGATCCGACCTACGGCAACGTCACGCTCAACCCCAAGGAGCTTGGCACGCTGACCTACGTCCCGCGGACCCTCGACGAGGACGCGCTGCCGATGATGGGCGAGCTGATCGCGATCGAGATCGCCCAGGCCTTCGCGGAAGCCGGCGACGACGACGGCTTCAACGGGGACGGCAGCTCGACCTACCACGGCTTCACCGGCCTGATCCCGCGGCTCAAGACGATCAACGGGGTCGACGACGGCGGCGGCCTGGTCCTGGGCGCGGGCAACGCCTGGTCGGAGCTGACCCAGGCCAACCACGACAAGCTGATGGGCGCGATCCCGACCTACGTCACCGACCCGAAGTATTTCTGCTCGCGGCCGTACTTCGGACAGGTCCTGGTCAAGCTGATGAACGCCGCCGGCGGTGTCAGCGCGATGGAGATCGCGGGCCGCAAGGTGCTCGCCTTCAACGGCGACCCGGTCCGCCTGGTCCAGAAGATGCCCAAGACCGAGGGCAACAGCCAGGTGCCCCTGCTCTACGGATCGATCCGCCAGGCGGCCACCATCGGACGTCGTCGCGGCGTGACCGTCGAGACCTCGCGTGACTACAAGTTCGCCGAGCGACAGCTCACCGTGCTCGGCACCGAGCGCAAGGCGATCAACTGCCACGATCTGGGCACCGCGACCGAGGCGGGCCCGCTGGTCGGCCTGATCACCGCGTCCAGCTAATCGCATACGAGAGAGGGTGGCGGCTGACCCGGATAGCGGCCGCGTAAATCCCCGAACAACCAGAGACGAGGGCCGAGCCGGGCAACCCGGCCCTCACTTTTCAGACCATAACCCAACACCCAACAGAGATACCACCATGACCATCCTCAACAACACCAAGTACTTCAACGCGATCCCACCGACGGCGATCAAGGACGACGCGGCGTTCGTGTCCAATGTTCTCGACAAAGCCACCGACATCCCCCATGACGCGAAGGGCGTGCTCTTCGTCGTACAACTCGGCGCGACCGACATCGCGCTGGCGGCACTCAAGGTCCAGCAGTCGGACACCGAGACCGATGCGACCACGCTTGGGGGCGCGCCCACCGATGTCGTCGATGCGGCGAGCAAGCCCGGCGCAGACGACGATGGCGGCGTCGCCCTGATCTACGTGCCGATCGAGTCCTGGACCGAGCAGTACCTGCAGCTGCAGGCCACGGCCGGCGACGGCACCGCGGGCACGTTCCTGTCGGCCATCGCGATCTTTGACTGCCCTGGTGTCAGCGGCGCGAACGCCACCGACCTCGGCGCGATCAGCCTCGATATCGCTTAAGCCCGAAGGGCATCGACCCCACAACACGAAGACCCGCCGCTCAGCGGCGGCGGGTTTTTCTTCCCCCGGAACTTAAACACACCATAAACACCGTTTGAAAGGACATTGATATGCCCAACAAAAAAGAACTCACCAAGAATCTTGGCCAGCTAGGCGTCCAGCCGCAGGCGGAAGGGAAGAGTAAGGCTTCAGGTGTGGTCCAGCTCACCTGCAACGCCAAGGGCCACCAGTTCGGCGAGACCTTCAAGGCTGCTGATGCCAAGAAGCTCGGCATCCTCGACAAGTGCAAGCCCTTCACGCCGGCCAAGTAATCCCGAACCCCCACCAGTCCCGCCGGCGCTCAGCGACGCGGCGGGTCTTTATGAACCCACCCCCCGGAAACTTCCCCAACCAGCGCGACCGGATGATCCGGCAGCGCGACACCACGACGAGGACCGCCATGAGCGAAGACAAACAACCAAACACCGCCGGCACAACCAACCCAACTCTCAGCGCGCCGCACGATCCGGAAAAGAAGCGCTACCGCACGACCGCCGAGCACCGCCGGCCCAGCGGCATGATCTGGCCCAAGGGCATGGTGTTCTGGGCCACGCCCAAAGAGGTTACCGACCAGAAGATCCCCGCCGAGTTGGTCACCCCCGGACCTAACGCCCGGAAGTTAACGCACGTAACTGACGCACCGCCACCGAGCGAGACGCCCTAAGCAAGCTCGTAAAAAAGTACTTGGGCAATTTTGAATAACCGCCACACGCAAGGACGCACCTGGCAACATGGCCAACAAGCTCGCAAAACTCGACGACCTGAAGGCAGCGCTCGAGGTCACCGGCACGGACGCGGACGCCGACCTCACGCGCCTGCTCGAAGCCGCCGCCGCGATAACTGAACGAATCGCGGGGGTTGTTGCGGGCGGGCTCCGCAGGCAGACCGCGATCACCGAGTACCCCAGGCCGGCCAGCGATCGCTCACAGATCATCTCGCTTGACCGCCGGCCTCTGGAGTCGATCACCAGCATCAAGCTGCTGTACGGGCCGGCCACGCCGACCGAGTTCACCAATGATGCAACCGCGCTGGTCGAGGGAACGGACTTTGACATCCACTCCGCGGAGCTGTCGCAGGTCATTCTTTACGACGACTGGTGGCGTTTTGGCGAGCGGTCCAACCAGATCGTCTACACCGCCGGCTTTGCCGACCCTGACGACGCGGTCGGCGGCGACGCGATCGAGCCGCCTGACGACCTGCAGGGCGGCAATATCGAGCAGGCGGTCATGCTCTTTAACCAGCGGCGTACCGCGGGGCTCAAGGGCGTCGAAGCCGGCGGCGCATCGGGCATGCTCGGCGACACCAGGGTTCACCCGCGACTCAAAGCCGCCGCGACGCGCTACCGGAGGTACGGGCTGTGAAAACCATCGGAGCCATCATCATGTCTGTCGCCATCGCGATCGGATTCACGCCCGAGTCGGTCCGTGCCATGCAGCAGTGGGACCGGGTCAGCACGGACCTGGTCGAGAACCTTGACCAGGCCTTTAGCCAGTTCATCATCGAGGTAGAGTCGTTCGTCAAAAACGAGTACTTCGGTCAGGGTAAAGAGATCAACAACCGTACCAGCAACCTTTTCCAGGCCGTCAAAGGTGAAGTGATCGGCCCGCTCAAAGGCTTTGTCGGCACGACCCAGGGCACAACGACCCCGTATGCGCGGGCCATCCTTGGCCCCGGTCAAACCAGGATCACGCCAAAGAACAAGAGCCACCTCTGGGTGCCTGTCGCCAATAACCTCAACCCCTCGGGAGTCACGCGATACACGCCCAAAGGGCTCTACGACACCTTCGGCAAGGATCGCATCTCGATCTTCACATCCAAGCGCGGCAACACCGTGGTCTTCGTCAAGGATGAAAAGAACGAAGACGGGTCGAACCAGCGGTTTAAGCGTGCGACCAAGGCGGGGCGCAGGCGGGGCGATCTGAAGGGCCGGCTGATGTTTGTCCTCAAGGACGAGGTCATTATCGAGGGCACTGATGCGCTTGCCAAAGGTGTGCAGCGCATGCTGCCGCGCGGCAACGAGCTAATCAACGATGCGGTCGCCCGCTCATTCCCCGGCCCGGGCGGGGGTGATGCATGACGCACACGATTGATCCCACCGACCCCTGGCTGGTGCGCGTGCTAATGGGCTTTGCCAACGCGATGGACGGGGGCAAGGCCGATGGCACGCCGGACACCCTCATCGGCTGGCCCGTGCCCGGCGAGTTCAAGGGACGCTACAAGCCGTTCGTCTGGCTGGAGGTCGCGCCGCCCAACTGGACCGACGCGAGCGAGCAGAGCCAGGCCACGGTCGTCGTCGGCGTCGTGATCAAGAAGGACCCTGGCGACAAGAGCGCGTCCGAACTGGTCCAGGCCCTGAGAGCCTACGACCCGATGCGGCGGTCGCTTGTGCAGGCGATGGAGAACCGAGCCAGTGACTTCAACGCCGCGATCCTGGGCGTCGCCTTCCCGGACGAGGGGCAGGGCGGCATCAAGCCGACCGGCGGTCAGGACTTCGACGGCACGCTCGCGATCGGCGAGCGCTTCCAGGTCAACTTCAACCCCGGCGCGGTTGGCGCAGTCGGGACCTAAACCACACCGCCGCCCCCGCAAGGACGCGGCCTACACAAAGGAGCGCCAGCCATGGCCGACGTTGCAGAACTCCCCCTGATCAAGCCCACCGCATTCAGCGACGGGACCGACACCATCCTCGGCATCGAACGCATGGGCGTCCGCAAGCGCCCGCTGAATACCGTCGGGTTCATCCCCGAGGGGTCACTCGAAGAATCCCGGCGCGAGTTTGTCGAAACGCCCGGCGCTCCGTGGAGCGGCCCGCTGGTCATGTCCGGGGTGCAGGCGCTGGCCTATGTCGGCACCACGATCGCATCGGCAACCATTGCGTTCGTCGATCTCTCCACCGGCAGCTCGGGAACGATGACCATCACCAACATGAAGATCCTCGACATCGACGCCGGTGTCACACGCAACCAGAAATCCTCGGCGACGCACCGCTGGGAAGCCGACAGCGTCGTCTTCTCCTGATCGGCCACCTGTTAAGCCATGACGAACCCCGACCCCATCCAGCAGCGCATCGAGATCGACGCCGACACCCAAGGCGCTGATGAGTCGGTGCGCGCGATCAACGAGGTGCGGGAGGCCGGCGAGGAGGCCAACCGTGCGACGGACCAGGGGGCGGACGCCAGCGACCGCCAGGCCAGGGCCAACCGGGAGAACGCCGACGCGCTGCGTGACATGGCCAGTGGTACCACGCTCGCCGCCGGGGCCGCGGGCAAGCTGAACAGGCAGCTGCTTGCGCTGGCCAGTGGGGCTGCCGTGGTGGCGGGTTTGCGTGAGGTCATCAGTCTTGCCCGGCAGGAGCTGGAGAGCTTCACCCAGACCGCCGATGCGGCCTTCCAGAACCAGGTGACCATCGCTTCGGCAGAGCGGTCGCTCAAGCTCAACCTGCCCGGCGCGAGCGACGACGAGGTACAGCGTGCGATCGACGCGGCACGCAGCATTTCCGAGCAGCGGAGCGTGCCCATTGCCGAATCCACCAGCGCGCTGGCGTCGGCCCTTTCGGCAAGGGGCGGCAACCTGGACGAGGCGATCGCGGTCACCGACCTGGCCGCGCAGATCCGGCCCGATCAGCCGTCGGCGATCGCCGGCATCGCGGGCGCGATCGGCGACGTCGGCGACGCGATCGGCACCGATGACCCGACCGCCGCGCTGGGCTTTCTGTTGACCGTCGGCGGTCAGTCGCGCGTTGCAGACTTCAACGCCCAGGCATCGAGCATCCCCGCCGCGCTTGCCGGTATCACGGGCGAAGGCTTCTCGCCTTCGGGCGCGGGTGCATTGTTCTCGGCGCTGAGCGTTGGGGCCAAGGACCTGACCGGCGACTCGACACGCACCGCTTCGATCCAGCTCGCCGCGCAGGTCAACGCGTTCTTCACCGCCAGCGGCAGGCCCGAGCGCGGGGCCTCTGCAATCGCGGCGCTCCAGCAAGACCCCAGCCTGCGGAATCAGTTCCTTGAGAACTTCTCGTTAGAGGCACGGTTCAACGCACGGGCGATCGCGCTGCTGTCCGACCCCAGCTCGAGTATTGCTCAGGGCTTCGCCCGCAACCTGGGCGGCTTCGGGGACACCGCCGCGCTGCGTGGTACGGGTTTACAGAAACTCGACCAGCTCTCGGACGGCCAACTCGAAGGCAACGCGCAGCTGAATCGCGACCTCGCGTCCCTGGTTGATCAGCTCTCGGCCGACAACGTTTCGTTCGGCACGGTCGGCGCCATCCGCGACCAGCTCGTCCCGCTGCTTCAGCAGACAGGCAGCCCGGCATTGGCGACAAGGCTTGAGGGCCTGAGTTTCGATCTAAACAACTTCGCATCACCCGATGAAGCGACAGACGACCTGATTGGGATATTGCAGCGTCGCGTTAATGCCATCAGGAACCGTGCGGTCAGTACAACCGTGGGCGGCAGTCCCGGCTCGCTCCCCACCATCACTCGCCGCGCTCTTTCGCAAGACGAGCGGCGGGCCATCGAGACCATCCAGCGGGTCATCCGCCAGATCCAGGAGCGTCGTGGCGCTGCTGTCGGCGATCAGTTCATTGAAAACGGCCAGCCGATCGGCACAATCGATTTCGCTACCGGCCGAGGCTTTGGCCGGACAATTTCTCCAGAGATCGACGACCCGCTGCTCGATCAATCCGATCGCAGCAACCCTACCACCATCAACAACTTCATCAACAACGGCACGCAGATCAATGGCGCGGGTGACTACCGCACCGACGACCAGGACGGGAGGGACCTCGAATGACGCTCCCTCTCGCCGCCAACGCCTACTTCAAGATCAACGGCAGCCAGGTCACCGGCTTCGAGCACCAGGACAACCGCACCCTGCGCAAGCCGGGCCGGCTTACCAGTGCACGCGTCCAGTACTTGCCAGGCCAGCGCAACCCGATCGTCATCAAGGGCCGCGCACGGCGCGGCGTGCTCGTCCCTACCGGTTGGCTGCGTGCCGCATCGGTGCAGGCGCTCTGGACCCTCGTAGGCCAGCACGAAACCTTCATCGATGAGACGCTCATCTGCAGCGTGAGCTTCCACGGCACGACCTACAACCCCGTGGTCCCGTTGGACTTTCAGGTCCTGGACCCGCAGCCCACCACCTTCAGCGATGAAGACACCGTTCTCGGCGCAAGAATCCGCTGCTACTTTTTGTTCCAGACCCTCCAGGCATGACAGCACTGACCTCCCCCAGCCAGAGCATTGGTCAAGCGACCTTTGACGTGTACGTCAAGACCGTCAACGGCGATCCGCCGGAGGCGGGCCAACTCGATAGTGCCTCGGCCGGCGAGGGTGGGTGGCAGCGCGCCGACAACCTGCTCTTTAAGAACTGCAACTACGCGGCCTTTCCGGCTAGCGGTACCGCGGTGTTCGAGCGCGTGCCGCTGGACATCGAGATCGACCCCTTTGAGTTCGGCTTCGAGTACGGGCCCGATGATCAGGTGCGTGTCATCATGCAGCCGCCAGCGGGTCTTGGCTTTGCGATGCCTGGCCTGGACCAGGCGGGCGGTGACGACTCGGGGATCTGTGTCTTCGAGGGTGTTCTGCAGCGTTCGGACTGGCACGTCCAGGGCGCGACCGACAAGCAGGACGAGGTCGAGCGATTCAGTCTGGTTGCGACTGATGCGCCGTCGATCGACAACCTCGCGCTCGAGCACCTGGTCATCGGCCGGTTCATTGCTGACGACGACACGCCCACGCCAGTGCTTGTCGATGGCATCTCGGTGCCCTGCACGTTTAACTTCGGCGGGCGGCCCAACAAGCGGGCGGAACTCACGATCACCGCCGACCCCGGCAATCTTCTACTCACCGCCTCTCTCTTTACCAGTGACGGCGATTTGAACGCCGAGTACTGGACGTTCAAAGAGGCTTTGAAACACCTGATCGCGTGCTGGATGTACGGCATCGATGAGGCGGATGGTGGGGACGCACAGGGCGACTTGAACCGCAGCTTCTGCCTGGAGCCCGAAACCCACCGCGCGGTGTTCGGAAACGGCGGCAGCGGCGCACGCTGGGCTGGGCTGGACAAACTGCTGCCCGAGACAGATGTCCAGGGCTTAGGTGTTCTTAGCGCGATCGAGCGGGTGTGTGCCCACGCGGGCTACCGCGTCGCCGTGCTGCCGCCCCTGGGCAGGGACGGTGAGGACAACGCTTCAATCGACCGACGCTATCAGCTCCGCGTCTGGCGGGCGGGAGCGGGCCCAGAGAAGCAGCTCAAGCTGCAGGCACGCCACACCGTCACCGGCAACGAAACCGCCACACAGCTCCTGGAGAACAACAACGTCAACATGCTCCGCGGGCTCCGCGACACCTCGCGCATCCGAAACAACATCATCGCGGCCGGGCGGGCGTTGATCGAGACGAGCGTCGAGCTCAAGCCGCTCTGGCACCCCGACGACGTGGACAGCCTCAGCGGCGGCGATGTCACGCAGTGGCATCAGCAGCTGCCGGTCGATCAGGACGGCGACACGTACCACCAGAAGCACGTCGCCGGCGGCACGCAGTACGAGGACTACGGGTACGTCGGTCGGCTCTGGGGCCTTGACGAGACCGGCGCGTTCAAGGCGGCGGCCAAGGGCTACACCAGCGGGGCCTACGCGCACCCCGACGGCGGCTTCGACTGGCTCACTCACCTGGGCATCGATGGCGATGACGACCTCACGGCCGACCGCACCGCCAACGGTGTCACCGAACCGATCCGCTGGTCCAAGCGGCCGCGTCGGCCGCTGAAGCTCTCGCGCGTCGAGTCGATCGAGACCGGGCGGCGCTTCCGCCTGGACGTCAGCGAAGACGGCGGGTCGAACTGGTATGAGCTGCCGCAGTCGGCCTACCGCGTGATCACCGATGGCCGCTTCGCCATCCTCCTGAACATCGACAACCTCGCGGCGACCAACCGCTTTAGCTTCGGCGAGCAGGGCAAGAACGTCACGGCCGAGCCGGGTGCCGACTGGTACTCCCTTCTGCTTGGCGGCACCAACCTCCGCTTTAGGCTGACCTGCCTGGTCGAGGCGGACCACGCCGCACGCTTCGACGCACCGATCGACCCGGGCGCGACCTCGCGGACGCCGCGGGCCCAACGCATCGACACGCGGATCACCGAGGTCTGGCAGTCACCCAGCAGCGTGATCGGCGACGGCTCGTCCTGGGCAAGGTTGGATGATGGCTATGTCGCTGCGAGCGCGGCGGGTGCCGACCGCACCAACAACCTCAAGGACCTGGCCGAGCGTGTCCGCGACGAGCGCGGGCAGATGCGTTTCTCCATCACCGGCGAGACCTTCATCATGGACCCGTCGCAGTTTGCGGTGGGCGATGTGGTCACGGAGGTCAACGGGCGGGTCGTGTGGTTTGATCAGTTCAACGCGGGCAGCGGCGAGACGCGCTACCCCTCGATCGTGTCGATGCAAATCTCCGGCTACCCCAGCCAGAACATCGGCTTTGACATCGGCGACGAAGCGGCAAGGAGGGGCGTATGAGCAGGCGCACCGTCCTGGTACCCGTCCTTGCCACCTGGCAGCCGACCGACACGCTGAACCTCTACATCGGCGATGAGGACGCCGCGGACCTGGCGAGCTCCGCGAGCACATCCAAGGTCGCGTCGATCAAGGTCGGCAACGCCTCTACGGGCGATCGCATCCCGATCTCGTTCAGCTACAGCCCAAACAACATCTGCGCTCAGCTGCCGATCGGTGTGAGCAGTATCGACGCCGCTGGCAACGAGTCGGACGAGTTCGAGGCGCTCATGGACTTGAAGGAGCCGCCGCTGCCTCCTGGACGGCCGGACGTCGCCGCAACGGCCAACCCCGGCGAAGCGACACTGACCTGGCTGGCGTCGGCGAGCTTTGTAGTCGTGCTGATGGTGACGAATATCAACGCTTTGAGACTTTACCTAATGATGGGATGAGCCATGAACTACAACCGCCTCAAAAAGGCATACGAGGACTGGCTGGCAACCAGCCCAAGCCCTGTGAATGATGCGGCGTTTATCGCATGGATGAGCGCCAACGTGTCCTCGGCTCGCACCACCATCAGTGGTGACGATCTGCTTGACCAGCTTGTGCTGGCGGATTATGCCGCATTCGCCGCGCCGCAGCGAGAACTTTTTAACACGCTCACACTTAAGGAGGCGCTGAACGTCGCGCCCGGTACGGGTACTCGCTCGATCCTATCGGCTCTGTTCCCGAACCCCAGCGACACGCGAACCAACCTGATCGCACTTATCACTTCCGACCGCAGCGAGCCCCGCCACAGCACCTACAGCATCGGGCCGGTCGGTCAACCTCATATCGAACGACTGCGTGCAGACGGGAGGATTGGCTAATGCCAGACGCAACGCGATCATCAGGCACACTCACCCAGCTCACCGCCACAGGCAACACCGCCGTCATCGCGGTGGACTCAGACCTCGCGCTTCTTTGTTCCATCGAACACAACAACGGGACGGGAACGATCACCGCAGGCGCAACGATCCAGCCGCAGATCAGCCACGACGGTACCAACTGGTTTGACTACGGCGGGGCTTTTACCTGCGACTTGACGGCGAGCAGCGAGCAGTTCTTCACGTTTGAGATGCAGCTTCCAATGCCCGGCAATGATGTTCGGTTTGCGTACACCGCGCCGACTGGCAGCAGCGGCCACACGCTTGACGTGGCCTACACCCGAACGACGGCGATCGAATAGTCATGAGTGCGTTCCGTGCAAAACCCGTTTACCCCCGAGTGAATCGGGGCGACCCGCTCGCCAACGGGCTGGTGTTCTTCATCAGCCCGCCGCGAGAATGGGGCAACACGCGCGATGGAGAAGATGGCGACTTCATGTATGGCGCGGACGCCTGTGACCCCTACACGCGCATCGAGGTGAGCGGTCACGAGAACCGCCCGACGCGCGGTAGTGAATACGGCCCGGCCTTTTGGGAGGACGGGAACGAAGACACCTATATCACCAACGCGCTCACCGAAGATCGGTTCCAGCTTGGCGATTCGCCATCGTTCACGAAGTTTGCGTTCTTCAAGTACGTTTCAAGCGGTGGTAATGGGCTTGTGTTCAGCCGTCGAGGCTTCGGTGGCCCAGGCGATAAGCGCCACGCCTTCACGATGGACAACAGCGGCGTCTTTTACGTCCAGCTCGATGACGATGTCACCTCCACCACGAGAAGCTACTCATCGGGCATAGCAGACGGATGGCACACCGCGGCTTCGTGTGTGAGTCCTACGACGATCGAGTTTTACATCGATGGTGTCATGGTGAGCAGCCAGACCAACAACACCGGGACCGACATCGACTCAGACACGGGGCGCGAATGGGAGATCACCGGGGGTAGCGGTGAATCACGCCTGTTGATCACAGCGCTTTGGAAGCGTGCTTTAACCGCAGGTGAGTTGCAGCAGCTCCATCACGATCCTTGGCGCGTGGTTCGGGCAGCAACGGATTACAGCTCTCTGGTCCAGATCCCGGCGGTTGGCGGCGCAAATAACCACGACATCCGACAAACCCCTCGCGGCCTTGGTCGCGGTGTAATGAGAGGTGCAGCATGAGCCGACACGCGATCGCCTATGGCGAGGACGCCCTGTTCTTTATCCCCGCGATCGATGCGGGCGCGGTTGATTTCAACACCGCGCCGACGCTCGCGGCCGGGGACGGCAAGCTCTATTCCCACGGCGGCGCGAGCCCGCAGGTCAATACCAACCTCGCCGCCGAGATGGTCGCCTTCACGTCGGGTAGCGAGGAACCGGCCAGCGGCGACACGCTCGACGGCGCGACCAGCAGCGAGTCGGCCACGTTCATGTTTGCGGTCGTCACCAGCGGCACGTGGGGCGGTGGCGACGCGGCGGGCTTCTTGTTCTGCAAGAGCGTCAGCGGCGTCTTCTCGGCCGAGAACCTGGACATCAATGGCGGCACGGCCAACGTGATGACGATCGCCGGGGACTTCACCGCGGGCCTGGTCGGTTCGATCGGCAACGGCGATGTCGTCTTCGCACTGACCGCAACCGAGACCCAATGCAAGCAGGGCACGGTCACCTTCATCGACAGCGCGACGAAGGACTGGGAAGACAACAAGCTGATGTTCGAGACGTTCGGCGATGCAAACGCGCTGGTCGAGGCGTACCCGGCCAGCGGCGACTGGCTCACCACACTCGGGACAAATGCCCCCGCCGACTGGATCAACGCGGCCGCGATCGCGGCATCGGCGCTAAATGGCAAGGGCGACTGGCTTACGACACTCGGAACGAACGCGCCTTCGGGATGGATCAATGCCGCAGCCATCGCCGCCGCTGCGCTTAACGGCAAAGGCGATTGGCTCACCACCCTTGGCGCAAACGCCCCTGCGGGTTGGATCAACGCGGCTGCCATTGCTGCGGCCGCGCTTAACGGCAAAGGTGATTGGGCAACGCAGGCAGACGTCTCTGCCATTACCCAGGCTCAGCGCGTTCGCCTGGTCCTGCCCAACCAGATCGAACGTCCCGACTCGGGCTCGACCACTTACCGCCTGTACATCTACGCCTACAACGAAAGCCACACCGCCGAGGACCTGGACAGCAACCCGACGGTCACTGCGGAGAACGCTTCGGGTACCGACCGCTCGTCGAACCTGGGCACCGTCACCAAGCCCTCGGGCACGGGCGTCTACTACGTGGACTACACGCTCAGCGACGGCGATGACATCGAGCAGATCGTCTTCAAGGTCACGGCCACAGAGGACACCACGCCGACCGAATACGCCATCGCGACGCAGGTGGTTGATACGACCGCGGTGGACTACACCGCAGCGGACCGAACGCGCGATGATGCGATTTCAACATTGCTTGGCACCACTGATGGCAAGATCGACATCATCGACAACCTCGTCGATCAGATCATCGCCAAGCTGCCCACCAAAGCCAAGCTCATGGGATCGGACGATACCGACGGTGGGTTCGACGCAGAGGCCAAGGCCGACATCAGCGCCCAGGCGGGTAACGACATCGTTGCCGAAGGCACCGCTTCGGCGGCCACGGCCGGGGCGGACAGCATCACGGTCACAGGGCTTGCGATGGACGCTTACGAATATCGCCACCACTTCCTCATCATCCCAAGCGGTAACGGCCAGGGCACCGCCTACGAGATCCTCGCGACCAGCTCGGGCACGACCTTCCAGCTCAAGGAAGGGCTGCGTGCCGCCGTCGCCGGCAGTACGACCGTCAAGATCGGGGGCCGAGCGAGGTGAGTGCAGTTGTCCCTCTACTTATGCGCGGGGGCGCGGGCCCCGGCTGCGAGGTGTACAAGCGCGAGACACGCTCGGGGGTCTCGTCGTTTGTCGAGGCGGTGCCCGACACCGTGCTGACCTATACCGTCACCGGCCTGCTGGCCAACAGCATCCAGTACTTCCACATCGAGGCGGTCAGCGAGTGCGGCATCCGAAGTGTGCTCAGCCCCATCACACGCCTGCGCCGCGTCGCGATGGACGCGGACAACGAGCTGATCCCACCCACGCCCAACGCGCCCTACGGGGTCAAGCTCACGCTCCGTGCGGGCGGGGGCATTACCGCGAGCTGGCAGCACTCGGACGACAACGGCGAAGCCGACGCGGCGAGCTTCAACGTCTACGTGGCCACCGGGGCGACGGCGATGGACTACACCACACCCGACCACACGGTCAGCGTCCCAACACAGAGCCAGGACCTGGGCACGTTCGCGAACGACACCATCGTTCGCGTCGTTGTCCGCGCGGTCACATCCGGGGGCGATGAAGAGACCAACACGACCGAGTACTCGGCCACGGCCGATGCGGCAGCTCCAGATGCCCCAACGGAGCTGATCATCCTATGAGCACGATGAAGCCACAACCCGGCAAGAACGATCGCCAGGCCAGGGAGGTCGGCCAGGCGCGTTGGGAAACGGAGGCGAACCAGCGCAGCACGGCCGAGGACCGTACCCCCTCGAAACAGCAGGTCTGGCTTGAGATGGCTGTTCAGGAGGTTCACGACAACTATCTGGTCTGCAGGGCCTGGGACGGGCTTGAGCTCAAGGGCGTCAACGTCAACGTCGCGAAGGACCCCGAGCTTCGGCAAAGCGCTAGGGACGGCATGACAATCAACGGGCTCAGCTACGAGTACACCGGACCGCAGGCCAGGACCGTGACCAAAGAGTCGGACAGTTCGACCAAAGACCAGATCATCATCCCGATGTACGACGTGCCAGCCGATGGCCCAGAAAACTTCCCTGGCTCGATCATCACTGCCGCACCGATCGCAACGCGCGTGCTGGCCGATGACGGGGCAACGGTTTTGCATTGCCAGCTCCGCGAGTTCACGCAGCGGGCCTACGCCAACGTGGAGGGAAGTTGATGACCACGGTCAACGCCTTCCAGCACGACGGCTTTAATGGCTTCTGCAGCGCTGGGTACAACGCCCGCAATGGCTGCGGTGTGCCCGACCTGTACATCGTGACATACGACACGGGCTACCGAGGACCGGGGAACCCCTCGGCTACAGCGGCGCGTCGTCTAGTCAAGATCAACGGCAACACCGTTGTCTGGTCGGTCGTGATCCCCGGCGGCGGCTGGGAGATCATGTCGTACAGCATGGATGTCGATGTCACGGTCAACGCAAACGGCATCTACACCGCGGTGCAGAACGGCGATGGCTCTGCCAACATCCACCGCTGGGATCGCGATGGCAACCTGCTCAACTCCGCGACGTTCGACGGCTCGGTTTCGCTGACGATCTGCAGCAACACCTATGGCGATGTCTACGTGTGCAGGGGCTTCCCGACCCCGCGCAATGCTCACTACGACGCGGAGCTGACACAGATCGATACGTTCAACACGATTGAGCCAACGCGGCTTGGTAATGGCTCCGTGGGTTGTTTCACGAGACGATCGGCCTGCGCTCCGAACGGATACCCCTACATCGCTGCGTTTACCAACGGCGCTGGCGGCGGGCTTTCGTATGGCCGTGATCGTGACTTTGCTGTTGTTGGTCCACCCGCACTCTTGAATGGTGTCTACTCAGGCAACAACAATGTATTACTCGAGTACTACGGATCAGCGCCCTCGTTCGTTGAAGACGTCATCCAGCCCTTTGGCTTTGCGGTCAGCAGGCGGAGTTCCCAGGACACCGCTGACCTTGGCCTTGGGCGTGGTTTCGAACTGGGCCTGGTTTCGAGCGACAACTTGGTCACCAACACAGGCCCGGATGATTTCACCAGCTATCCGGCCTGGTTTGATATGAACGGGTCGAACAGCCTGCGGCCCATGTACATCAGCACGCCGCGCAACCTGGTCAGCCTCTGCCGACTAGGCACGCGGCTCGCGCAATGGATCGGCGTCTCGGGCGATGACAGGTACATCGACTGGGTGGTTGAGACCGAGGACGTTTTCACCGACCTGCCCCGAGACACGAACATCAGGAACATGGCCTATGGGATGCTCACCCAGGCCGGTACTCAAACGGCCTATGCGTGGGGGATCAGCCTGGACATCGTCACGGACGAGGTTGACTTCTTCGTCGGCCAGATGAACCTGACGACCCAAAGCCAGGTCAGTCTGATGCTCAATAGCAACGAAGAGATCGACGGGCTGTTCGGCCCGTCGTACCCCCTTGGCCACGGCATCCATGCGGCGGTCATCGACCAGCCAGGGGAGGGCTATAGCAACCCGACGGTGTACTGACACACTGCTATCGAAGCCCGTTTGAAGGGCTTTCAATCGGGGCCTGAAACGGGCCTCGATGACAATTTGAGCCAGACCCTGTTTTGGCACTGGAAAAGGACTCGAACCCCTGCGCGATAGGTACGTGCGGGGGTTTGATGCCATTTAGCGCGCCGCGATGCCATTTTGAGTGCGCCTCTACACACTCATCGCCGACCGCAACCGGCTCCGCTGGGTAGGCCAGCCTGGGGTCCTTGTAGCCGCTGGTGATGCCTTGTTGCTTGCCTTTGAGTGTGACGCCCCGGCCGGCTCAACTGCGCGATTGGTCCACGCCCCCCTTGTCACTGCGCGTCAGCGTGACGATTGCCCCGCTCCAGCTGTCGTCCTCGTTCCGCGTGGGGTCGGCGTTGGGCAGCCCACCGTTGGTCGACTGCTCGGATGACCGCATGTAGTTGAGGTAGCGCGTCTCG
>FUIF01022897.1_pt1 | contig 23100 bp, 28 predicted proteins | sample 1003461 | NCBI WGS metagenome assembly FUIF01 (sample SAMEA80401918, study PRJEB19352) | marine metagenome | reverse complement strand
AGATCTTTTAGGATTTAAAATTACACATTATAAAAATGACGAAATTATAGAAAAGCATAGATTAGTAGATTTAAATTACAAACAGCAACTGTTAAGATACGATAGAGAAAATAAAATATCAAAATTAGATGTTGAATATATTCAAGGAGATTACGATATTATAATTATAAGTGACTACGATAAAGGTCTTATCACAAGAGATGTTGCAGAATATATTTGTGACAAATATGCCTGTCACTATCCTGTTTCCATTCGTTTCGCCGCGAATGGTTATAAGATAAATGCGTTGTGAATAAGCGTATCCAGACTTCCTGGATTGAGATTGTGTAGTTCTGCAAATCTTTTTTTGGATCCCCAAGATTCACGTTCTTCCTCAGTCTGTGCAAACCACAAGTCTCTGAGTCTTTGTTTTTCTTCATATGAAGTCCATCGCTTGGTCTTGCCCCATTCCAATGTGCCACGTTCAAATACTTGATAATGGTCGGGATTGACACACTTGACATTTCCACAAACAGTGTTCCTCACTCTGTGATCTCTTCGCAGTTCAATGCCTGTGGCTTCACCCACCAAGATTCTTACCACTTGTACCATCCGACCTTCCCATCTGGTCATTGGATATCCTTGCGCATGGCATCCTGCTTTCCATATTTTACAATCGCCATCTTTTTCGGTTTTATCATTTACTATATCTTCGAAATCTTGATATTTGGTGTATTCACCCTTTTTCATTTTCTTTCTCCTTTTCCTGGTGGTAGTATCCACCTTCTCCGTCTTCATAAACTATGTGCTCCACCAATGGCGGAACTATTACTGTTAAGTTGGTGTCATTAAATCTATTATAAAACTGGACTATTTTTGTCATTGCTTCCAGATACCGTTCTGGTGAATGCACACAATCGCCCTTTTGTTGATCACAATGGTAGATCACGTTGTCTACCAAGTCTTTCCCGTATAACAATACAAGGTAAGCATATTCGGTTGTATTTTTCATTATTTCTTCCTTTTCTTCCATTTTGGTAACCAAACACGTTCTCTCCATTGTTCTTGATCTAGGAATGCTTTGGGATCCCAATATGGATCCATTGCCCAAATCTTTTTTACTGCATCATTCATAGTTGCCATTCTAAAGAGTCTAAGTCTTCGTTTTGGAGATAAGTCACCCTCTTCTTCCAATACAGATTGCATCTCTACACAAAAATAGAAATCAAATGCTAACTTTTCTTCTGGATCATTCTGCCAATCTAAGTCATACTTGCCTTTAGATTCTACCACACTATTTCTAATCGATATTAGGTCTTGTTCACTATATCCCGCTGCATCGCCAATCATCCCAAATGTATTTTGGAGTGCATTGATATGTTCTTGTAAATCATGTAATGTATAAATCATAGTTGTTTCCTTTTTCTACTGTTATTATCATAACACTATTATTTATCATAGTCAAGACAAAAAGAGCAACAAAACAGACAAAAAACCCGCCATTCCTGGGAACAGCGAGTTTAGAGAGAATACAATCTCTACGTCATTGTAGGAAGATTGCTATATAGTTATTCTATTATATATGAGATAGCATCCATCTGGTTGGCGTATGCTTTTATTTCGTCAACAGTCAGGTCATTGTCGATTATCACCTCATATTGATCATTAGTTCGTTTTATCTGAGCATCTGAGGGGATACGATCCAACTCTAATCCTGCTGATATGATTATTATGTGACCTGCTTTTCGGTATGGTGCACTTCTGTTACGTAATGCTCTGTGTTTTATTTTTCGATGCCTGTGGACATCCAATATTATCTGCACTGTGTGCCTCATTGGGTTAGTGTTATAATAGTATTTATTGTTGCGGCTGTTCCTGGCTATCATACATTTCCCAGGCTTGATCTATCATCCACTCATATGTTTCTTGTTTGTCTAGTGGTAACTGTCTGAAGATTTTAGCGAAGTCTCTGAGATCATAACTATCAACTGTGCCATAATCATCAAATCTGTCTAGTAGGAAGTCAAGTTTCATAACTAGATAACTTGCTCGTTGGTTTGCTTTGCGATTGATCATCCAAGATCCACCCATGCTGTTCCATTGTATCCTCTGAACTTGTTTGTGGTGTTATTAAAATACATATCGCCAGACTGTGCGGTGCCTGGGTCTGCACTCTGGTTATGCAGTTTAATGGGATCTCCGAAAGATACTCGGTCATCACTCCAACTGAATATATCGATACCATTGAATCCAAGACCTACATTAGTAGCAGAGTTGGTAATATATGTAGTGGATCCACGGATTGATACATAACCGTTGGTCGAGTTTAATCTTGTGGTATTGGCACCCTCTATAACCATCTGTGCTGCACTGCTGGTTATTGAATCTGATACCACTGCACCAGTATGTGTGCCACTAGTATCACCAGTTAGGTTACCAGTGATTGCATTGCCTGATATCTGTGTAAAGTTAGAGAAACTGCCTACATAAGTTGTTGGTGAGTTGATGTGTGCATATCCACTGCCTGCAGGAGTTAGTGTGATGTTTCCTGTTGCGCCCCCACCATTGATATCAACAGTTCCTGCACCATTCAGTGTAAATGAACTACCAGTAGTGGCTAATGTTTGAACTGTTAAGTCGGTTATGTTTCCAGTTGCGGCTATAATATCTCCAACAGTGACATCACCATTGGTAAAGGAAGCGTATCCTCCTGCTAGAGTTCCCACAAATGCCAGTGCACTATCTATGAGTGTGTAACTTGCAGGATCACCTGTTATTTCTAGAGGACCCGAGCCTTGTGCGAGCCCAGTTGCAGTCATTACTAGTCCACTCACATCTATGTTAGCCACTGAGCCACTGGACAGTCTTGCATCGACACGTGCATCTGTATAATATAGATTGCCCGCCTCTGTAACATCATCAGTATCTAGTAGTAGTGTTGATCCCAGAGGAACCACGTGTGTTCCAATAGTCACTTGTGGATTTGCAATCTTTACATTTGTAACTTCTCCATCTGAGATGCTTGTTTCCACAACTTGTCCTGGATTGAGGATTGGTGGGGTTATAACTGTCATTGGTGACTCCTTTTTATAATATTATAGCATACTGCTGGATTAAGATCAATAGTTTATATGCCCATAGTTCAATGATCGGTATCATCTTTATTATTCACTATTATTGATTGATTGTTATCCCAATATACCTGATCGTTATATTCTCTCATATTGAGTTCCAGTGTGTGGTCACTTCTTAACACTGTTTTTATTATACGATATAGTTTGTTGGTCTGACCGATAACACTGTTGCTAAATGAAACCACATCCCCAACTGTTAGATCAAGATTGCTTGGGTCAACAGTTACTTCTAGTACACCACTCTGGCGTGATTGATTTATTTCTTCAGTTGCGATTCTTAGTGCTTGTCCTGCATCAGTTACATTATTCAGATCAATATCTTTTTGTAGTTTTATACCATCATACGTGCTGCTTTGTAGAGTGGCAGATTCTACAATCGCGATGTCTTCTTGATAGTTAAATGGATCTTCTGCATTTGGGAACTTTGATCTCACTGCATTCATTAGCGTCCTTTTGTTGGCTTGTAGAAATGTTATTGTTCCTACAATAGAATCATCATCGATACTAACTGCCAATGGTGTTGTTGGACGATCTTGAATGATCTGGTATTTGTCACCAGTAATGATGCCTGCTCTCATTGGAACTAACAGCGCTCCAATATTTTCCAGCAGGCTAGATTCTGTATCTATATAAGCATTTGTAGTATACCTGGGAACGCCTGTAGGGTCCGCTGAGGTCCTTGGCACGCTAGTAGTATTGTATGCTGCACTTGAGTTAAAACTAGGTGAATCTATTAATGTTTCGCTGATTCCTTTACCATATGTGGGATTGACTAAGAAGTCATAAACTATTCTGGCAGGTTCGTCACTCCAACTTAGGCTACTATTCCATGCTGCACCGATTGCTGGTATTCGTTTGCCTTTTATGAGATAGGTTATTTGTGGCAGTCCACTTTGAAATGCTTCTTGATTGAAGGTCATGTTGAAATACATATATGCTGTATTTGTTCCAATACAGTTTGCATCCCAGCCAGTTAATGCTTCGGCAACTAAAGCGGTACTTGCGGCAGTTTGTGAACCATCATAAAACTCTACGTCAATATAGTTGTCCCAACTATCACCTGCTTCTGTATTTTCCCAAGTCCAATCACCATTAGTAGTTGATCCAGATGTGCTGCAACTAGCAACCAGTTCGTCATTAAAATAAATGGCAGTACATGCTTCCACTGGTCCTTCGCATAGTGCTTCCACAATATGCAGATTAGCATTTTTGACTCCATTGGATCCGATGAATGTTCTATGACCGCCCATTCTGCGTTGTCCATATACGATTGGGATACTCACACTTGATCCTGCTTTAGTTACCAGTGTACCAGATAGGGCATCTAATGCCGACTGTTGCTTTCTTTTCATTGCGGCTGTAGCCAATGCCACTGTTCCAATAACGACAATGGCACCTACAATGGCGGCTGCGGTTCCTATTAGGGCACCTGCCGTGACAAATGTTCCTACTGCTGTTGCTACTGATATGGCTGCTGCGATTGCTGTGGGCATTATACTCTCCTATAGACTTCGTATTCGCGGTCAAACTCTTGAATATGACGCATTCTTATTTCTTTAGTTTTTGGATCACCTACTAAAACAGTTTGTCCAAAGATCGTTGGCATATAAAGATCCCATGCTCTTGTTTTAGCGGGCATCCAAACAATGTCACCTGCTTGTATTCTATTTACTGGACGGCGAGAGTAGCCCAGATAGTCGAAAACTGCAGGTAAATCTAAAGTCTTTGCTACAGCATTTGCTTCACGCCATGTAGAATATGTGCCAGTCAATCTACCAACTTGTAGAGGATCATCCCAAGCAGGATTGTTTAACTTGACAAACTGATACATCAGTTGATGGCAGTCATTTATACCCCAAACAAACTGTTGTTTTGATATACGTTGTGCCCATACATCTATTATTCTTTGCCCCATTTTACATCCTTTTGCGTTTCAGTAGAAGTAGCGAAGAATGTATCTCCAGGAAATAGAACCTGATGTTCCGTATCATTCGTGTGTCTTCCACCGGTACTGTCATAGTCACTCCAGTGTGAGGATGCAGTAACTCCAAGAGTTGCTGTGCCACTCTGCCAGTCATCTACCAATCTCGGTTGATCTAGTCTACCATCAAATACAAGTGCTGGTGTACCAACTGGTTGATAGTTGGATCCAACTACTGCCCGATGAACAACCACTCTCCGGTCAATATAATCGTAGTCCAGAAACAACTTAACAATACTGTTGTCGATGGCACTTAGAATAATGTCGATAGATTCAATCTTTAAGTCCTGTTCCTCTGCGATATCGGAAATACTTAGGACCTGTCCCATTGATTGAAATGTTTTACCCGTCCAAGTAATATCTGCTGGCGCATCAGTGAGATACACAGGTGTAGGTCCTACATCTAGGAACTGAATGAGATTTACTATTGAGAAATACTTTTTGTCCAGTTCTGCACGACTGTTACCATCCAAACCTCTGCTCATATCATGGCCTCGGTAAACTTGACTTTGCATCGGAATAATCCGGCAGCATCTTCAGTTACCTCGAAACTACCATCATCGATGAACACCTGGAGGCGCACATAGTTGGGCTGCCCGATTTCATCAAAAATAATCTGGTAACCATTTTGATCTTTTAAAAGTGGTGGCTCTATTTTAAAGGTAACTCTTCCATAGCCATCTGAACCGTCTGTTTTGACCACTCGATATAGTTTTGAAGAATCATGAAGTCGTAGATACCAATCGTCACCGGTGATTGAGTTTCCGCTTGCATTGCTCCCATAACTGAATCCATCGACAACGATTTCACTACTGCCTATATTCCCAGTAGGGTATTGTATTACACCACGACGTGGCGCATCCGGGTATTCATTATCATAAACTATTCCTTGATCCTGTAATACTTCTGCAGGAATGAGGATTTGGATAGGGCGACTTGCACCACGACAAAGTTCATATGCAGTGACAAGTCTATCAGCATCTGATTTTATCATTGGTGGGTAGTTAAACTCGAAACTTATTGAGTGTGCGCCAGTTGCCACTTTGGTTTCACGTAGCGATCTTGATTTTGTTTTTAAAACAGGGCGATTTATAGTTATTCTTACATCTCTTATTCTGGGATTAGCAGGCCATGTTCTGTCATACCAGTTGCTGTCATAATCATATATTGTTTCTGATAAGTCTCTGGCTGCATTGCCTACTTGACCACTAGTGTTGGCAGTTAGAATACCTGTATATACACCATCAACCTGATTACTACCAGCCCAAAACTCTTGATCCGGTTGAGTTATGTCTATTGTGGCTTTATTAAGAGGCAATCCAGGTTGATCTGTATTTGTTCTTACCAGTATTCTGGGTGGTGATGCTACCCAGCCCGCACTGTTCATTCCCAAAACTTCGATTTCTCTATAATCAGATGAGTCACTGTAGTTCCAACCACCTGTGACTGATCCACCAAGTCCATCAAGTCTGCTTTGTGCTACAACACTCACCACTTCACCGCCTGTAACTGTGACATCCCATATGGCGTGGGCAAGGTCGTAATATCGTGTAGATGTGAGGGGATCTGACCAACTGGCAGGATCTGGATCAGTCGATACTGAGTTATATATACCATTGGGTGCAAGTACAGGATGATATATTTGATTGGAATATACCACCATAAAACTTGGTTTTAAGTTTGTGTTAGTGATTGGATTGGTATCATCGTCATCAGTTAATCCACCACTAGTGACACCTTGAATGATTCCATTTGTATTGGTCAACTCTGCTGCAAAGTTGGATCTCATCATGAAGTTATCAAAACCCAACCAAGTTTTATTTCTGTAGGCTATGGGATTTTCTTGGTCATAATAGTTACCCGGTAGGATCACTATATCGGTATTGGCTATGATACTTGCAGCATCTCCTGCAGTATTACCATTGTGGTACATCAAACTCCAACCGAGATCATTCCAAAACTCAGATTGACTCATTTTCCAGGTTCCAGTAACATTTCCAAAAACCAATGGGTAGTATGTTTGTGGCCACCATACTGATATAACTTCGTCCCAGTATTCGATAACCTTTTCTGTTATTTCAGCAGCAGTGTATCCGTTGGGATTACGCTGAGTATTTCCCGCTAATCCAGAATCTGTGATTGCTCTGCGAATCTTTTCACGTGACGCTAGGAATGGATATTTTGCTATTATCTCTTCAGCGGTGTGTAGGTTTTGTTGTATTGATTTTATGAATGTATTATCTAGGTATTCTGCCATCTTCGTTCTCCTTTTTTTATCCTATAGGTCCTTGAGCGCCACGACGTTGGTAGGCTTCTTGTATAACGCCTGTGATAACTCTTTTATTTTCTAACAAGAACTGTGTGCCTGTTTGCGTATCGATTGCATTCAGTGTGAAGTTCACAGTTAGATTATCTCCACTCGTATTTAACTGATCATTGGGAACCACATTTCCGGCTTGTCCTGGCATAAAGATTTCTGGTCCACGTTCACCTACTAAGATTGGCTTTCTACCTGCACTTGCTGTGTTACCACCATCTGCGAATAGACCACCCAAGAAACTACCAACACCTGCTAGTAGTCCAAATCCTGGTATAAGAGTGCCCATACCCATGCCCATGAGACTGCCTAGACCACCTGCACCACCGCCACCACCAAATGCTGCAACCATCTGTTGTTTGATAAATGTTTCTACCAGTGTTTGGATGATTGTTCTTAACACACTTAGTGCGATATCTTGCAGTGCACTGAAGCCACTCTTTAGTCCCATTATAACATCTGTGAAGTTACTAGCGATTGATCCACTAAGACCTTTAATCGCTGATTCAATATTATCAATATATGGGTTACTATTTTGCAGTGTTTCATTTGTTTGTTTCATTGCAATATCAAATGCACTTGCGCTTATAGTGCCTGCTTTGAGTTGTTCTGCTAACTTCTTTTGTGCCTTCGCTGCAAATGTAATCTTGTTTGCTGCGTTTGTAGCGTTATCAGCCAACGATGAATAGAAATCTGAGAACGTTGTTATATTTGATGTTTCCACATCGTCTTTTTTCATTTGGTCTAACCAACTTGGTGAATCTTCGGGTATAAATCTACCTTTACCACCAAATGCATCTAAAGTAACTGCTGCTTCTGTTGCTGCTACACGTATATCATCAATGTATTTTGGTATCCATCTACCTGCACCACCAAACTCTGCTAGTGACACACTGGCCTCATCAATGGCGACTTTTATATCTTTGACTGGCTTGGGATTTGTCCATTTTGGGAACTCTGGTATTGTAGCGCCTATACCACCAAACGCTTCTAACTCATCTGCTGCTACACCAACTTGCTCAGCCACACTTTTTATTGCAGGACCAGTTCCACCAAATGCTTCAAGGGCAGTCACTGCGCCCACAGTTTTTTTAGTTACTTGTTCTATATTAGTGGCCATCTTCTCAGTTTGATCTGTGGCAGTTGTGATATCTGTTGAGAGTTTTTCAAATACAAATGTATTATCCAAGTTTTTAACCCGCTCACCTGCTGCACTGAGACTCGCTGCTAAGTTATTTGATTCTAATACTGCTTGCGTTAGTTGTCCTGCAATATTGTCGGGATCTTTTTTACCAAATAATCCACTGGGTAGGTCTGCAAGTTTGTTTCGTAGTTCCTGCACTTTTGTATCGGCATCTGCAAACAATCTTTGTTGATTTTCAAGTGCTTGTTGGGCTGCTGCTTTTTGTGCGTTAAGTGTGCTGGCATCACCAATAGTAGCATCAAAGCCTGCACCTGGTATCTTGGATATACCAACAATAATCCTTTGTAATACATTTACTGCACCATTTAAGGTATTTCTAAATCCATCAAACATCATACCCAGTGTGCGAATAAATCCAGCCACTGCCATTCCAAAGTCTTCTGCTAATCCTGCGGCAAACTGTTCCATACCACCTGCACGACCCACTGCAGCATCAACTGCATCAGTGATATCATTTGTCAGTGTTTCAATACCAGCGCCCATACTACCAAAGAACTGTAGACCAAAACTCTTGCCTCTGAGTGCTAGTCTACCCAGTGCATCATTTGCGGCAGCGGCTGCTTCAGTTAATCTACTATCAATCGATCCACCTGCAAGTTCTACTTCTCGGCGTAGGTTTGCTATTTCATGTGCACCTAGACTAGCGATGTTAATAAAGGCAACACCTTCTGTATCAAATGCACCCATTGCAAGTGCTAGTTTTTGTGCATTGTTGGAAGTACCATCTAGTTTTGTTAAGAACTCCTGGAATACTTCTGTGCCTTCGCGGAAGTTACCATTTGAGTCTTTCATATTGATGCCAAGTGCTTTTAGTGGCTTTAGTAGTTCACCACTGCCTTGTTGTGCTTGACCCAATCTGCGAATAAAACGTTGTAGACCAGTTTGGAACTGATCAGTTGATAAGCCTGCTTGGTTGGCTACAAAACTAAACTCACTCAGGAACTGTGTTGATACACCCAGTTTAGTTGCTGTTTTACCCAATGCATCTAATACATCTAGGTTCTTTTTTGCAAGGAACCCAAATGCAGTTGCAGCGGCCGTAGCCGCTACTGCTGTTTTACCAAATGCGCCGGCTGCTTTGCCTGCTACTGAACCTATACCACCCAGTGCTGATTTTACTGAGTTTGCTCGTTTATTGATTGAATCTAATCCACGATTGATACTACTTGTGCCGCGCTTGGTGCGGTCTTCAATCTCGAATATTAGTCCATAGACATTTGCCATTGGCTTCTCCTATTAGAACCTAACTTTACCGTTAGGCTTGGGGGTTCCGCTTTCCTTTTTGTTGATATCTTTTAAGAATGCGACCCAATATGCTACCTCTGTTTGTGGCATATTGACCATATAGTCCATCTTGTATCCCACATTATAAGCGATATAATACAGTGTCCAAAGATGAGGGTCTGCGGTTAGTTTTTTTCTGCATCCTCTACTGATACTGTATCGTCATCATCATTGATTTGAGTAACGATACTTAATAATACTTTGGGATCTGCGCTCCGCATAAGTTCAACTTTGTTGTGCTCATTGAATACACGCTTACCATCTTCATCTAACAAACGATTGATTAACACTTGTATCAGTGCTTCAGCAGTTTTACCTGAGTTCTGAAGTTCCATTACCTTTGATTCCATTGTAAAGTTAGTGCCACGTTTGTAGTAAAACGTTAGATCCCATTCTGGCACTTCTATGGGCTTTAGTTCACCTGAGATTGTCTCACGGTAATGTGTGCGGATTTTACCCATTACATCTTTGCTATTCATCGTATTTTCCTTTTCTATATCGGCGATTTATTTCTTTAATAACAGGACGACCAATGCCGGTTGGTGCCTGTCTGCTCCACCCATCTTCTAGTGGAGTGATATGATCTACATTATTTAGAACACCTTTCCTGGTGTTCCTCCAGCCTCGACGTGCTTGACCGGTATCAACTGGTGTAACTTCTACTGCCACTTCTTTAACATCATGCATCACTGCTGCGATAAATCTCTGACTTTCACGTTTGATATCTTTTGAGATATCTCCGGGTTTGAATGTTAGTTTGCTGATACCGGTCTTGATCATTATGGTGCTACTTGCTCGACAACTGGTCCAGTTCCGATTACAGTAATCGCTGCTTCAACCATACCATCTACTGATGATGAGATTGTGCGACCTGTGATAAGTGCTGGGCCTTGGAAGCCTAGTTCGTATTGATCATCACCTACTGGCCAGAAGTGAATAGTTACTTCTGTTGAGCCTGGAACGAGTAATGTGTTAGCATCAGCCATTCCATCAGGTGCTGTATCGTCATCAACTGTTGTCCAAAAGACATCAATCGATCCACTCCATGATTTGAAGGTTGGTAGGTTTGTTCTGTATGCAACGCCGCCGACATTCATAGTTGTAGCATCAATAGTTTCTTGTGTTTCTTCTAGTGAGAAACTTCTGATTGACGCAACCGCTGTAGTGCCGATATAGACGATACCAGTTGAACCACTGTGTAGTTTGTTTACATCTGCCATCTCTGGTCTCCTTGTTATGTATTTCCACGAGAATAAGTGTATTGTACACCTATACTCAGAGTTTGTGCGACTGTGGGATACCCAGTTTCCTGCATATCCCCTATTTCTAATAGTTCTGTTAGTTGTGCTACTCCACCACGGGTTCTATCTCGTTCTATCACAGTTTCTATAGCATCTATGATGCCTGCGAGTTGTGACTGAGTTTTCTCCGTGCGTGACTTACCATCTAGATGAACAGTTATTGCTATAGTCAGAGTGGATAGTCTCCACTCCATGGCAATATCTTCTTTAGATTCATCTGTGATTTCCACTTGAACAAATGGAAACGCTGTTCTAGCAAGTCTGGCAAAGTCTTCCGGTCGAGTTGATATCTTACCCAACTTTGGGTTAGTAATACTACGCAAATCTTGGACTATATTTTCTAATATGAGTTTACGATTTGAGTTCATCTTACTAATCTACCCGCATCGACATAATCTATTTCACTAGTTTCGTATACACCATCTGTATTGGCATCATAAGAGATACCAGCAGCGGCTGCCGCTAGGAACTCTTCTTGATAACGTTCTTTGTAAAATAACATTTGTCTTTGGAAAGTATCATCTTCCTGAAAGTTAGAAAGCAATGGCAAGATGTATTGCGCAAGTGTATAATACACAGTTGTCATCTTCCATTCATCAGCGATTAATAGATCAGGATCATATAGTGCAGGATCATGTTCTACGTTCCACCATTCTGTTTTGATACGGCGAGCCACATCAGAACTTCCACGGTTGAGTTCACCGGTGAATGTATCCATACCATGATTAAAGATATCTGGTATGATTGTTTCTAAATCTGCGTCTGTTGCGAATACCGCCATTGCTTTCTCCTACTTAACTATTATACTTGGTCTGCGATTAGAACACCACGTGTTGCGTCTACAACACCCACACCGGCGTGCAATGAACTTACGATATCGAAACCAACTGCTGCTGCACGGCGTTCGATTTCTAAGTCAACGTTTTTCTGCATTGCGATACGCATTGCGTCTGCACCAAAGATTGCACACTGTGCATTAGTTGCGCCAGTGTTTGTGTCATTCAAGTATGAACTTACAAACATTTGCACGCCAGCGATTGAACCAACAAAGCCATTACGTAGTGCTTCAGTTTGGAAATCACCACCTGCATATGATGTTGATCCGATTGCATTCATTAATGCTGCATATGAACCTGTTGATACGATACCAGTTAACTGGCCAGTTTCACCTGAACCGCGGATAGTTGCGATTGCTTTAAAGATTTCTTCTAGGTCAAGTGCACTTGTTGCTTCTTGTGCAGTTAAACCACCCATTGCTGTTGCAACGTCTGTATCAAATGATGTTGATACTGCTGCACCAAGTTGACGACCAAGATCATTTGCATCTGCGCCACCAAGATCACGTAACACTGTGCGTGCTGCGTGTAGGTCAACGTTGATGTTAACTTTTGTGTCACTTGGAAGAACTGAATCAAGGTCTGCACCAGGTGTTGCTTCTGTGCCGATTTTTGTTGCTGCTACTGAACCTAATACTGGAACTTGTGCAACCATTGATCCTGCAGGAACTGTTACTGCTGGAATAAGACCACCACTTAGGAATAGTGATGATTCGTGTGCTGCAAATACTGTTGCTGCTTTTGTGTTTACCATTAATGCGTCAAGGTTAATACCTGAACCATATGCTGAGTTTGCCATTGTTTGGCTCCTTTACTATGTGTTATATTTTACCTTCTGCCTTAAGTTTCTTATAAACTTCTCTATCGGCAGGGTTTGTTAAGTCTAATGATGCAACGTCTACACCGCCAGTTGGAACTGGACCTGTGCTTCCTTTGCTACTGACACCGCCAGGACCACTACGTAGGAAATGAGGATTGTTATCCAACCATTCATTTACGTAACTTTCTATTGATCTTGGTTCGGCAGTTTCAGGATCGTATTGGATGTTTTTTCCATCATCAAACACGACTGGACGACCTGTCTCGTCAAGTCCAACTTGGCCTTTTAATAGTTGCGCTACTTGCTCAGGATTAACGGCATTGCGTGAACCTGCTGTGGCAAGTAGAGTGCCATCTACTTTAAGGTTAGTTAGTTCTTGTCTTAACTGCGTGATTTCACCTGAATACTTGTCCTTTTGTGAGGCAAGTACCTTATCAAACTCTTCACGCTTTTTCATTGCGTCCAACTCACGTTCTTCCTCGGCTGATTTTAGTGATTTGTATTCATTGAGATCCACTTCTTGGTATCTCTTTTTATACTTGTCCAATCTTGCTTGAACAATCTTATCTACATCTTGCTGAGTGAAGTTACGCTCTACCTGGTCATTATTATCCATAGTAGTGGATGTAGTACCAGTATCTACATTTTCTTCATTACCCGCTGTCTCGGTCATATCGGTCATACCTATTATCCTTTTAGTTTACAATACTATTTATTCATCTTCAGAAACGGTGATCTCTGTTGATTCTTCTGCTTCTACAGGTTTGCGCTTCTTGCGTGGTGCCTGTATTTCACCTTGATCCCAACGGCATACATCCCATTGTGTGGGTGCATTCGCTAAGATCACACGTGTGCATAGTGGCTGTCCTGCACGATCATGATCGAACTTGACTGCTCCTACGACACAATCCTTATAATAATATTTTGCCTTGATCATCTTCTCTTCCTTTTTGCTCTAGCCTTTGTGGCTTTAACCGCTATCTTCATACCTTTGTTAAAACTTGGGCTATGTGGGGATGGTTTACCACCACCTGCAGTTTTATATTTGAAGCCTGCACGATGTCCACCACAATCTGTTTTACAGTTTGAACCTCTAAACTTTGGTCTTTTTGCCATCATCAACTCCTATTTCTTGAGTTTTTTCTTCTTCTTTTTATAAGCCATCTTATTTCTCCATTGCATCTGCTTGTAGCATCCATTCGAGTCTATCAACTCTGGTCTTCATATCTTGGATGTCTGCCATATTAATATGTGTTACTTGGACCTCACGCATATCCAACTGTAGTTGATTTACAGTGTGCATATTCCATCCACTCAGTGCCACTAATATAGTTAGCAGCAGATTTTGGATCATATTCTGACTCATTCATCATCTCCACCTTGAGTTACTGTTTCTCCATCAATCTCTGCTATAATATCATCTAAGATATCACCATCTGTGATTACTAGTTTTGCTATTTGCTTGTGAACTTGACGGATGAATGATGGTGATTGTACACCCATTTCCAGTGCTTCACCATATAGTTTTAAATCAGCGTGTTCGTCACGTAGATCAAAACTCTTTTCATATTCAATATTAAAGTCACTATCAGGTATTGTATTATTCCATGCGAAGAACAATCTCCATATAGCCCACTCCGTTTGTTCCATCTTGGCTGCTTTGTCACCAAGTCTGGTGTTTAACTGTTGGAACTCTGTTGCTAGGGCTACACCTGACTTTACACTTAGTCCACGTGCTGCCATAACTGCACCCAGATGTGTTGATCTTAGGAAACTTTCAACGTGTATATTGATCATGCTAACAATGGACTCAATATTGGTTCCAGTTGGTTCTAGTAGATATGGACGCAAGTTTGGATCCATGCTATTGTCAAGATTGATTACTGATCCTGCACCAGCCATTGCTGAGACATCACCTGGCTTGACTAGTGTTGGGTGACCAGATATTCTTACTGATTGTTCTGCTTCACTGAGTAGGTTAAACACTGATTGTTGGATTTTGGCAACGTCTGCAACGTCACTGGTACCAATGCCACGAGTCTGTGTACTATTAGCATAGTGACAAACAAATGGAACTTCACCAATAGCGTTTGTATATTCCTCTGTGCCTACAATGTCCTCACCATCAGTATAATAAACATAGACTGTATCTGGTGTCCAAATGATATACTTGTATTGGTCTTCGCCTACCCATTCTTTTGTTTTGATGTAAACAAGTGTCTCGGCACCATTTGCTGCTGTCTCATAACGCCAATCGCAGACTGCTTCTGGTGTGAATAGTTTTAAATATGGACGAAGATTGGCTGCTACTTCTTGTTCTTTAGTAATAACCCCATCCATCGATCCTTTGGTGCACAAGATCCAAACGTTACCATAAACGGTGGCCATGTCATTGGCTTCTTTAATAAAGTCATTTAGGTCTTTACCAGCGAAATCTACATCTTCTACAAATCTGTTGATACCAATATCATATTGTAAATATCCAAAGGTTCTTGTTGGTGTTGAACGGAACAAGAATGAACGATATGTATCAACAGTTAGTTTTGTCATATTGTCCAGTGCTGTATACTCCAATCGATTGGCATACTGATTACCAGGTGCATCTTCCTCGAATAGGTACTTGCGCAACATACCAAGTGATTGGTTGCGATAATCGAAGCCACCAGCATAGGAGGCTCTATAATAGTTCCATCTTTCTATATTGGCTTCATAATATGGATGCCTATAATCTAAATCAGTCATCTTTGACTCTCCTTTACGGGTTTGTTATACGGGTTCATTAATATACGCCCCACGTTTTAGTATTATCTGGTGTATATTCTTTGGTTACAGGATATAGGAACTCTACTGCATATGATAGTGCATCGAACTGGTGATCTACTCCTGTTGATTTATCCACTACCATTGTTCCTTCTTTATACACGTGTCGCTTGAGGCATTTTATTGTTTCCCTACAACTGGGATCAACCAATAATCTTTTGTCTCCATTAGTATTTATAAGCAACGAGTTGAGTGCATTTATCCTGTCTTTTACTGCTGGATGAGCGTTACGTGCTTTGACTATAAAGCCAGCGTTTTCTAATATATTATGGTCAGTTTTACCACCAGCGCTGGTCTTGCGTGCTTTACCACTGGGATCAGGAAACACAAACGTTTGTATGCCAGGATATCTGTTTTTTATCTCTTCACACATTTCACTTGTGTTGGATGATTGCATTACTATTTCATCCACCACGTGTAGACCAGTCTCTGATCTAACCATTATTGCGGCACTCATTGGTTGAACGTTAAAGTCCATACCAATGAGTACCTGCTTGATTGGTTGCCGATTCCACTTCACTATATGGTCGTCGCTAAAGTTATAAGCGATTACTCCTGAGTATGTCTCGAAGGATGCCATATATTCTTGCCTGAAGGTTCTCTCATCAAGATCACGCTTCGCTGCTTCCACTTCACTAGCGGGAACTTGCCCACCTTCTAGCGTTGTGTATTGGAAACTGGACCAATCAGGGTCCTCATTTTTTCCCAGTAGATATAGATCATGGAACCAGTTGAAGCCCTTGGGAGTTCCTGCAAACATTGCTGATCCTGGTGGCTTTTGTGCTGATAGTGCTGGTCTAACTACTTCATACCATAGTTCGGGTTTTAGGTCTTGTGTCTCATCGAATACCACAAAATCGTATCCACCGCCACGCAGTGAATCAGGGTTATCACCTGAACGTAAACTTATAGTTGAACCATTCACTAGTGTTAGTTCCAATCTTGATTCATTTGTTTTGGCTATCCAGTTTAACCTATTGAGTTTTGTCTGAATATCTTTCCAAATAATGTCTCTGCACATTTGGTAGGTTGGTGCGATGTAAACAATCCTTTTGTTGGGATGTCTGGCAAAACGTGCAAGTTCCCTTACTGATAGAAATGTTTTACCAGTTCGTCTGCCAGCGACAAACGTTCGGAACCTAGACTCACTAGATGCCACAGCAGTTTGAGCATTATTAAGGCCCATCTATATCATCACTCCATGGTAGGATGTTAACGTCTTCTTCCAGTGTAGGTGAATCACTCTGACCCAGCATATTCTTACCCAGCCAGATCAACATTGTGTGATTACCTGACATCGCAACTTCGATTTGTTTCCTTCTTAGTTTCATTTTAGTCTGTGATTTCCCTTTGGCTATAACTGACTTGTAACGTCTGTTTAGGAGGTCTTTTGACACCCCCATAATGTCCGCCATTTCAGCCATCGAACAGTGTAACTGTGCTAACTTTAGTAGTAGTTCTTCGTCAAGTTCCTTTTTAGGTCTTGCCATTTTATTCTCCCATGTTACCCTTGGTAGGTTATACAAACATTCCCGCTAGTAGCGGTCCCACTGTGGCTGCTATGATTATACCAGCGAACCACCACAATCTTGAATCTATACGATCCACATTCTTTTTTATTTCATTCACATCTTTTTCTATATGATGAAGATGATTGTCCTTAATGATTGATATATCTTTTTTAATCAATGCTATTTCCAGTGCAGTGTCCGGATCACTTGAACCGGACTTTGCTGTGTTTTTCAAGTGAGTTTGTATCATTTAACTTACCACCCATCCTTTTGCAGTTGCTATACTGGGATTAGATGCAGCGTATCCTGGATTTCCACTTACTTGTAGTGTATATGCTGTAGTAGTAGTGGGCAAGTTTGTATAAAGATTATCCAGTTGTGCTGCTGATAACTTTGCAGTGTTTAGATATGAGATTGTACGTTTATTTGGTAGACTTACATCCATCTTGGTTAGGTTGTAGGTATTTAAGAAGATACTGGTTGCCTGTGTTGAACTAGTTACGCCTGTAAAGTCTAGTGTTCCAACCGTTTGGAGTGCATAACAGTTTTGTGCAAAATAACGTGTGGATATAGTGGTTGTGTGTGATGTGAGATCCATGCTTGGGATTGAACGTAGTGAATAACAGTTGTAGAACATATAATCAAATCTGTAACCGCGCCACATGTTAGATAAGAATGCTGGAGCGTGTAACAGCGAATAGCAGTCACGGAACATTCCGTAATGAGTGGCATTCGTGTCATTACCAGCGGCACGGCGTGTTGATTGTGACATGTCTAGATCGATATCACACTTTTCTAATGCATTGCAAGATTCGAACATGTATTGAAACTTATAGCATTTACCGGTGTTTTGTATTTGGGGAAGGTCAATCAATGAATAACAGTCTGAGAACATATAATCCATATCTTCCACGTTGGGCATATCCATTAGGCCAGTTATACGTGTTAATGTTCCAGATGATCTAAACATTGAATCTGAAGTTGTAACTGCAGAGAAGTCGAAAGTTGAATCTAAGTTGATCTCTCTTGCGCCACAGTCTTGGAACATAGACGATGTATTAGTAACCGAACATCCATTTGGAAATGTTAGTTCAACTCCACCTGCGAGGTTTGTACACGATGCGAACATGCTGGAGGTTGTTACAACTGTGGAACTTAATCTGATTGGTGGAAGTTCAACGAGACCGTAACATGCTATAAACATGTTGGTTGTGCTGTTTCCTGTCATATTTGTTAGATCAATCTCGGTGACACCTGCAGGTAGAGGAATCGAGCGAAGAGATTGACATGAAGCGAACGCAGCCGCCGGGGTTTTAGTTACACTAGTGAAGTCCAACGTGCAGTTGGTTAGAACTTCTAATGTGCGACATTGATTGAACATGGATACCATATCTAAACGCCCAGTTGTGTTGAATCCATCGACTTCGCGGAGTGAATAACAGTTTGAAAACGTCCCGTATGCATCTTGATTGTAGGTTGTGTAGTTGGTGACACCTTGACCCGGTAACTTAACTTTTCTCAAGTTGCGCAGGTTTGCGAATGCGTTGCGGAAATAATACCCATCATCATGTGCATCTAGTTGGATATATTCCATCATAGCCTGGCCTCTTTGGGTATTGTAGAACCTGACCTCGCGAAGAGTTGCACTATTACCATAGAACTCTACGATCGGTCCATTATTATATGTTGATGATGCCGATGTTTCCCAACTGGGAGGACTGGTATTAAAGTCCAATAGAGTAAATCCGTTCGTGGCTGATTCTGTTAATGTAATGATTGCTTGACGTTCACCTGTTGATGTCGTAGAACTGGCGGGTAAATCTGAGTAGTTGTAGGTGTGTTCAATATTATTAGCAGCCCCACCCGTATAAGTTCCGGTGTTACCATCACCCCAATCAATCGAAATATCATTTGTAACGCTGGGCGTGTACATCTTAAATGTCACAGTTTGGTATTCTTCATCTAAGATCAGAGCCAACATTCGGATTTCGCCTACTGCGGGTTGTAATCCAGAATCTGCGAGATATTCTGGGTTTCTCACATAAGTTGACGTAGTAACCGGTGGCACACCACCTACATCAGTTGATCCACCGCCACCTGAACTTATTTGTCCAATAAGAGTGTGATAATCTGTAAAGTCTACGCCACTTGTTGAAACACCTTTTGCATCGATGGCAGTTTTAATATTTTGCTTTGCGGTATTAACATCTGTTAGTTTTTGTGCTATAGTCATTTTTGCTCCTTAAGATCCTAATATTGCTGTTAACGCTGTTGATATATCACCTAGTTCTGTGTCTACATCATCACGATTTGAGAGTTCTACCCAACTGCCATTGTGTGCAAAATACATTGCGCCATCTGCGTGTGAGTGTGCCATTGCACCGTGGTATGTTGATGCACTTGGGAAACTCGCTTGGTCACTGTATAGGAATGGAATAACAGCGGTTGTTGTTGTAGTTGCACCACGTTGTACAACATCATCTAATGTATCACTGCCACCTCCAGCGCTGCTGGGTTCAAGAAGCCATTCGAAGCGGTTTGTCTGACTATTGAATCCCCATGTTAACTTATCATTTGGATATGGTATTCTGAGTTGCTGCGTTGTAACATCAAGATAAGTCACATCATTGAGACTATCAAGATCACCACCACCACCTAGTGTGGAACTCGGTACTAATAGCCATTCATTGGTGTTTGTTTGACTATTGTAGTTCCACTGTATTATATCACCTTGGATTGGCTGTCTGATTTGCTGCGAAATGGCGTCAAAATAACTCACATCAGATGAAGTATCAAGATTACCACCACCACCTAGGGTAAATCCAGGAACTAATAGCCATTCATTTGTGTTTGTTTGTGAGTTATAGTTCCATTGTAGGACATCACCACCAGCTGGGGATCTCGGTTGCTGCGAAAGAGCATCATAATAACTCACATCAGTTGAAGTATCAAGATCACCACCACCTAGGGTAAATCCAGGAACTAATAGCCATTCATTGTTGTTTGTTTGTGAGTTATAGTTCCATTGTAGTACATCACCGGTAAATGGGCTTCTCTGAGACTGCGAAAGAGCATCATAATAACTCACATCTTGTGCCACTTGGTCTAAACTACCGCCGCCGGGGCCGCTACTTACTAGTTGTGGACGGAAGGCGTTAATACCACTGTCATATACAAGTGCTTCACCATGATTTGGTGATGATGAAATCTGCACATCGTTGAGTTGTGTTAATATTAATGGAATGGGTGGTAGAGTAGCAGGTCGGAAGTCATTAGCGAAACTGTCATACTGTAATACCTGGTCTTGCTGAGGTTGCGATAATATAGTTACATCAGCGAGTTGAGTCAAAGTATTTGCACCACTCTGTATAGTTGCAGGAGCAAACTCGTTTGTAGAACTATTCCATTGTAGAACAGAACCATTTTGAAGGGAACCTGGAATACCAATGGTAACATCTTGAAGATCGAAGATGTGTGTTGCACCGCCAGCCGCGGCAAGTGGTTTCCATTCTAGATTTGTTTGATCCCAAGTTAGGACATCACCATTCGCTGGTGTTAGTGTTGTGGTATCAACATCACTGAGATCGGTTATTTCAAGTTGACGTTTTTCATATCCAACAGTATCACCGATAAACACTTCTAGATGGTCTAGATTGGGAACATCGTTTGCACGACCTGAACCTGATATAATGATAATACCCAAAGATCCGTGTGCACGTGCAACTTTACCAATATTTTGCACTGCATGGTCTGCACTACTTGGTCTAACGTTGGTGATAACACCTGCTGTTGTGCTTAGATATACGACATCATTGGTTGAGAATGCACTTGTATCAATCCCTGCAAGTTCACCTTGAATAGTGATTAATCCATCAGTATTGTTGGGAATAGCGCCTGCTGCTAGACCGATTGCCGGAAACTTTCCAGGAGCATTTGCATCTGCAAGTTCTACCAATACTGCTGTGCCACTATGTCCTGATATATAAACTGCGGCGCCTTTAGCGATTGTAGTGCCTGTGGTATTTCTTACTTCCATTTCAACTGCATTCGATGCTGTAACAGTTGTTGGAGATACATATGAGAATACACCGGTGTTTGAATCATATGACATCTCTGCTGTATTTGTTGAAGCAAGTGATATAGCAGTTCTTGCACGATCAGTTGTGTGATAGAGATTTGTGCCTTCAGTTAAGTCACCAGTGTTTTTTGTACTGAGTCTACTATCAAATGCTGGATTAAAGTCTACAGTGTTTAGTTTTGTTGCGATACTATTTGTTACTGTTGTTGCGAAGTTTGGATCATCACCAAGTGCTGCTGCCAGTTCATTTAGTGTATCAAGTGTACCGGGTGCACTATCAACTAGTGAGTTAATCTGTTGACCAACATATACTTGTGTTGCGTATCCTGTTAGGTCTGCGGAGACTAGATAGTTTTCTAGGGAATGATCACCCCAACTGTATGCTTCCGCCCAGTCTGTTCTATCTTGTGAGGTAATACCGTGCGCTGGTGATACAGTGAATATGGGATCTGTTTCTGTATAATCTGTGATATATCCTACATCATTTGCAAAACTGCTTACAGTTGTTGGAATACGTGCATCAACGCGGGCATCACTATAATATTGATTTGTTAGTCCTTCAGTTAACTCATCTGTGCTATGATTCGAGATTGAACTTACAGTTCCAGTTACTGAACCTGTGAGATCACCTGTGATTGAACTACCGGTTATTGTTGTGAAGTCGCCAAACGATCCAAGATAAACAGTCTCAGCATCTAAATGAAGATATGCTTCGGGATCAAGTGTGACTGTTGTGTTACCACCTGTGTAGTCTATTGCACGATCACGATATGTTGTTCCACCAAGAACTACGTCACCATTTACATCCAACTCACCATAAACAGTGGTTGTGCTGGTTCCTGCAGGAAGACCCAATCTAACATCTGTAGATTCTATTCTTGCTGCTGCAGTTGGTATTAAGATAATATCGTTACCACTTTGAATATTGATACTTTGTCCCGGATCAGTGGTGAAATCAATGTCACCTGTTGGATCTGAACCCAATACTTTGGTACCATCGATGTAAAGAGATGCATCGCCCAAATACAAGTCAGCCCACACATTGGTGGGCGTTCCGAGAGTATATGTGTTCGTTGCTAATGGGACTATATTACCACTGGTTATAGTATCAACAGTTAAGTCACTTGCTAGAGACAACTCCACATCTAGTGCGTTCTGAGTTGCTGTGATATTGCTATCTGTTGTGATTGTTCTGAATGCTAGATTTTGATTAAGGATACCTGCACTTATACCCGCACCTGTGCCTACATTAACTGGGGCACCTGATATTTCTACTGTCGCAACAGTTGCTACTGTTACAAGTATGTCACTGTCATTTTCTACTGTGACATTATAAGTTTTATTTGATTCCATTATCTGGTTACCTCCGCGGTTGTTAGTGCTTGACCTTCAAGAAGTCTGGCTACTGCTGTGCCATTTACCCATTCAATATCGTAGACCCATTCTCCTGCAGGTATTGCACTTGTTTCAGCATCAGTGAGGTCTATGCTGAGTTTTCCACCAGTAGCATCTTGTATTGTGCAGGTAAATGTAGCGAGTATATCAGTGCTTGTGTACCGCTTCCTTACTTGTCCTCGAAAAGTATTCGAAGTGATATTAACTGGGGTATTATTACTATCTGCAATGGTGATTACTCGCTTGAAGGTAGCGCCTTGATTGATTGTCAAATCTAAGTATCCGGACATTCTTGATTTCTCCTATGATATCATTTGGTATAACTGCGCTACCATCCATGCAAATCCTGCAAGATAAGTTATGGCCAATAACCCATTCACAAGACGGAGGCAGCGTAGCAGAGTATTCTGTAGTTCTTCGTTCATTGTTGTTTCCTTGGT
>FUIF01017253.1_pt1 | contig 23107 bp, 43 predicted proteins | sample 1003461 | NCBI WGS metagenome assembly FUIF01 (sample SAMEA80401918, study PRJEB19352) | marine metagenome | reverse complement strand
TCGAATCCCGATGCTGCCCGGTTTCTCCGGGCTCGGGTTTCCGGCGAGCGGTTACTCAAAGCCCGGGACAAGCGACGGGCGAACGTCTGATATTCTAGGGAAAGGAAACACCATGGGACTCAAACGCACGAGCTTCAAATTGGGATCGTACGCGAAGCATACGATCACGGGATTCGAGGGCGTTGTCGTCGGTCGTACGGAATGGCTGAACGGTTGCGTCCGTTACGGCGTTCAGGCGACGGAGCTCAAGGACGGCAAGCCGATCCAGCCGCAATGGTTCGACGCTGAAGAGCTCGAGAAGGTGCGGAAGCCCGCGGTCAAGAAATCGAAGAAGAAAACCGGCGGACCGATGCCGGACCCCGTACGGTAGATGGCGAGCGAAAAGCGCTGGCGGTGCGAGCCGCAGGTTTTCAAGGACGGGCGTACGGTACCGGGAGAGGTCTACACGTGCGCGGATTGCGGCCGCACGACATACAACCCGACGCCGCTTTGTCCGCCCGTACGATCAGGATCTCAGCGGCAATTCCGGCCGAAGGCGCCGGACTTCGGTCAGCCGCAGTGCACAAGGGGATAGTCGTGAAAGAGAAGGGATTCGAGGATTGGGATCGGTCAACGGTCTCGGAAGGTATTCGGGAAGCCCGGTGGTCGGCGTTCGCGATCGGGATCAAGTTTCTGTTGCCGGTCATTCTGTTGTTCGGAGCCGGCGCGTATTTCCTCGGTTGGTTCGGCGAGGCCGCAACCGTTGCGCGCGAAGAGTTCGGTCCGCGCGAGATGCTTCGCAAGTACGAGTGGTTCAAGGACGCTTCGGCGAACCTCGACAAGAAGAAAGCGGACATTGGGGTCTACGAGGCCCGGATCGTCGGGCTGGAAGGCGACTACGAGGGGACGCCGCGGTCCGAGTGGCCTCGCTCCGATCGCGAGCAGCTTAACCTCTGGCGTACGGAGGTAGCGGGCGTTCGGGCGAGTTACAACGGGCTCGCCGCCGAGTACAACGCGCAAATGGCGAAGTTCAATTGGCGGTTTGCGAACGCCGGCGATTTACCGGAGGGCGCGACGGTCGCGCTCCCGAGAGAGTACCGCACATACGAAGGGAGCGGACGATGAAGAGACGGGATGGGTTTACGATTATCGATGGCATGATCCTCGCGGCGGCTGTTGCGATCGTTTTTGCCATTACGTGGCCGTTGATATTTAGCGGCGACGACGATCCGGTAGCGGCGACGGGCGTTAAGAAAGCGACGGCGAACGTTACGGTCGATGCCGACGGCCTGACCGTCGAGCAGAAAAACATTCGCGATCGACTCGAGGAAGACAACAAACCGGGCGCAATCAAGCACTTGTACGTGATAAGCGCGTACTCCGGCCAGACGCTGATATATTCCACGGTTCAGGGAAAGGTCACGAGTGGAGGGAAGCGCCTTACGCCTATGACGACAATGGGCGATACGGATGGAACGTGGCCGAAGGACTCCGCGATGTCGGTAGACATCAACGGTACGTCGAGATGGACGACCGAGATCATTCAGGACGACGGTACGTACGGCAATTCGATGAACTATCTCTTCTGGTTCGACTCGAAGGGGATCTACCATCAGCACTACGTGTCCGGCGGACAGATCGTCCATATCTCGGCCGAGCCGTTAGCGGTCAAGAGCGTGGTGATCAACATGGAGCTCTCGGGCCAGTAATGACGAAGCGGATATTCAACTTCGTTGATATTGGCGCCGATATCGCACGCTGCTGGGGAAAGTCGGCGGGCAGTCTGCGTGAAGCGGCCCGGGCGTGTACGGAAGATGAGATGAGGCTCGCTGTACTCTGCCGACTGTCTAAGCAGTTCGAGGCCGTCGTGGCGAAGCTGGACGATCTCGGGGAGCGTCTCGAACGCTCGTTGTTCGAGAACTCGGACATGCTTCAAAAGCGGGCGATCGAGGAGCTCGATCAGCTATATTCGATCGAGGACCTACCGGAGATCTCGAGGGCTCTGTCGGTCTTGATTTGGAAGCTTCGAAACGACATTTCGAACGGTCGCCGGGATTACTACTTCGGGGACCAGCGGGCATCGACGATCCTCGCGCATGCGGGGAAGGTCGACGGTATCGGTCCGGCGCGTAACCGCGCGTTGAAGACACTGCTACGGGCCATGGACGAATAACTTGCGGTGGGCGGGGAAGGGCAGATCGTAAGCCGTGAGTGCGGCCCGAACCGTAATCTCCCTTGAAGCGTACCGCCCGCTACGCGGAACCACGGCGCGGGCACTATGCTGACGGCGAAAGACATTCAGCACCGGTTGATCTCGGACCTGTCGAGCAATTCGGCGTTCATGCCGAACTACACGCCGACGGCTTGGTTCGAATCGGACGTGTACGCGGTCACGCGGGCCGGATACTCGGTCGAGTACGAGGTCAAGCTCTCGCGCCAAGATTTCCACGCCGACAAGCGAAGAAGTTTCAGTTCTCGAGGTACGTACGGGTCGACGGCGAGCTACTTGAAACTCGAGGGCGGTACGAAGCACGAGGCGCTCGCTCGCTCACGGCGACGATGGGGCCCATGCCGATTCTTCTTCGTAGCGCCTGAAGGGATCTTGAAAACCGGACGATATCCCGGACTGGGCGGGCTTCATTGAAATGAGCGTACCGTCCCGGCCGACGGGATGGCCGTATCCGTGTAAAGTCAAGCAGGCCCAGAGGTTACACAACAAGAAGGTCCCTGAGCGGACGTTACAGCACATGCGCTATACGGCCTGCAATCGGTACTGGGTTCTCTGGGCCCGGAACCATCGAAAAGAGTGCGAAGAGCGGGACGCGAAGCTTCGTGCGGACCGACTGTTGGAGAAAGGAGCCGAAGGTGAAGCTTGATCTCGATATCCACAAATCGGGCGTGATTGTCGACGCGTATACGCGCGACATTCTCGAGGTAGCGGCGGAGATTCGTAGAACGCTGCGCCCGAACGAGGAATTGATCCTCCCGTCGATCTACGGGGCGGGTACGCGGAAACTCGGCCGGGGCCAGTATCGTGATACGTTCTGGGAGCGGTGCGTAAAGGTCCGTCTTTCCTGCATCGATAGCGGGCATACGTCTGCGAAGTGCGAGACCCGGTTTCCAATCATCGAGGAAAACGCGCCGTACCCGATCATCTCGTTCGAAGAGTGGAATTCGAAGTACGGAGCCGACAAAGCTACAAGCGAGGAAAGCGCATGAACGAAAACCAAGATCCTACGGCCGCGGGCACGTCACCGGCGTTGAACCCGTCCGTAAAAGACCCGCGCCCTCGAGGACGTGACCTGACCGAAGTGATCGATCAGATCCTCGAGGTCGTACCGTCCGATCGACTGAACCTCCACGCGCGGCTCAAGTCCGTCAAAGACGGCGCGATGTACGCGGCGCCCGAGATGATGAAACAGCATTGGAGCCGGGCGCAGACGATCCTCGCCTCGGAGCTCGGTAATCCGACGAAATTCAAGGACGAGTGGATGCTCCGCGTATACCAGATCTTTACCGATACCGTCGTCGACGAGATCCACCGGAGGGGCGGGTGAATCTCGAGCCGGCAAGTATCGAGGTCGACGAGCACGGTGACGTAGCTTGCAAGGATTGTAAGTGGCTTATGTGGGAGCCCGACGACGAGCACAACTTCAAATTTCCCGGCGACTGCATGCACCCTGCGTGTTTCGGTTCCGGCGAGTACGACGCGCTACTCGGCGATCGTAGGAAGGAACGTGAGAAGTCGTACTTCGAGATGAACGAGGACGGAAACTGCATTCACTTCGAACGCCGCTGCCGTATTTCGTACGGATGGGTGCTCGCGGCGATTCTTGTGATCTACGAAATCGCTCGGCTATGGAATCTGTAGTGGAGCGTCAGGTCCGCGTAATCAACGCCGACGTAATCACCGGCCTTCTCGATCTTCCTGAAAACAGTATGCATACGTGCGTGACGTCGCCGCCGTATTTCGCAATGCGGGATTACGGGGTCGACGGTCAGATCGGTCTCGGGACGCTCGAAGAATACATTGCGATGATGCGAAACGTATTCCGTCACGTACGGCGCGTTGTTCGTAAGGACGGGACGCTCTGGCTCAACCTCGGTGACGGGTACAACGCTTACAACAGCAACCGCGGTCCTGCGAAGGGCGCGAACAAGAACCATCACGCCGTGATGCCGAAAGCATCGAAGGGTCTGACTGTTCCGGAGCTCAAGAACAAGGACTTGCTCGGCGTACCGTGGCGGGTCGCTCTCGCGCTTCAGGAAGACGGATGGTTTCTCCGTCAGGACATTATCTGGGAGAAGCCGAACCCGATGCCGGAGTCCGTTCGCGATCGATGCGTAAAAGCACACGAGTACATATTCCTGTTTTCGAAGTCAGCGCGTTACCACTGCGATACGGACGCGCTTCGCGTTCCGCATAAGGGTCCGACGCCTGAAATAAGCCTTTCCAAGGACGACTACGAGAAAAAGAAGTGGAAACGGCGGGGTGGGCGATCGACGCGGGATCGCAAGTACAACCCAAAGGGGAAGGTCCGCGGATCCGTCTGGTCGGTACCGACGAAGCCGTTCAAGAACGCGCACTTCGCGACGTTCCCGCCCGAGCTGATTCGTCCCTGTATCCGTGCCGGCGCCCCTGAAGGCGGAATCGTACTCGATCCGTTCGCCGGGTCGGGTACGACGGGCATAGTTGCGCGGGACGAAGGTAGGTACGCAGTGCTGATTGAACTGAAGAAGCAATACTGCCAGATGATCCACACGCGACTGTTGAGGGAACGATGAAAATACGAGTACGTAAGATCCGCCGTACGTGCGAGCGCTGGCCTACGCAGTACGAAGGCGAGTTGTCGGACGGGACGTTCTTCTACTTCCGTGCACGGTCAGGCCGTTGGGACTTCACGGTAGGCGACACGCTTGACCTCGCAGTATCGGGCCTTGATCCCGTCGGCGTACGGTTCATCATCGCCGGCCCGGACAAAACGCAGGGCGAGATGAGTCACGCCGGCGCCGAGACGTTGATCGCGTGGTGTATCGAGACGTACGAGCGCGGCCGTAACCGGTTTGATACGGAACAGTATTTCGGTCGGCCTAGCGGGGTGTAATGATGCCGAAGCGTAGGGAAGTTGAAGTATCGGTCGAGGAATCGAAGAACTTGATGCGCTGCTTAGAGCGCCATACTGAGGCCGAGCGCGTGTATGGCGCATACAGGGATGCCCTCTGTACTCGATACGGTGTACGGGGTCCGACTCAATTTGGATTCGGTGGTGGGGTGTTTACGCTCCGAGGTTTCGAACCCACGGAGGATGAGCGCGAGGCGTGGGGCGCCTTGGTTAAGTCGTCTTCGGTTCTAAAGTATCGCCAAGGCCAGCGGTGGCGCTTACGCTCCGGCAATGAGATTATCGTGATTCGCGCGATGGAGTGGACGGGCGACCAGCCACATCAGAAGACGTACGACGTCGTAAGCCTTACGTGCCAGCCGATAGCGGGCCGTACTGTTGCTGAGCGCTTTCAAGAGCACGAGTTCATAGCGCTTTTAAAAGATGAGAACGCCGAGGAGATCGTAAGTGGGTGACGTACGTGTCGAGTTTCAGTACGGAGGCGAGAACGGGGAAAACGCGTCGGTCAAGGTCATCGATTCGAAAACGCGCGAGCCGATTGTCGGCATACGTAAAATGTCGTGGGAGCTCGAGGCCGGGAAGTTGTCCGAGGCCGTATTACACCTTCAGCACGTCCCGGTTTTTCATTACAGGCTCTGCTCGGGTCGAGAAGCCGAAGCAGATGCAGACGTCGTTGCACTGCCATTGCGGAACCCGCCTCCATCCCCTTCGAATTCGGCCGGCGAAGGAATATCCGGACATGTGCGTCGAGATCCGGGTGTACTGCCCGAAGTGTAACGAGGAATGGGACGCCGACCTCGATCTCCATTACCCGGAAGGCGAGGTCGAGTGACCAATCCCGTCTACAAGTACGCCGTCGGTGCGATCTGGCGGCTCTGGGGTAACGAGTTCGAGATCACGTCCCGAACAGCCGACATGGGCGGGAAGCCGGCCTACGGAATCCGCCATACGAACCGCTTCGGACAAAAGGTGCTTCAGACGTGGCCGGAGATGCGCGTTACATACCTCGACGAGCATCCGGATTCCACGAGAGTGTTTGTTCGGGATGGCGGTCCGGGAAATTCGATTGAGATCGAAGACGGCGACGAGCCGACATTGAGGTTTACGTGAAAACAGTCAAAGCAGAATTCGCACCGGGCGACGAGGTCATGATTCAAGGCGAGACCGAGGCGATCGTCCGCCAGATCTCGTACGACGGCCACGAGTTTCAGTACAACGTGTCGTACTGGCACGACGGCGCCCGAAAGTCGATTTGGGTACAGCCGGACGAGATCGAGGGCACGGGCTCCGGCCTGAAGATCGGATTCACGAAAGGGGCGTAGAATGTCGGAGCTCGCAGACTCGTTTACCCGGACCGTCGAGGGAATCACGTACACGTTCCGAAATATCGGCTTCACATCCGAAAACATGAACGGCGAGACCGTCCCGACCTATCGACCCGATATACAGGCCTGCCGCTGGCGTATGGAGCTCTACAGCGATCACGTCGTGCTCGTGCCGCTTCCGAAGCCCGGCTACAACGAGGCGGGCTCTCCGTCGGCTGAAAAGTGTGAAATCGTGCTTCAATCAGAGTTCGACGCCAAGCCCGGTGGGATCAGCGAGATCGTCGAGTTTCCGACGCCGGCGGACTACGGGGTCGAGGAGCACCGGGCAAAGTACTGGGGAAAGCGCTGGCGCCTCGAGAACGGGCTACAGGCGTACGTGATTCAGGTCACGGAGCGGGACCTCGATGACGGGACGGCAGAGGTTACGTACCACCTCGACAACCTCGCATACGACGATCAGGGCCTCGCTATTCGGATTCCCGGGCCGGGCATGACGGAAGAGCGCCTCGAGCGCTGGATCGAGCGGAGCGGGGCGGTCGAGATCCAATGAAGTTCGAAACTGCGTTCGGTTACGGCGACGAGATCATGTACCCGGGCGGGTACGTGCGCGTCACGGCCATGATCATCGCAGTCACCCGGGACGGTGAATCCGGGGTCTACTACGAGATCCGTCGCTTCCCGTACGACGCGCAGGAGATTACGCACCTCGAGGGCTCGCCGGCCCGCTTCGTATCGGAAGCCCAACTCGTCGCCCTGAGCAAAGGTGGCTCGGTCATGGATCTGTACGCATGATCGGTCCTTTCAGACTCGGCCAAGAATGGCGGCTGCTCGGCGGGGGTACGATCCGAATCATCGGCGTTACGCGCCTGCTGGTTCCGCCGTATCGCAAGTACGACGTGTACATGCGGCCGGGAACAGACTTTTTACCGAGGCGTATCTAAAGAGACGCTCGATCGCTACGCAAAGCCGACTACGCATACGATGACGGATCTTCAGATCGAATACATGCTCGACGGGCTCGAGACCCCGGTATTCGAAGGCTTCGACGGCTAGAAGGGAGAGACGATGACGAACCCGGTAAAGAAACTCTCAACAGGCGAGTACCTGTACGTGCTCGAGCTCCGATTCCACGAATGGGTCGAACGCTCGTATTTCGCCGGCCCGCAGGTAGACGACTGGGATGCGTACGTCCATACGCTGGCAAGCAGAGCGATCATCGACCTCGAGGATACTACCCCGTTTCCCGACGTGATCGAATGGGAAGCCGTATACGTGAAGGTCGAGGCCATGCTCTACGAACGGGGATACGTACCGCTCGCATTCACGGAAGCGGTATTCGCCCGTGCGATCGTAGGCGTCCACGACGCGCTATCCGACACCAAGATCAACCTACCGGACGACGTACAGAAACGACTCGACGAACGGAACCACGACCACAAGGAAAGGGAGTGGCAACGCGCCATGCGACATACCGTTCGACGCGGTTAAACCACCACTCCTTGACCGCATACCAGACCCCGTCCTATAATTGCAGGACATGGTCGAAAACAGCAGCAACACCAACGACCCCACCACCCCTCCCAAACGTAAGCGCGGTAGACCTACCAAAGAGAACCGCATCAACTGGGAGGAACACGAACATACGTACGTAACCACCAACCTCACCATAGCCCAGATGCAACCCGCCGTCGGCTGCTCTATGTCCCGTATCCTACACGTATGCGCCGAACGCAAGTGGGTCGCCAAACGCGCCGAGTTCCAACGAAAGCAAAAAGACAAAGCCATCCAGATCTCAGAAACACAAGGTGCAAACGACTTGGCCCGAGAGATCGATTCAGTCTCCAAACTAGCGACTGGCGCAATAGGCCGAATCGCGCAGAGGATACGGGAGGGCAAGTTCAAGGACGTACAATGCGAGTGCGGGCGCGTCCATCGTATCGATTTAGGCTCGCCGGATATCAGCGTCTCGGACCTCGTGGCGCTCTACAAGCTACGGTCGCACCTGAAGGGCGACCCGGAGTACGTTGTCGGCGTAGAGACCGATACCAAGTCGCCGAAGGACATGTCGAAGGAAGAGCTCGTCGAGAAGTTCGAGGAGACGTTGCGCGAGACAGCGGCGTTCGTGCTAGACGACTAGGGCGCCTGCCCCGCCGGCTCTCTGGAGCAAAGGTACGGAGAAAACAGGGGCCTACCGTACGGGGCCGCATCCCAGCCACCACGGCGCTACGTCCGCCCCGAACGTAGCCACCTAAGCACCCGATAAAAGTTTCGACGTCGAAACTCCCCTCGCAAATCGCCCCATAGCGCCCGATATCGGGGCTTCTGCATTCGAGGTGCTGTAGAAACCACGGTAGAGCACGCCAGTAGAAACCACTACGGCCGCGGTCCAGAGGCTACGGGGACGGCGGGGCAGGGCTGTACAGGCCAAGGGAGCATAGGCCCGGGCAGCACGGGCAAGGGCCTGCCCAGATATGGGCAAATCGAGAGAAAGGTCGCGCGTGTTCGGGGCCGGCCGTGGCGATCGATGGCAATCCTCAAAAAGGTCGCGATCGCTGTTCTGGCTATGCCCAGACACTTTCGCTGATTTTCATGCACTCCGATCCAATAACCCGGGCCGCCCGAGCATCCCGTCCGCCCGGGTTCCCCGCTACGAGCCCGCAGCCGCCCGGGGAGCTTGTTTCACGGAGGGCGGTGTGACTCTCATTTTTGGCGCTGGATTTTCATGGATCGGTGACTTTGTTTCACGGGACGCCGGCACGTGGGTTGCCCGAATACTTTGGTATGGCGAAACTCAAGACCCTTGACGAGCACAACCGGGAAAAGGTGGAGGCCTACGAGGCGGAGCTTCGGGGCTGCGTTGACGCGCGTAAGAACGGGATTGCCTGCCCGAGATGCGGTAGCGAGCTCCTCGATACCCATCCGTCGTTGACGCTTATGTCGTACCCGCCGAAGAAGCGGGTCGGGTGTCCGTCTGAGGGTTGTACGTTCACCGGTTACCGGATTGCGTGATTCCGGGACGAAAGTGGCTTCGGCGCCCGATCTTCTACGTGTCGAGTCCACGCGCAGGGAGGCCCGGCGTACAGGGGCCTCGTTTACAAGGAGACAGTAGTGGGAAGCACGTTTTTCGTTATTACGTGTAGCGACGGAGACGTCTCTATCCGGGCGTTCAGCGCGAGCGAGTTGGAAGACTACTTGCAGAAGTACTACGTCGACGACGAGCGGGAGCCGCATTTCCTCGAGGACCCGACGTTTGCACCGTCGAACCTTTCTGGCGGGAACACGTGGGGCAATCCTAACTGGTGGCCGCGTAACGGGATTTTCGTGATTAAGGGCGCGGCGTATATCCCGCAGGCGGTCGACGTCGTCAGCAAGTACCGGGTGCGCGATTGAGAATGTGGATGGTCGATCCTCGGATTCTTTGCCGGAAGCATCTTCTCGGCGAGCATGGGGAGCTTCATAAGCACCGGCACAATTTCGTGAAAGGCCATCGGATGGCCGGCCGCGTAGCGGGTAACGCGATCGAGCCTTCGAGGATGGCCGAGCGGCATGACCTGCTTGCGGCCGAGATGGTACGTCGCGGGTATCGGCACGAGTCGCCGTACGCGCAGCCGGATCTATCGGCGTACGGATCCGAGGTGCGGGAAGCGCTGGTCGACGTCTCGGCATCGCTGGCGCTGTTGGTCTCCCGTTGCGAGGACTGTCGGGAAAGGGCGAGGCAAGCGGGGTTGATTTGCAAGCTATGCGGCGTTGTGATGGACGGTAGGGACGCCGATACGATCGACTGTGGCGGGGATTGCTCGAAGTGCATTAGGGAGATCGAGGCGCAATGCAAGTCCGCGTAAACTGCATCCACAACGACCGCGGCGTCTTTTGCAAGTGTCGAAAGAAGTTCCGGATCTGGCCGTTTGCACGGCTTTGCAGCGAGGCCGGGACCCTCGGCAAGTACACGTGCCCGTACGTCGAGTCGATTCCGCGGCCGAAGCTGCCTCCGCCGGCGCCGCAGCCAATGAGTTCCGATGGAGGATAGGGGGTTTACGCCGTTGAGCGGCGGGGACAAGGAAGACTTTGCCGAGATCCTCGACGACGTCGTAAATAACCGGCCGCTACAGGCGAAGCTCCGGATCGAGGGTGTAAGCCGTACGCCGGATTCTCGGGCGCTCCTCGTAGCGTTCAATCGGGAGCCTACGGATCACGAGATTCGCCGGTTTCACAAGCAGATCCGGGCGCTTGATCTCGAGATCGGATTTACGGAAATACCGGACACGGAGGTCGGATTATGAATCTTGACGGTGTATCGATGCTTCGGTGTGACTTGGCGATTATGACCGAGTACCCGAGCGAGGCCGAGAGTCAGATCGCAAGCCGACGTCTTGCCGTGGTCCTACCGCAGGTTTTCAATATCGTCGAGGCCGCGGTCCGAGCGCACGAGGATCTCGAAGATCTCGGAACTTGCGAAGGCGCGGACGTACGGGTCTCGCGGGCATATCACGCGCTCGGTACGGCCCTGAATCCCGAGAACTACGGTCCGTCGGAGGCCGAGGGTTGAACAAAGTATTCAAGTACCTGATCGGGGTCGACTACCCGACTGGGTTTACGGTCCCGGCCGGCGCAAGGATCGAGTGGCTCGCGTACGAGGACGGCGAGTTCTGGGCGTACATCGAGCATCCGGATACGACGGAAGGCCCGTACGACCTATTCGGGATTGAGGCCGTAGATTCGATGAGCGATAGGGTCCCGCCGGAGGGTACGCACCTCGATCTACTCGCCGGGTACAACTTCTACCGGGTCCCGGTCAAGGATTTGCGGGTATCTGCGCCGATCAAGACGGGCGCGTGTACGTGCACGGAGGCCGCGGATCTTCGGCTTTGCCCGGTTCACGGGGATGAGGATTTCCGACGGCGAATCCACGGCGGCGTAACGGAACAATGAGCGACGGTACATTCCTGTCCGGGTTTTCCGAATACCTCGAGCGCGAGTTCGGCGACGGGGTCGATTCCCCAAAGGCTCCAGACCTCCACGCGCCGGCGAAGGCGCCTGCCTCGATCAAATGGGACGACGAGCCCGAACCCGAGCTACCGCCTCCGCCTGAGCCGAAGAAACCGCCGGCGGTTGTCTCAAGCCTCGCCCAGTCGATCGCGAACGTGAACGAGATGATTCAGGTGCACAAACCGGCGGCGGAAATCGAAGCGCCGTCCCTCGATGCGATGTCCGACGACCAGAAAGCGGCGGTCGAGGCGATTACATCGAGGCCCGGACCCTTCTTCCTGACCGGTCCGGCCGGTTCGGGCAAGTCGTACGTGATTAACTACTTGCGAAACGCGATCCCCGATACGGTCGTCTGCGCGACTACGGGTATGGCCGCGCAGATCATTCACGGCCGTACGATCCATTCCTTCGCCGTGATCATCCCGCGTAAGGGTGTGATCAACTCGTCGGCCGCGGACCGGCGCATGCGCGAGTGCGAGCTTCTGATTATCGACGAGGCGAGCATGATGAATACGCTCCTTCTGAACCAGATCTACGAACGGATCGAGCGGTCGAACGCGAACCCGACGATCTGTCTCGTCGGCGACTTGTTCCAGCTTCCGCCCGTCGAGGGCGACATGATTACCGACGCGCCGATCTTCGAGTCGTTCGAGATCATGCGGCTCTCGACGCAGCACCGGCAGCACGAGGGCCTGTTTATCGACGTGCTCGGCGACCTGCGAAAGGGCAAGCGATCGGAGCGGCTCGTCGAGTTCATTGCCGGCCGAACGTTCTCCGAACTGCCTGACGACGTTACGCACCTGATGTCGCATAAGCGAAAAGTCGGGATTAGGAATATGCAGAAGCTGAACGAACTGCCCGGCGAGGGCGTCGAGTTCGAGTGGCGGAAAGAGATTGTCGACGACCCGTACGACAAAGCCGATTACCGTCGCGCCCGGTTTCCCGATTTCCTCGAGGTAAAGGTCGGCGCCCGCGTCGTGCTTCTGAACAACCATTCCGGCGGGATGTGGGTCAACGGGTCGACGGGCGAGATCACGGAGATCCGCGACAACGCGGTGGACGTTCGTCTCGACCGCGGCGGGTACGTGGTCGCGGTCGGCCGGCACAAGGAAGAGTTGCTCGACGGGTCGGGCAAGGTACTCGCGACGGTCGAGCAGCTTCCGCTCCAACTGGCTTGGGCGCTTACGATCCACAAATCGCAGGGAATGACGCTCGACCGCGTCGGCGTCGACTTGCGAAACCATTTCGCGAGCGGTATGACGTACGTCGCGCTCTCCCGTTGCCGGACGGCCGAGGGCCTGTACCTGACCGGTAAGCTCGGATCGATCTCCGTCGACCCGCGCGTAATCAAGTTCGCGAAGAAGTTGAAGGCCCGTGGATAGAAAAGACGCGGACAAGATCGTCAAGGATCTCGACCCGCAGACGCTCGCGGCGTTTAACGAGATGCACGAGGCTTGGAAGAACGCGGCGATTACCGCGTGCGTAATTCGAATCATGGCGATGGACGGTGATCGGTCGTTCCTCGACGCGATCCTCAAGCTCTGGAAACTCAACGTTTTCGACTGCGTAAACTTCCGTGCGAACGCGGCGGATCAGGCGATCGAATCAAAGACGCTTGAAATGCGCGTTATGGAGGTAATGGCGGGCAAGAAATTCGAAGACGGGGAAGACATTCGTCTCCGGGCTTCGAAGGCGATACGCGCGGCCGAGGCGATCATCCTCGGCTCGTTTGATAACATCCTGAAGGGAGAAAGAGATGACGGAGCCGACGATCGAATCAGTGGACGCGACGGCCCGGAGACTGGCGGGCCGGTGGACCGACGCGGGGGCTGACGACTTTACGCATGCGGAGGTAATCCGCGAGCTCGAGGAAATACCCGGGCTCGTTGCCGCGGCCGTCACGGCTCGGATGTGCGAGGTCATGCACGACGATGCCGCCGGCTTGGTCGTCGCGTTGACGTTGCTTGCCGAGGCCGGCGATTAAAGCTCTCGACGACCCGAAGGAAGAACGCGCCGCAGTCCGGGCGTTTCGCGAGATCATGGCCGGGAAACAGGTCACGATCTCGAATCCCGATCCCGAGGTGGCGAAGCGGATCAAGGCGCGTGTTCGCGAAATGCTCGATCATCTCGGCATCCCGTACGCGGAAGGGGACGACGGTATCGACGACGGGACGGGTTCGGTCTAGCCCGCCGATATTCTTGACGGAGGAACGATGAAAGACTTGCTCGGAAATCTACTCGCGTGTATCGGGCTTCTCGCCCCGTTCGTACTCGGGATCTTTTGCATGATCGAGTACCCGCGCCTGCGGCTGATCTTTGCCGGGATCTTCGCGCTGCTCCTGTTCTTCTGGGCGCTCGGACACGTCGCGGCCGGGCACATGCATCGAAAGAGTTTGGCAAACCTGTCGCCGGTACAGAAACGCGAACGCGCGAAAGAGTACCGCGCGACGGCCGACATTCTCGAGGCCGAAGCCGAGAAGACGGAGTTTGATCAGAGTGCCTGACGCATTGGAAACAGAAGAATGAGTTGCTATATCAGGTGCCCAATGTGCTACGCCGAAGACGGCATGGACACGGATACGGGGTATTGTGATGAGTGTAACCGATCGGTGTCGCGCGTTGTCGATAAGTGCGCCTACCTTGAGAAGTACAGCAAGTTAGCGATCGAGGAGCTTTGTCCCGGAGAGGACGTTTGCATTTTGTACGCGGCAAGAAAAGCGGCCGTCCGAATTAAAAGCCTTGAGCGGCAACGCGGGGAGGCGGTGGCCCTGTCTGGTGAGCTTTCAAAAGCCCTGTCTGCATGCACGCTTCTCAAGGGGGAGTCTGCGACGATGGACGTTGAGCGTACTCACTTAAAATTGAAGCAATTCCTTGCCGACATTGCCACGGAGGGCGGCGGGGACAACTGCGAACGATGCGGTGGACAAGGCTGGGTCTATTGGGATCACGATGATCCCGTAGTTGAGGCAACGGTCAGGGCTCAGGCCCCATGCCCGGAATGCGCGGAGGGCAGCGAATATGAGTGACGCACTCGAAACCTTCATCCTGACCGGCGATGCAAGGGCTGTTGATCAATTTTGGGCGGAGCATGGGATGGGGTGGGTAGAAATTAAACTGTCCAAGATAGGCAGTGTTGCCCAAGACAGGTACGGAATTGAGCCTAATGGCCAAGAGCGAGTTGTCCCCCACTACACCACCGACCGCGGCCTGCGGTACGTGATCGAGGATCGGATGCGGGAGTGTAAGGTGTTCGACTGGTACGCGGGAAAGATCGCCGAATTGTACGGCATTCAATCTACTGACCACCTTCGCCTCATTGACGTGCAGCCGTATGGCGAGTTTGTTATGTCGCTCACCAACCGCCAAGTGATCCTCGCCGCCGCACGAGCCATGGGGCTGGAGGCACCGGTATGATGGCGCGGCTCCTGTAGTGGCGTACTTCCCGTTCCGTTACCTCGAGGGCTTCCTTCGTCACGTAGCCGCGGACCCGTCGATCAACGTCATGACGTATGACGATCTTCCGTTCGGCGGCGACTTCGATCACGAGAACACATACCCGTACGAGTTTTCGAAGTGGTACTCGCAGGCGGACCCGACGAAGAAACATCTTCTGATCCAGTACGACGTAGACTCCGCGCCGCACATTACGGCGGCGGCGTTGCGCGTTCACGAAGCGACGGGGGTACCGGTAAATGTCATGCTATTCAACGCGCCGGCGAAGCAATCGCAGCGCTCGTATCACCATGCCCTGTGGCAACTCGTCGTTCGTTTGAGAAAGACCGGGCAGGTTTGCCTCGGGTACCATTGCAACGCGTACGAGCGGGCCGGCTTTGACTTGGACGAGATGGCGGCGTTGATCTCCGAAGACGTCGGCGAGCTATCTCTCGGGTACGAGGGCGACGTTCGGTACATCTCGCCGCACGGAGGGCTTCGCGATGCGAACGGAAAGTCGAACGCGCACGTTCTCAAAATCCCGGAAAAGCTACGTAACAAGATTCGTTGGGTCCACAACCGGTACACGATTCGATTGCAGGGCCAGTACTCGGACGGCGGGATCGCGAAGAAGGTTTACGACGCGGACCGCGACCTCCGCGCGTTCGTATTCGATCGCATGCAGCCCGGGCGGCGGTACCGGATTCTGATTCACCCGCAGTACTATTCGGACACGTACCAACTTTGCGAACCGTTAAAAGAGTTCGATTGGTATCGCGAGATCTTCGACAAGGCAGGCGACGTATGGTAGATCCAGAACCGAACCCCGATCCGGACGAATTTCATCGGGACCTACGCGGTCCCGTACTCATTGGCGGCGACGGACGTTCCGGTACGACGTTGATGTATTCGATCCTCGACTCGCACCCGGACCTGCACTGCTTTCCCGAGCTTCACTTCAACGGCTGCGACGATTTGAAGGAATCGGTGCTCGACGGTACGAACCGTGGGTTTATCACGCGTTGTACCCGTGCCGGCGTTACGTACGACGCGCTCTGCACCGCGGTCCGTGACTTGTCCGGGGAAGACGGGAACGGGGTTTGGATGGGCCGTACGTTTTCCGAGCGCTGCGATCTGATCCTGCACCTTGCGAACGTTGCGCGAGGTCGAAAGCCGCGTTGGGGAATGAAGATTATGAAGGAGATCGCGAACCCCGAGCGATACCTCGAGCAGTTCGAATACGCGCGATTCATTTGCATGGTTCGCGACCCGCGCGATGTGTACGCGAGCCAGAAGCAATGGGACGGGTCGGAAGGCACGCGCGGATCGTGGGGCTACAAGTCGGCGGAAGAAGCGGCGCGCGGCTTCCTCAAGATCGTCCAGAGCGTGAAGCAGGCCTCGGCCGATCGTATTACCGGGCCGTTGACGTACGCGTTCTTCCGGTACGAGGATTTCGTGACCGCGCCGGTTGGCCGGCAGAAGATCAAGCTCGCGCAGATCTGCGCGTTCCTCGGCCTCCGTCGATCGCTCGCGATCATCGAGGACATGCTCTCACATCACGAGCACGATCACGCACTCGTAAAATCGCACGTGTCGCACTACAGCAAATCGCAGATCCAGAAGCCGGTAAACGCGAGCGCCGTCGGCCGTTGGAAGGACGACCTTTCGTCGGAAGATATCGACACGATCCATATGATCGCCGGGGATGAAATGCAGTTTTGGGGGTACGTATGATCTCGAATCGTTACATCGAGTTTTTAGAGCGCTTCGGCGATTACCTCGTTCCGTTGCGGGACTACGCGTTTGCGGTCGATCCGAAGCGTACTACGAAGTATCACTTGCTTGGACTGCGTCACGACGTAGATAAGCGGCCAGACATTGCAGTCAAGATGGCGCGTGTCGAGTCGGATCGCGGCGTGTACGCGACGTACTGCCTTCTACATACCGCCGATTACTGGAAGGACCAGTCGACGAACGATTTTATTCGTAGGTTGGTGGACCTCGGGCACGAGGTTGCGTTTCACAACGATCTGCTCTCGGTCCTTTGCCGCAACCGGGAACTACCCGGCGTGCCGAGCGTAGCCGCGACCCTCGAGGAGTTCCTCGCCCGTTGCTCGTACTGCGGTGCCGACATTACCGGTACGTCGTCGCACGGTGCGAAGCTCGCGCGGGAGCACCGTTTCCTGAACTACTACGTATGGCGCGAGTGGACGCGGCGTTACGAGTCCCATCCGTGCTTTGATTTCATTGACTTCGATGACGGGAAGTCAATCCCGATTCCGAAGTTGAAGATGGCGGACTACGGGCTCGATTACGAGGCGTACGCATTATCCGACTACGACGGCAACGACTATTACTCGGACACGCATGGCGGCTTCAATCCGGACGTCGTCGCGGCTAAGATGATGGAGCACGGTCAGATTCAGGTGCTCGTACATCCGAATAAACGAACGCCGGCAAAGGACGGGGAAAGGAAATTCCTGTGGGTGACGTAGCTGTACTCAATAATACGGACTTCTTTCGCTTCATGGCTGCGGAGGTCAACGCGCAGACGTACGCCGAGCTTTTCGGCGGGTACGGTAGTCGGACGATCGCGCCGCTCTGGGGTTTCCACGGGATCAAGGTTACGGCCGCGGAGATCGAACCAGATCGCCGTAAGAAGCTTGCGCAGGCGTACAGCGGGATCGAACTGTTCGAGGACTACAAGGAGCTCGAGCTTGCTGAGAACGCGAACGGGCTTCGTCAATGGGACCTCGTGTCGGCCGACGCGTATATCGGCAACCGGCTGGAGCTCGCGCGTCTCGTCTATCGGCATGTCCTCAAGCGGCTTGCACGCCGCGCCGTGATTACGTACGCGCCGCAGGATCTTCGCGGGTACGTCGAGCGCTGTAGTCCGGGCGAGGATGTTGACGAGCGGGTCGACGCCCTCGAGGAAATCGCCGAGGCCGCGTTCGGTACGCGGAAGCCGACACCCGAGATCGTTGCCGACGCGATCGGCGTTCGGATCATTGCAAAGCGGGTCGCGCCGAACATGGATCAGATCGCGTACTTCGGCGGCGTCTTCGATGACTGATCCCCGGAAGGTTTACGTCAATCTCCTTTGCGGGTGTGCCGCGCAGGTCTGCGGGCCGGCCGTACACAAGTTCGCAACCGGCCGTTACGTCGGCCGCGAGGCCGCTCCGGAGATTGTCGCCGCGTACCTCGACCTCGACGCGCTACAAGACGAGGAAGACTTCGAGGCGAAGTGCCGGCGGATATCGAAAGGCGGAATCCACGCCGACGTCAAGAAATCGAACCGCGCCGGGTACACGGTTCACCCGTTCCCGTACCCGCTACACATTCCCGACATTTTCGGCGACGACGGTATCCACCGATCGAAGGAAACGCGGAACGGGAATCCGATGAAGCCGCACTACCTCAAGACGGTCGAGGAAGCAGGAGGCGCTCCGCAGATGCCGATGCAGTTGATTCCGTTCGAGCAGACGGGATGGTGCGGCAAGCATTGGCGGATCTGGTTCGGTGTCTTCAAACCCGAGCCCGGTTACGTACAAGGGAACGTCGAAACAGGCGAGCGCCTCGTCGGCTACATTCAAGTCGTACGCTTCGGCGCCATCGCGCTGTACTCGATGATCATCGGCCACGGCGAGCACTTGCCGAACGGGATCATGGGATACCTGCACTCGAAGATCGTCTGCGATATCTTGCAAGCTCGCTCGGGCAAGACCACGTTCCAAGATCCGATTTTCGAGACGTATCCGAAGGGCGACTTGCAGGGGATCGTCTACGCGGGGTATTATCAGGGAGGCTACTACCAAGGCCGTAAGGGTTTGAACCATTGGAAAAAGAAAGCCTTGTTCGAGCCCGTGCATTTATACCTCGGAGGGTGAGATGAAGCGCTTCGCGCTGATCGGTGCCGCGGGCTACATTGCCCCGCGCCATATGGAGATTCTTTCAGATCTGGGCCATGACCTCGTCGCAGCATGCGACGTCCACGACTCGGTTGGGGTTCTGGATTCCAAGTTCCCGGCCACGATGTTCTTCCGCGACCCGGACCGGTTCTTTCAATGGATTTCTGGCGACGACGTCGATTACCTGATCGTCTGTACGCCGAACGATCTACACGTACGCCATTCAGTCTGGGGTCTCGAGTCGGGCGTCAACGTAATCTGCGAGAAACCGATCGCGGTTATTCCCTCGCAGGTCAAGTCGCTCATGGACGCGGAGGCCGCGACGTCCAAGCAGGTCCGCGGCATCGTTCAGCTTCGGTATTGCCCGGAGTTCGATTGGATTCGTACGATCGTACAGGATAAGCCTGCGGAACGGCTGCGCGTCGATATCCGGTACGCTACGCACCGCGGTCCGTGGTACCACACGTCGTGGAAAGGAAATTCGACGCGGTCCGGCGGTTTGCTGATGAACATCGGCGTACATTTCGTCGACGTCTGCATATGGATGTTCGGTCCGCCGGTGTACCCGACAACGATTACGCGCTCGACGGCGCGGTCTGTCGAGGGCGAGCTTCATCTTGAGAAAGCGGACGTCCTGTTCCAGCTTACGATCGACGGCGCTGGCGGTCCGGCGTATCGGAAGTTCGTGGTTCACGGTCTGCCCGGCCATCGTCCACCGTACGAGGTTTCGCCGGATTTCGGCAACTTGCACGGTGCTGCGTACTACGACATTCTTCGTGGCGGGGGCTACGGTCCGGAGGAGCTCCTACCGGCCGTGCAGGTTGTGTACGACGCCGGTCTGTAGTACGCTTCGGGGCAGTCGAAGGAGCCCCGAATGTCGCAAGGTCTCGAGCTTGACGAGGGACTGAAGCACAAGGAGCGTAAGCTCCGCGCCCGCCTATCCGAGATGGATCAAGACGAGTTGATCCGCATGCTCAAGTCGATCGAGGTGCGAAAGACGCAGCTCAAGTTCGTCACGACATTCCATCGAAATACACGCGGCGACCCGCTCGAGTTTGTCGACCACTACGGGCTCAAGCAGATCTACTACGACCCGAGCCCGATCCTCGCCATGCAGTCGTCGGTGCAGGACGGGAAGACCGACTATCTCGTTACGTACGCGATGGCGTGTCTAGCGAACGGACTCAACGTTTTCCACATCCTGTCGAAGTACGACGCGCGTAACGCGTTCGTTGCTGACCGTATCGATCCGCTGATCGAAGAGATCGTCGAGTACCGGCGAATGCTCCGCGGCTCCGCCGGCAAGCGCATGTCCGATTCGAAGACGTTGAAGCACTTCGGTAAAGGTACGTGGAAATTCGTCGGCTCGAACGTGTCGGCCGACTTCAAGGATTTCCCGGGCGACGTGTTGATCGGCGACGAGGTCGACGAGTTCGACATGGAGAACTTTCCGAAGGCGCCTGACCGTCTCGAGGCCAGCCCGTACAAGTTCGAGCGCTACGCGTGTAACCCAACGATCGAAGACTACGGCATCAACGAGATGTTCAAAAAGGGCAAGCAGTACGAGATGTGCCAGCGTTGCCCGTCGTGCGAGAAATACCGTAAGCTCGATTTCTTCGAATGCGTTGTCGAGCCGATCACGGACTCGGAAGGCGAGGTCATTGACTACGTGATGCGCGACGGCGTCGAGGCCTCGAACTCGTACGTCTGCCACGTGTGCTCGACGCCGCTCGATGCAGACGACTGGCGCTGGATCGCGATGAATCCCAAAGGACCGTATTCGTCGTACCACATCTCGAAATTGATGAACCGCAAGGTCAGCCCGATCACCCTGTTCCACCAGTTCATGGAGGTCCGGGCGAACGAGACCAAGCTCATGCGGTTCTACAACTCGATCCTCGGTATCCCGTACACGGCCGAGGGTAGCCGGGTATCCGAGTCGTTGCTCAAGGCATGCTCGTTGCTCCCGCGCATGCCGCAGAAATTGACGAAGGGCTATGCGACTATGGGGATCGACGTCGGCGTCATGTACGACGTGCGGATCAGCCTGATCAAGAACGAGCGGCGGTACGCGATCTACATCGGGAAGGTCAAAACGACAAAGGAGCTTCACGAACTCGTCAAGCGGTACCGGGTCCGGTGCGCGGTGATCGATGCGATGCCCGAGACCCGCGAGGCCAAGAACTTTCAGGATGACGCGAAATGCGACGTATGGCGCTGCGCCTTCGGTGGCCGGGACGGCAAAGACATCAAGGGCTACACGGTCAACGAGGAAGACCAGACCGTACGCGCGGACCGAACGTTCGTCCTCGATAGCTCGCTGGAAGATTTGCGGCTGAAGAAGAATATTCTTCCAGTCCATTCGCTAACGCTGATGGACGGTGAGTACAAGAAAGAGATGACGTCGATCGTCCGAATCCTCGAGGTCGACGCGGCCGGCAATCAGCGCTTCAAATGGACGAAGGCGAAAGACCACCAGCGGTTGGCCGATGCGTACGACTGGCTGGCCGGCGAGCTTCACGGGGTGCAGGCCGCGTCCTCGGACGAAGACGAGGACGACTCGCAGGTCCGGCAGGCGAATTCGCTGCGCGGACGGTCGCGGACGCTGTCCGTACGGCGTTCGACGTCGATCGTTCCCCAGTACGACGAGGACGATGAGGCCTCTCCCGGCCTGACCCGCGTGGTAGGAACCATGCGCCGGTAGCGGGACAAATCCGGATTCCCGGTCTGAACATTCCCACGAAAGGAGAATCGATGGAGCTCGAGATCTGGCAAGCACTTGGAATCATGGGCGCGGTCTTCGGTTTGCTGGCGTTGCAGATCAAATACCAAGGTACGCCCCTCGAACGGGAATGACCGCCGTTACCGGGCTTCATGCTCGGCGCCGCGGTTGGCGTATGCGCGTAGTAATTTCACGGAATCGGCTGGTAGCAGCGTCGATCGCGTTGATCGGGCTTGCGTGGTTCATCTTCGCGACCCATCTCGAGACCAAAGCTATTGAGAAGCGCGTGACGCCGTCGGAGCCCGTCCAGAAGGTCGAGACGGCCCCGGAGCCGACTCCAGAGCCGCCTGCGCCCGTAGCGGCGCCTGTAGCCGTCCCTGAGCCCGAGCCTGTACTCGAATTGCCGAGTAGTCAGGGCGTCGAGGTCCGGACGTACTGCAAATGCCTCCGCTGCTGCTACCCGTACGCGGACGGTAAGACCTGCAAGGGCTGGTCTGTATTCCGGGGCGCCCGGTACCTCGCGATCTCGCGTGACCTTGAGAAAGAGTTCCCGATCGGGACGATCATCCGGATCAAGGGCCTGACGACGGCTACGCCGATACGGTTCGCCGGCAGGCTCCTCGACCCCGACGAATGGATCGTCGCGGACCGGACAGCGAAGTCCCGGGTCCGGCGGATTGAGATCCTGATCACGTGGCAACGGCCCGGGTATTTCGACGTCCACGATTTCGCGTACAAGTTCCCGAATCTGATCGACGGGATGCTGAAGACCGAGAATCAGGCCCATACGATCCGTACATGGCCGGGTTACGACGTCGACGAGCCTTGGTCGGCCGATCGCTGGCAAGGCCCCTGAGAAATCCACGTAATTCCCCGAATTACTGTAGACTACGCCCATAAATAGATTATATTGGGAGTAGTTAAAGGAGATCGGGAAGATGATCGTACGGGAACGGACAAACGAAGACGGGAGCCCCAAGCGGGACGACGAGGGGCGGTTCCTCATCGACGTTCAGTTCAACGGAAACTGGTACGCCGGGTACGTCACCGGCGGGGTTATCCGCGAGATCCACCAGATCAAGTCGGAGCGGGGAGCGAACGCGGCGTTCGCGCATTTCAAACACCACAAGAAAGAGGCGGGGGAATAGCCCCCGCCCGCAAGGGAGAGCACGATGAAACTCGACGCGAAGATCCTCAACGCAAAGGCCACACAGATTTTCAAGAAGCTGATCGAGGGCGCGACGGAAGACGGGTACGCGAAGTACGGAAAGGACGGCGGGGCGTTCATGCCGGCGGTTGTCGAGCTCGTAGACTGGCACGTCGGGATCGTAGGCATCGGGTCAACGGCCGTACGCCGGATCTGGTCGATAGCGCACTACTACGAATCGTTCGGGGATCTTTGCCAAGACCCGGAGATGACGTTTTTCGAGACTGCGCTTCTCCCGAATCAGATCTTTCCGATGACGTTTCAGCAGGCGAACCCGGTGGTCTATACCGAGGGGATCGTCGTACGGCACGGCGCTTTCGAGGTAAATCGCCAGCAACAGGCGCAGATCACGGAGTTCGCGAATACGTGGCTCGTCAATATCGACGAGCAGCAAGCCGTCCTCGCGTAAAAGTTTCGACGTCGAAACT
>FUIF01004110.1_pt1 | contig 23166 bp, 19 predicted proteins | sample 1003461 | NCBI WGS metagenome assembly FUIF01 (sample SAMEA80401918, study PRJEB19352) | marine metagenome | reverse complement strand
TTCTTCTTCCTCTTCTTCCTGCTCCTCTTCTTCTTGCTCTTCCTCTTCTTGTTCTTCTTCTTGCTCTTGTTCTTCTTCTTTTTCTTCGTTATCATTATCATTATCATTATCATTATCATTATCATTATCATCACCGCCATCATCATCTCCACCTCCGTCGTCGCTTCCTCCTCCGTCATCATCGCTGCCACCACCATCGCTGTCAGATCCATTATCTCCGCTATCACCGCCAGAATCAGATCCACCAGAGTCACCACTATTATCAGAGCTACCGCTAGATCCGCTATTGTCTGAATTATTATTCGATGAATTATCTGTTGATGATGAACTGTTATTAGCCGTGTTTGTAGATGTAGTGGCTGTAGTTTGTGTAGTTTGAGCTGTAGAGCATGGTGATAAATTATACCACCAAGCATATGTTTTTTCCATCCATGCTTTTACCGCACCACTATAAAAGTCTTGTGCTGTAAATGTTTGTACTTGATTATAAAATGCAACTGTTGTTGTGCCTTGCATTTGTATCTGTACAGTTTTAACTTGACCGGTACATCTATCTGTAAAGGTTTGTGTTAATACTTGTGAATACGCGGATGCAGAGAATAGTAATACTATTAACCATCTCATTAGTGATCGAATATACCTTTGCGAATCATTCTTTTAACAACTTTCGCAACTGCTGTTTCTAATGCTTTACGTGTTGAAACACCTATCGAAGATTGATTAAATTTTACTTCTTCAAGGTTTTCATTATTTAATAAAGTTAACTCTCTTTGTGTTGTAGCTTTACCTAAACCAGATCCTGTCATATATAAACCTGTTTCAGAATCAACTAACTTAACTTGTAAACCGAGTCTAGTTACAAGTTTGTTTTTTATACCGTCTTTTAAATTTATTGTTTCATCTTCTGATATACTAAAGTCATATACTTCTATATACCCAAAGTATTTAGCTAAAACAATTTTACCAATAGGATTTACAACGTTTGCTGTAAAACCTTTTTCACTTGCTTTAAATTGTTTTATCATTCTTTCTTTTATTTCATCTCTTGTTTCTACAAACTCAAAACGAAATGTTTCATCTAAAAATGCAACGGTAATATTACTCAAGCCTAAGCCAACTCTATAATCGCCTAACTCAGGATATTGTTGTAATATATCATCTGTAATACCGATGTTTAACAAAGCTACACTTACCGGATCACCATCATATTCTGGTATACTCCATATACTTGCTTGCTTTTCAAAATCAGCTACGTAATCTTCGCTTGTTGTTTTACCTATTACTTGCGCATTAACATGCGTTGCAAAAAGGACAATTAAAATCGCACATATATATTTCATTACCAATCGTATTCTTTTTCTTCTTCAACTGGCGGTGGTGGTGGTGATACGATTGTTTTTGTTATAACCAACGTGTCTTTTACAAACGTGCCAGTTGGTATATTAATTTTTTGTTCTAGCATAGGTTGTTCTTCAACAACTTCTTCTTTTGGACTGAAAATAGCTTCCATGTTTGCAATGAACAAACCTCCTGCTGCGGTTATTATTAAACCTATAGTAGCAATTAGTTGGTTTTTTATTTGCCCAAAAAAGCTTTTGTTCCCTTCTTCGCTCATTGGATAGTAATTTTTTGACTCCTAACAATTTCGTTATTTTTTATAAATTGAACAGTATAATCTCCATCTAAGATTGCATTAGTATAAAATGTCATTACATTATTACCATATTGTATATCTAATATACTTTTTGATATAGTATTTTTAAAATGATCTTTTATAACTAACTCATACTGTCCAGCTTCCATAACTTTAAAGTTAAATAGTGAGCCATCGGTTATACTTGGTCCTTGAAATTTTAGACCTTCATTTTCTGCTATTGTTATATCTTGTTCAATTGGATATATCTTTTCCTCATAAGGTTCAATATAACAACTAACAAGAAGTAAAAATATAAATAGTATTTTTTTCATTATTTAAATTCTAAGATTACTAATTCACCGCTAAGATTTGCTGCATCGTAATTTCTTATCGATACTAAACCTACAGGGCTTGTAATACTTGCAGGTTTATCAAATACAATTTTATATGTACTTTCTGTTTTAATACCTTTACCTTGTTGATTTATTGAACCTAAGTTAATTAAACCATTTTCAGCAAACGCAAAGTTTGTTGTAAGGTTTCCAGTATCATATATTATTTCATTAAATGTTATTCTTGTATCATCATACTTAACTTTAAATTGTGCAGCTGAAAGATTTTCATCATTTGTTTTTATTTCAACAACTAATTTATCGTCTTCAATTTTGCTTTCAAAAGTAACATCTGATTTTGAATTAGCTTTTTTAACTTCGCTACTTGTTTGTCTTGTTATAGTTGCAGGCTCTGTAGTCGCTTGTGCTTGCGCAGAACTATAATTAAGATTTACATCACCAAGTATACCAGTTTTATATTCCCATTTATTTTGTGTTTGTGACCAGTCAGGTGTAAGTGTGTCGACTAGTTTAACATCTAAAGTATCTTTGTTAACAAATTTTGACATTGTAAATCCATCATAATCATCAGCTTTTACAGCATAAAAACTTTTACTATAATAATTATCAGAAAATATATCAGTACCTAAAACATGTGTTAACATCTTATAAGCATCCTGCGGCGTTAGTTCATGCTTTGGATCTGCTAAGTCACCGTTATATGCAGATATACCATTACTGATTACTGCGCCAGCATCACCGTGACCAACACCACCTTCTGTTTCTGTTAATAAATATGCAACGTCAGATATTGTAAACGCGTTATCTAACCAATCTGTTTTATAATTATCATTACCACTTCCGTTATATGCAAGCTCCATAGTATATGTTTTGCTTGATGATATTATATAATCAGTTACAGTTACATCACCGCTACCATCTAATGGTAAGCTTGCAACAACTGTACCGTCTTCTTTTATAACAACTTTTAATTTCGTAGGATCAACATTATCATTTGTATCTACGCTTATATATAAGTTACTATCCAAATCTTCTAATGGTGTATGTGATATATGCTGTGTAGGATGTGCACGTACTTCACCAAAAGGATATACATATTCTGAATTACCAGTGTTATCTGCAACTCTTGCCATTGTCGCATATATATTTTTAGTATAATCATGTGCTGAACCTGCGTCTTTTACTTTAAATTTCAATTCAACAAAATGCCCGTATGTGTCGTCACCGAATGGTGTAGTTGATATTGATTGCCAATGATCTACATTCCAGCCGCTTGATGTTGCATATGTACCATTATTCCATTGTGCCCACATATCATTAACATCATAATTACTACTAGGTGTAAAACCTACATTAGTCCATGAAAACAAACTATTTTGCGCATTACTAGGTGTTTTCCATGTTGGATTACCTATACGAGCAAATGCAGAAGTGTGATACATTAAATCTATATGTGCATATGTTACGTCATGTGCACTATCTAAATTATTAATATCCAATGCTAATACAATAGTATCGTTTACCTGCACTTTGCTTAATGGTTTATTTGCATCTAATGTTGTGCCTAAATATTCAATACTTATATCTGCACCGTCACTAGATGTTTGAGCTATAAGCATTGTAGGTAAAAACAAAAGAAATATTACTTTCATATGTTTAGTCAACTCAGGATACATCTTATATCCTAATTTAGTTAACCATTTATCAAATTTAATAAATAGTTCTTTAATTTTTTGCATATTTACATTTTTTGATTATTTGTTCGCACATTTTCTTAATTGCTGAACTAAGGCTGGTCTGCGAAAATTCACCTTGTTCGTTTAATAATATTGTTGCAGTTGAAACATCTTTTCCTGTTCCTTTAGCTGTTATAATTTTACCGTTGCATTTGCACTTTGCTATTATTTCAATTGAATTCGTTTTTTTGCTATACACTCCTATATTTGCCGATGTTCTCTTGCCACCAAAATACACAAGTTCAACCTCTAACTTATTGGTACTCTTATCGTTAAGATAATAACCTTCATCTTGTACAAGTTCTTCTAAAATATTTTTAATACCAAAACTTAAGCTTCTCGCATTATATGGCTGCATAGTTATGATATTATTTTGTACGTCTTCAATTTTTATATCTTGTGCTGTAGCACAGAATGTTGTAAGTAAACTAAGACTTATTATTTTTTTTATGTAATTCATACCATTTAGTTGCTGTGTAACCTATAGTTAACAGTAATAAAATTAATTTAAGTGCCATTTCAATTTGAGTAAAACTAATTGCCATAGCGCCTGTATTCATTGTATAAATTTTTAACGTTTCTATATCTAAACCTTTCATTTTCTTCTTTTAAGTGATTTGACTCTTCTTGGTTTACCGGCTGGTTGTCCTAATCTTTTCTTTTCTGCAATCTTTTTTGCTTTTTCAGAAGATGACATTTCACCTGAAGTTTTTGGGGTTTTACTGGATACTCTTTTACTTGGTCTACAATACGGCGTACCTCTTTTTTCACCTTTGCGTCTTCCGCATGGTTTGCCTGTTCTAACGTCAACCCATTTTTCTTTGAACCAACGTTTTAATGCTAAGCCTTTTTTAGTTTTTCTTACCGCCATTTTTAACTTTTTTATGACCACAACCTTTTTTCATTAAAGCTTTGTGTTCTTTGTATGTAGTTACATTATGTACTGAGCCATCTTTGCAATACATTTTATGAGGTTTTACTTTTTGATCTGCCATTATTTTTTCTTTTTTGATTTATTACCCCAATTAGCAGCACCAACTTTTCTGCATTTTGATAATGCACCTGAAGCGTATGCCGACGGGAATACTTTATATCTTGCTTTTACTTTGTGATAACATGCGTCTTTTGCCATAATTATTTATATTTACTTAGGTCTATATTTACTTTTGAACTTTTACTTGGTTTTTTTCTTTTTTCTTTTTCAATTCCTAACTCCCATTCGCTCCATCCCATTAATAGTGCTGTTTTTTGCCACCATTCTGCTTCATCGCTCATTGCAGCTTCTATGTTTTGCGCTTTTCTTAATGCTCTATCTAATGGTAAGTTAGTTGTTGCTGAAATAATATTTGAGCCAGCTGATAATGCTGGGTTGTCCAACGAAGGTTCAAATATATTTCTAGGTGTAACATAATCTAATGAATATCCTGCACCTCTTAATTTTGAAGCTTTAGAATATATTGGTGGTGATATGGTTAAAGCTTTCCAAGCTGCATCTTTAAAATTTGGTTTTGGTCTACCGGATCTTCTAGCTACATCTATAGCTACATTTTTTATAGCAACCACAGCATTACCTGTTAAACCTGAACCTCTTAATAATGAATCAGCCATTCCATTACCAACATCAGCATATTTAGATGTTTCTTTTTCAGTATCATCATCATCATCAAGTGCTAATGCAAATAATCCTTTTTGTAATGCGTTAAATAATAAGTTTTGTATTGTACTATAATATATTATTTTAGATATTTTTTCTTTTGGATCACCTCTACCATCAACTAAATCTTGAGCATTTCTTTTTATAATTCTATTATATTGCATCGGTGTATTAGCAAATGCTAATAATAATCTACCTGCATTACTTGCTTGTTGTTGAGATATTCTATCAGGTCTACTTGATTGTTGTGTTTCTTCAGTTATAGCTTTAAAATCTAAAAATGCTTGTTGTTTTGCTTCAGCTTCAGACATACCTTGTTTAACATAAGTGTTAATACGATTTCTATACATAGGTGCACCACCTGATGCAATTGCAAAACTATCAGCCATTTTTGTAAATATAAATCCTTTATTTAATAATAAACTAATAGTACCTTGTATCCCACCTTTTTTAGCGGCTAATGCAATTTCGCTTTCATTTACATTTATTTTATTACCTCCTCTTCTTTCAACCAAATAATCTGAATTAAATATTTCAACAAAATCAGACCAATATTGAGGTTGATTTGCAAATGCTTTTGCAGCAGCTAAAGGGTTATTATCATTGAAATTTAAATAGTTAACATTTGATATTGTTTGTAGTACAGCTGATCTAGTATTTAAAAACATGATTGCACCAACAGAACCGTTAACCCAATCTAAGTATGCTTCAATCATAGGGTCACCACCCCATTTTCTATTCATACCAGTTTTCATTCTAGCTAAAGTCTTTTTAAAGTTTTCAACCCAGTCTTTACCGTAAGCAGCTTCAAGTTTATTTAAGTTTTTCTTATTAAACATTTGATCAACATTATTTTGCCACACTTCTAAATGTTTACTTCTTTTAGTTGTGTTTAATAATGATACTAAATCAGTAGCTATATTACCCCCATACCATGAATTTTCAGGTTTAGCGTAACCGTCTCCTTTTGTAATACTAATTAATTCATTTGCAAAACTTAGTAATTCTTTATCATTTTTTACTTCATCAATTAATGCTTTTTGATCTGCTTTACTTATATTAGGTATTTTTTGTCCTTGCTGCGACCAAATGAATACTCTTACAGCTGCGTCGTTAGTATAATCACCTTGTTTAGAGTACTCTTTTAATCTTTTAGGTACATTACTTAATTTATTTTTTAAAGCTTTAAAATCGTTTAATAATGCTGTTTTTTCACGTGTTATACTTTCGTTTGCAGCATTAAAAGGATCATATAAATATTTTTTATAAAATGCCAGCTGTTCTTCACCTTTTTTACCTTTAGCTAACGTTTTATGTAGCAATCCACCAAAATCTTCAGCGCCCGGCGGAACAAAATAATCACCAAAACTTTTTCTTACTTTTCTTCCTCTTACAGCCGCTTTTGCTTCGTCAAATCTTTTTGCAGCAGCTATACCTGTTGATGATTCTAAATATTTATTAAATTCTGCATCTAAATCAATTTTATTTACGCTTTCTACAGCTTTTTGATTGTTTCTTTTAAGCAATACTATATCACCTTTTATTGCTCCTTCATATCTACTTAAATCTCTTCCTGATACTTGTCTACCTAAATCAGTTAATTTTTTTGCAGCATCAGTAGATATTAAATCAACTCTACTAGATTCAAGTATTTCTCTCATGCCTGCAATTATCTCACTATTTGAATCTGTATTTTTTATTACATCATACATTTGCTGTTGTAAATCTTGAATAGCGGGTGTATGTTCATATGTAAATTCAGTTCCTTTTACATTTTCGTAACCTCTTAAAGTACCAGATAATCTTAGTGATGAATCACTTTCAAATCCCATTATACTTAAGAAATCAACAACAGCTTGTTTACCGTTTTCTAGCAATAAATCTTTAGAATGTCTTAATATAAACTCTCTATGCTCTCTTGCTTGAATATCAGAAGCCTCTAAGGATGCCTCAATAACAGGTATTGCTTTTTCTATAGACCCATATTTTTTTATAGCGCTTCTTAATACTTGTTTTGTTGTTCTTGGTCTTGTAGCAGTAACTAACCTATCTACTTTTTCTCCGTTATGTTGTATTTCTTTACCTTTACCTGCTTTTTGTAAAACAATTTTATATTCTTTTAAATCACCAAATTGTTCACTCCAATATTTATATGTATTTTCTGCACTATCTTTTTTCCATTTTTTATGTGATGCAGTAGTTTTTTTGTATAAAGGAGCTATATATTTAAAAAATTCAAATAACGCATCTTCTTTTGCTTTTTGTGAAGCTTCACTATCTAATAGCTGTTTTATTCTAGGAGCTACATGTCCTTCATAATCATCAAATCTTTTTACTGTTAACTTATCTAAACCTAGTTCAACTTTAGGGCTTAATTTTCCTTCTGTTAACTCTTGTAATGTTAGTGTTCCAACGCCATCTATAAAAACTTGCGCCTGTTCGGGGCTTAAGTTCATTTCTTCGGCTATCTCAGATAAAATTTGGTTAGTAGCGTCGTTTATGTTAACATTATTAGCTAATAATTTTCTTAAGCCTTTTAATATTTTTAATGTAATAATTTGTACAGCTTGTTTTGCAGTTGAATATAATCCAAAAGTACCATCTGTTTGTAATACCCCTCTTTGACCTTTTAAAGAAGATTCTAAACCTTCTATAGTTCTATCTATTCTTTGTAAAAACTTTGGTATTGCGTCTTGTGGTATGTCTTTCTTTTGAAACTTTTGTCTATCTAAAAAATCTTTTTGTACCGAAGGATCTGCAAGTACTTCAGCCATTGCATTTTTTATAATTTCAGGTGCAATTATAATCTGCTAATCTTTCTTTTCTTAGCTCTTAATGTACTTAAACCTTTTGTTTCGTCAGTGTAAAAATTTAAAACTTGATCAAATGTTGGGTTTTGATATTCAAATTTACCTTTACCAGCTTGATCTCCTTCAACCATTGTTTCTCTACCAACTTGATTAGGTTTAAATAATTCATCAAGTTTATTTTTAACATAATCAGGTATTACAGTATTATCGCCAAATAATATATCGTAGTGTGCACCTAAAAATGAAGCAAATTGATTATTAGCACCTTCTTTAGCTGTAAATTTACCACCCATTTCTTCAAGTATTTTATCTGAAATTTTTAAAACACTTGCATTGTTTATAGCAGTTCTTATTTCATTTTTGTCTCTACCAGACTTTTCTAATATACCAGGTAATTTACCTGTTAATATTTGGGCTGCATCAGATTGTGCGTCTACTTTACTAATACCAGCAATTTCATTTAATTTATTACTTTCTTCAGGCGTTTTAACTTGTTGTAAATCTAAAGCTTCTTGTGTACTATTATCAATGTCAAATTGCGTTTCTTGTACATTACTAATTTCTGTTTCAAATTGTTCTTTAGTTGCCTTTTTACCTTTTAATACATTTTTTATTTTATTGTCTATAAAACCATTTATCCAGCCAGATAATGTAATTTTAGACTCTCCTGCAGCTTGTTCAGGATTAAAATTTCTTATATGAGGTATTAATTCTGTTGTTACTTCTGAAACAAAATCTTGTTTACTAAAATCAGGTAATGCGGATATTTCGCCTGTAATTTTATTTTTTATGATTCTAGCTAATGTACCATTTTCTCCGTCGCCATATAATTTTGTTATAGCTTGATCAGCTATTGTGCTATCCCAATCAGCTTTACTTGTAGCATCATCATATGTAGTATTGATTTCATCAGCAAGTTTATTTGTTTTAGATTTTTTAACACCTGCTTTTATTTCAGCATTTGTAGCATTTGGTCCAAAGTTTAACATTAATATAATAGCTTTTTGACTATTATATGTTTCATTTACTTTAGCCTCCTCTCTTTTTATAGCTTTTTCATACGATGTTTTAGTTTCTACATCGTCTATAAATTTTAAATTTTCTTTTGCTTGTTCAACTGTAAATTTATCTTTAGCATAATCTAATAATTCTGCATTGTCAAAAGAATTTAATACTCTTTGATTCAATAACGCATTATCAGTTACTTTTTGTTGTAATTCTAATATTCTATTTTCAATTATTGGATCTGGATTTACAGCAAATTCTGCCTCTAATCTAGCTATTTCATTAACTGTTTTTATATTTTCTTGTTTATAATCTGCGGGGCTTAATCTTTCTTCTGTATATCTCCTCATATTAGGAGTTACATTCGGACTTAGCGGTCTAGCTGGTGCAGACGCAGATAAAGGCGCTGATATTAAAGAACTTAATATAATAGTATCAAATGTTCTTGGTAAAAAATCTCCAATATTGTAAGTTATATTTCCATTAGCATCTTGTTTTTGATACCTAAGAAAATTAGTATCTTTATCCCAAACATAATCTACAACTCTATTAATTTCTTGAGCTGCAATTTCAGACGTACTTTCAAAAAACATTCCAGAAGCAATTCTACCTGCTATGTTTTCTGTCATTTTTTGATAAAGACCTCTAACTGCTTGAGGTGCAAGTTTACCAACTGTTTGATTTAATGTACCCTTAAATATACCTCTAGTTACCACTTCACTAAGTGTATCAACACCGCCTTGCGCTAATGACCACCCAAAAGTTTCATCATCACCTCTTCGCGAAGGAGCTGCATCAAGTTTTCTTTCGTATGCTCCACCTACAGAGCTAGTGAATATTGAACCATAACCTATAGGGCCGCCTGCCATAACAGCTACAACATTAGGTATTATATCAAGTATACCATCGGTTAATTTATTAAGACCTTCTGCATATCTGCCTTCTTTAAAATCTACACTAAAATAACCATCTGGGTCAACATCGTCAGCTCTATCAACATCTTCTAGTACTTTATCTATTTCTTTTACTTGATCAAAAAAATTATCTGAAGATTCAAAAAACTCATCTATATTATTAAACATTTGCTGATCAGCTTCTTGTTTTGTAATTTCACCTCTTCTATAAGCTTGATAAGCTCTAGTACCTTTTTGAGTCCATGAATTTGTAAAAAGATAATCTGCTGTAGCTTTAGCACTATCTTTTATTTGACCTATGGTATTTAAAAAAGCAAGACTACCACCTAAAAGTTTTCTTCCAACAAGTGTTTCAGTAGCTCCAGCGGCAGGGCCAATAGGTATTGCTTTTAAACCGGCTAAACGAGGATCAGCGAGACGTGATTCCAAAGAACCAACTTCCGATTTGGAGGCCGTATTTTCTGACCCCGCAGTTGCTCCACATTTACAGGGTCCAATTGCTTTTCCACGTTTTTCGGTTGAGCATTTGGGTATTTTTCAAGAAAAGTATTCTTTTGTGACGGATGAACGCTAAACTCTTCTCCGTTTACAATATAAATTTCATTTTCCATATTAATTATTTTTGTCTGCAGCAAAAGTCATATTAACTCCTGCATTTGGTACACCTCCTCTACCAAACGTACCCATCATAATATTTTTATCTTCATTGGAAACGTTTTCTGTATTTGCTGATGTTGTAAAAGGAACTGGTCTTTGTCCGCTATATAATTGACTTATAATGTTTTGATATAGTTGATTTATTTCAAGATTATTTAAACGATTGGAACCTTGCCCATATTTACTGATTAATTTATAAATACCATATTCTGCAAGACCATTATAATTATTTGAAATATTTTGATCGCTAAATTTAATTTGTTCACCGTCTATAAATAAAGCTGTATTTTCTTTAATTGCTTGCCTAATTGCTGCAAGTTTTGCTTTATCCTCATCTGTAGCGTCTTCATCATATTCTGCTTTTACTAAAACTTTATATGCCTCATCACCTTCTGTATTTTTTATAACCTCATCAATAACAGACATAGGTGCATTTTTACCGGTATAAACATTAGATAATTGTAATACATTGTTTGCATAATTAGCTAATTGATCAGACACTTTTTCATTTCTATTATTACCATCATATAACTTAGGATCATTGCTGTTTAATACATTATTAGCATAATTTACTAAACCACCACCCATAGCTATAAGATTACTAATTTGACTTTGTTTTTCAATTTCAAATTGTTTAGGATCTTTTACTGTAACTTTTTCTGGAGGCGTAGGTGTTGCAAATAACTTATCGGAAAGTATTTCTCTATATGTATCTTTTATTAATCTTTCTTGTTCTAATACAAGTTCTGCTTTATCAGTAGAATTTAAATCGCCTTCGCCACCTAAATTATAAGCTGTATACAATGTATTTTCATCGCCTTCTACAGCAAAAGATTTTGATTTATCATCTAATAACTCATAATATATATAAGCTTTCATATCGTCCGATAGCTCATAGCTTTCATTAAAATATTGATTTAAAACTTCTTCTTTAGCGTTTGATCTATTTAAACGAGTAGCATATGTGTCAATTCTTGCTTGTAAAGCTTTTGCATCATTACCTAAAAATTCATTATAAAATTTTCTATCCTCTTCTACAGAAATATACGTGTCAGAAAATCTATTCATGTCCCTCATACTTGTTTTATGCACTTCTCCATCTTCGTCTGTATAAGATAAATTAACATCTAACGAAGACAAATCACCTGATATGCTAACGGAAGAAGGATCAATTTTTAATTGATGTATGATTGCATGTAAACCTTTATGAGCTAGCATACTTCTTTCGCTTAACTCTTCCGGGTCTATAGCATAATAACCTACAAATTTTTCTAAACCACTTTTTATCTGTGATAACTCTAATAATTTTTCTTGTCTTTGCACGGCAGACATTTCAGTAAAAGCTTCTTGATCTACTAAACCATATACTGATTCTTGTATTGCTGAATTAACTTCTTTTGAAATACCATCCAACGCACCAATATTACCATACTTTAGTAACTCTGCTTTTATTAAATCATCTTTTTCTCTTTGTTGTTTTACTTGTTTTGCTACATTTTGAAATGCAGCTAATGTAGTATTAAAGCTTTGTGTAAAGCTTTTTGTAAAAGCTAAAGGGTCTACCGCATAAATTTTCGGATTTCTATAACTCATATTTATAATATTACGTTCCTATGTCACCAGCAGATCCAATTAAACCTGCGCCTAATGTCCCTAATGCACCTCCCATTGCACTAGCTTGAGCAGTTTGTGCTTGGAATTGGAAACCTCTATATTGACTAGCTAAAGCAGACAACCTATCTAACTTAGCTGTTTCTCTATTTTCTTTTACACCAAACATAAATTGTCTTCCAGCAACATCTGCTTGTTGTAATCTTTGTTGTTCAGCCATTAATCTAGCTTGCATTTGAGCTTCACCTTGAGCTCTTAACCTAGAATTTTGTGCTTCTTGTTGTTCTATTGTTGCAGCAACACCTTGTTTAGCTCTTGCAGCAGCTTGTGCTAACGCTGTTGCTCCACCTGCGCCAGCTCCGGTTGCTCTTAATGTGTCTAATGTTGTAGCTAATGCTTGATCTGTTTGTTCGCCTTGCATTTCAGCCGCTTTAGTTGCAACTTGTAAATTAGCAAAAGGATTAGTAATCATATTACTTAAATCTTTTATACCTTCATAAGGATTTATAACGGTTTGTCTAGTAGCTTCTAATCCTCTTAATTGACGGTCATAATCATCTGCTTGTTTTTGCATTGCTCGAGCTTGTCTTCTAGCTTTACCTGCGCCAAATAATCCGCCTAATACATTAATACCAGCTCCAATAGCGGCAACAGCTAAAGCACTCATTGGTGCTATTGTTACACCTTCTGGTACTTCAAATAATATTTTAAATAATGTTTCTAATAATTGTTCCATTTATGATGATCTTGTTACTTCGGCAGAAACTGCAAATAATTCTTTTTTTGCTGTTTCACCTCCTTGTGTATTTAATTTTAACGACAAATATGCGCCCTTTAATCCTGATATTTCTTCACCAAATAATATATCATTTTCATCTATAGGTGATTTATTTTTTAAAAATGAATAATATTTGTTTTCTTTTTTAGTAAATATACTGCCGCCAATTAAATTATTTGTATCTAAATTTTTAAAATATGTATTATCATATTTAGCAATGTCTGCGCCTAAGTCTGTATAATTACTATCGTCAACTTCTGTTTTTATATTATCAGCAGACCAACCGTCAGTACCTTCATAATTTAAAGCTTGAAAATGTTTTATTGTCGATGTTTGATTATTCAATATTAATTCGACAGATGACGTATATCCTGTTCCATAAAAGTTATTATAGCTTGTGGTAGCATGCTGTTTCCAAAGGTTTGTATTTTTTAATGTATAAAATGTACCATTTAATGTAAATCCACCTTCTGGATAATATGTATAAAAACTTGACCAACCTTGTGATGATTCGTCATATGCTAATGTATAATTTGTTTCGTTTAAAGAATCTTCTAAATGTAGTATATATTGATCGTGTACATTGTCATACATACCAATAGCTTTCGTAGCATTTTTTAAATTATCTTTAAACCAATCACGCATTCCATAAAAAGATATTTCGGTTAATCCATTACCACCACCTAGTCCACCTGATAATCTTAATGCTACATTTCTTTTATTATCAACAAAATATTTTCTATTACCTTTATTTGCAAAACTTTCTGGTAAAGTTCCTATTCCGTATCTACCTGCATAAGGTATGATTGAACCAATAAAAATATTTGATGTTGCAGATAAAGGATTACCTTCAGCTGTAAAAATAAAATCTTTATCTACAGGTGCCTGATTTACTTTATCCTCTTGTAATATTAATAACGCAGTATCTTCTGCAAATAATTTTTGTATACTACCATTAGCTTTATCAACAGCTTTTGTATTTGAAGCACCTATTGAAAATTGATTTAAATTATTAATAGTTGTTTTTGAATTATAAATACCTGAAAATATCATTGCATTTTCTCTTCTTTCATTCCCATATTTATCGTCAACTAAAAATGCTCTTGCGCCATAATCTACGGGTGTTTCATTGAAACCGCCTTTTATTCTCGATTCTTCAATATGCCAGTGCTCGTTGGAATCGGCGCTTTTTATATAAAACGCATTGAAATATGCTATTTCTTTAGTGATACCCATAATATAATTTATTACATATTTTTACTATTCTCTAAGGCCCTCCACCTGTACAGTCTCTATCAACGTTGACTTCTTGAACTTCCCCGGCTGCTCCGCCTGTAACTCTTGCATAATACCCATCTCCATAAGCTCCACCACTTGTTGCAGTTATAATATATCCTCCAAAAGGATTTGATAAGGATCCTCCTGAATATGTTGTATATACAATATCGCCAACTTCAAAACTATCTGTACTTGATGCAGCTGATTTTGTTACATAAAATACTTGACTAGTTGTAGTTGTACATAACCCAGAAAAATTACCATATAATGTAGATGAAGTTGTAAATGGTGTTATTTCTATGTCTATATAACCTGTATCTTTAAAACTTTCATCATTTGCAGCATCTAATACTTTTAAAGTTAATCTATATACTTTACCAATTTTATTTGTAGCAAAATATCCTGTTGAAGAAATAACTCCTGTAGATGATCCTATAGAAAATAAATTACTAGATGTAACATCTGTATTTGTGCCTGTTGGATCTTCTCTTACTTCAGTTATAGAATATGTTAAACCTAAAGTATCCTGTGGTGTTGTGTCGTCATGACTACCGTTTTTAGCTGTTGCTGTAAATATTGAACCAACTTTATAATGCTGATGTGTTGTAGTTGTTGTGCCAGGTGTTCCGCTAACATTTTGAAATTCAGGAGCAACGTTAGCTAAAGTGACTGTTATCGTGTCCTGTAAGCTATTTGAGGAGCCATCTACCGCGTTTATTGTAACATTATATGTTTCACCACTAGTTCCATAATAAAACGTCTCAGAAGTCACCCTTAGATTTGATGAATTTATATCAAATTTATTTTTAATATCCGTTGATAAATCACTTTGTGCATAAACAGAAACTAAAGTAAATGTTATACTTCCTAACTGACTACCGCCGCTATCTAATGCTGTTAATGCTCCTATTGAAAAAGGTGCTGTAACGCCTTCGTTAAATGAATCTGTATCAGATCCGTCAATTTTTATATCCGCAGGTCCACCACTTCCTGCTACAATTTCAGAATTAAGCTCACTAACTAAACCAGACGTAGATGTTTCAAAATATATATCTAATGCACTTTTTACAGGATCTGTTTCCCAAACACTCATTCCTTTTGTACTTGAATTGAATGTTCCAGATCCACTTGCATCAATAGCACCATATCCGTCTGGTAATTCTGCAGCTAATGGATTTTTACTAGCTAAATAAAATCCATTATATGCTTCTTCAAAATTATTAGCAGAGGCACTATCAACTTTTCTTAAGCCATGATCTTTTAATGTACCAATGCTTATAACATCTAATAATGGTCCATCCGACATACCAGAAGGTGTACCTGTTGTTGTTAAATCTACTATTTTAGGGTATAAGCTGGTAACTGATGCGCTAGTTCCGGCTTCCTGTATATTTGTATTTGAATCTCTAGGTATTTTATTTATATTGTCTCCATGCAATACTAACCAAGATCTTTTGTCATCTGCTTCATATGTTTGTGAAGTTACACCTGATCCATTCGGTGTACTTGCATTTGGAAAACCTTTTACAGATCTAGGCCCGTATACTGTATAATATTCTTGTTCAATTTGTTTTACAACCATTTTCCAAGAATACCAACCTAAAGGATTTGTGCTTGAATCATAAGCATTTGGTATTGTATCATTAAATGTTACATTTAAACAATCACCATTCCATGACTGAGAATCAAAATCAGCATCCTTAGCTTGCACAATAACTGATGATTTATTTTGATCTTTAGGTAAAATTACAGGGCTTTGTCTCCCATGTATATCTGCTAAAACAATACCAACTTGATAAGTTCTTCTTTGCTTTATAGTGTGATATGGATATTGTATATAATGTTTTTGAGTTGTATTTGTTTTTTGTTGAGAGCCTGCTTCAAAATCTATCGAAGGTTGAGTATGGTTTTGTTCAAAATTACCATATATTAATCTCCCGGCTGTAATTTCTTGTGCTTTTGCTTTTAATGGCACGTTATCATATACTCTTGTTACTTGATCTTCAGGTAATGTTTTATACGGCAGTGTTGATTTATAAGTATACACGTATTCATCACCAAGCTCTGTATTGTCAGGGTAAGCATCAATTTTTGCAACAGATTTTATATTTGAAGAGTCTGCTTCTTTATATAGTATTTCTATTTCAGAAATTTCATAATCATCATAAGAATTAGCAGAAGGTAAAGGTATTTTTAACTTTACCTCAGTTGCATCGTTCGTAAAACTTTCAAGTTCTGTATTTTTATATGCTTCTTTAATTTGATTATTAGTTAATCCATCATCACTATGATCGCTACTTAAAGAACCATTATATGTTTTTGGTATAAAACAATGTTGTGTAAACGGCGATATTAATGAATATTCACCGTCTTTAAATTTAAATCTATATGCAAATCTTACAAATTCTTCTTCTAAATGCCTTTTAAAATTTTCAAATGTTAATGTAACACTTGTAAGTGAAGCAGCTTGCGATATTGTTAATGTGGCACCATTAATAGCTGAAACAGTTGTACCATTACTTATACCTGTTCCAGTAACTGACTGACCAACATGAATATCATTATTAGCAGCTGTTAAAGTTACTGTTGTTGAACTACCCGATGTGGACCCTGTTGCTGTAGTTTTTGAAACTTGTATTCCTGTTTCAATTTCAGCTTCGACTAATACTGTTTTTGTATTTTTAGGAGCACCACTAGATTCTAACACAGAAGTATTACCTGTGTTACCTGTAAATGTTAACGTTGGATTTGAATATGAATAGTTGCTTGTGCTTATAAGCTGACTATCTACGTAAACTTTTACATGTGCTTTTATTGTTGGAATTGTAGGAAAATTAGCAGTTGTTAAAGTAAATGCGGTTGTAGATCCATCGCCTGTAAATTCTTGATCATGTTTATTCAAAACCTCGGGCGATAAGTATGGATAATATTTTGCTACAGCTACTTTTATTTCATTATCATAATAAGTTAAACCTTCGTCTATAGCTCTTTGTACATTTATTTTTCTAGGTTGATTACTATCATCTGTAAAAAATAATAAGTCATCAATTATATTTGCACCTGTTATTAATTTAGTTGGACTAAAATTAAGGAAAGAACCTTTTACTATTGGCGCAGGAGCACCGGTGTCTGATGTATTATGATAATATATAGCGTGATCTGCAGCCGATGTGCCCGCTAAAAAATAAAAAATTCTATTTGAGCCATCGGGTTGAGCTTTTCTATCAACACAATAACCTATAATTTTTCCTTTATTTGTTAAAGAAGCTACAGCAACTTGATTACCTTTTAATGTTTGCAAAGTACCAACATCAGAGGCTTCTGATTTGCCAATAAGAATATTCTGCGCATCTCTATATTCACCATTAGGCAATAATCGCGCGTCTAAATCTTTATTCATTTTACCTTTGATAAAGGTATTTTTGATTTCTGGCATCTATTAATGTTTTATAATTTTAGATTTACCTCTCATAACTTGAGCAAGCTCACCTAATTTAATATTTGATAATCTTAATTTAGCATTACGCATTGCTGCTCTTCTTTCTTTTCTAAATCTATTTATAATATATTCAGGAAAATTAGATCTAGTACTTGCAATAGCATGTGTTATATACTTATATATTGCATCCTCAGCTAATTTATGTATTTGCATTTCATCATCTGTACCTAAGCCATCTGATATATATTTTATTGTAATTATTTTATTTGCTAATTCTGAACTAAATGAAAACTTACCATTTAATTCATCAATAACAAACACACCACTTTTTTGCGATAACTCTGGATCTAATCCATATCTTCTGCCATAATCACCTATTCTATCTATATCTCTATTTGTGTCATATAATAAATTTTTATTATCATAAGCACCTGCTAAATTAGCATGATTTAATTTTTTAAATTCTTCAGATGTATACGGTGTCATAGTGAGTAAACTGCCATCGCCATCAAATAAATAATTTAAATTATCATCTTGTGCTACAGATTCTGACGGCACTGATGTATGTCTTGCGGGAAATAATATATGTTCAACTCCCGCATCATCAACTCTAGATAATCTTACATAATTAACGTAATCTTGAGGAAAAGGTACTGATAAAGATGAACTAACTTCAACTTCTTGTATTTTTTCTATTCTAGTTATGTCATAAGAAAATTCTTGAATACCTCTTTTTGCATGAAATAATACGTCAGTTTTAGTACATGTTGGTATCAATTTACCGTCACCAACATAAGCTACAAGATAGTTATTAACTATATCTGCTAATGGAATATATCTATAACCACCAAATCTTTCAACTTTAGCTGATTCTTTTACAACAATACTTAATCCATCCTTAGGTGCTCCACCTGACAATAATTGATCAGCATTATTTGTATTACCGCTAAATGTAACTACACCTGAAGAATAACTATAATTTGCAGAATTTATAAGATTATCATCTACAAATACATCTATATTAGCTACACCATCAGCAGGTAAAGTTGGGAAAAAAGCTGTTGTTAATGTAAACGCTTTTAAAACACCATTACCAGTAAAGGACTGCTGTTGATTGTAATATGCTTCTGCTGTTCTTGTTATAAGTCCCATTTATTATGAATTTTCTAGTTGTATTAATTTACTTTCTTCTGCTGATACGGCTTGTAGTACAGTAGGATCTTTTACGATAACTCCCGCATAACCTAATATTTTAAGTATTAAATCAACTTGATCAGAAGGATGTAATTCAAAATGAACAGCGTTAGCTGAGTCATAACTATATGAACTATTAGTGCCTGCTGTATAAGCCCACTTTACTTCGTCTGGTTTTTTAATATAATGTATATTTAAATTACCTGTTAAATCTGCGGGAAGAATTTTTATAGCATCATCTAAATCACTACTGTCAGTTATTTGTTGTCTATAAAATATAGGATAGGTTGTGGAAGGTGCAGTTAGTTTTGAAGATAATATATAAGGTAATTCGGAAATAGATACCTGTTGAAGTTGTGTTAGATTATCAGATGTAAACACGTCGACTAATCTATACAAATCTGTTACATTATCTGTTAAGTTTATTAAATCATTTGATGTATCAATAGCAACAGCTTTGACCTTAAAAAAATGATCTATTTTTTCTTTTACGTTTTTTGGAATATTACCATAACCGTTTACAGTACTTCCTTTTTTCACAGCTCTATTGTAATCATAGAATGCTCTTTCTAAAAGATCTAATTGCGCTTGGCCACCTATTTTATTAAATTGATCAGGCGTTAAAAAACCTCTGCCTTCTTTATTTAATACTGATAGCACAGTTCTATATACTGTATTTACGTTAACTGCCATATTATATTTTTATAATGATTAAGCCGCTTATTGCGGCTCAACCACTATAAGCAACTATTTTAGTTTCTTTTCAATTGTTCGGTAAACTTCTATACCTTCATCTGTTTTAAACCAAGCCACTAGAGCTGAATATGGGTTTTCATCAAATGGTACAGTTAAAAGTTTTCTACCGGTATTACCCCAATTAAATGTTCTTTGATCAGCTGATAACGTTATAATATTTAATTCAGTTGCTCTTATTCCTAAGTTTCTGATATTAATATTTTCGTCATGTACTAATTCTAAAAACAATTGAGGATTATCTTTTGCCATTAAGAACAAATCTCTTTTAATTTCTTTAGAAGACATTTGAGTAACAGCGCTTCCTCTTTCTGTTCTAACAATTGCTTCAGCATGATCTATTTCTACATTCATTGCTGCTTGCATTGCTTCAAATTCAAGATTTAAAATTTCTAAATCATCCACTGCATCTTGCTGATGATCTACTTCTGCATATATTGTGCCTTTGTCGGGATGATATATAGATAAAATTTGTTGTAAAACAACTTTTTCCTTTGGAACATTTAATACACCGTCTCTAAAAATAATATGATCTAATCTTGCTTCACCTTTGAATTCATCTACAAATGGTGATTTTTGATTAAGTGTATATTTTATTTCTCTTTCAAATCCCTTTTTTTCATCAAACCAAAAAAATCCTTTTGATTTTAATATAAATACAATTGGTTGTTCTTCACTAATTAAGTAGTATTGTCTATCTTTATATTCCCAAGTATTTTTTGGTTTTTCTTCTTTTGGTGGGGCAACCACTACGGGTTCCTTAACAGCCACCTCTGCTATTTTCTTTTTTGCCATGATATAATATAATAAAAATTAAAATAAAGGCAGGGTGCCGAAACACCCTAGCTATATTATGTATTACTTAAATAATACGAAATTGTTAGCAGCTTGAGTAATCAAACATCTTTCAGACAAGTAATGTACTTCCATTTTGTCATCTCCAGATGTTGCAGCTCCACCTACTGAACCTGTAATCCAAGATTTCATTCTTCTGTCATCAGCTTGAGAAGCTCTATATCTTATGTGTAAGAAAGGTCTTCTAATATTAGATCCCATAACTTGATCATATACTGATGAAGTTCCAGCTGGTACTAATATACCCTTGATGTCATTAATCAATCCTCTTGTTGACTTATTATTTAAGTATTTCCAATCAGTTTTATAGAAGTCATAAGAACCTCTTCTAAATCCGTTGAAACCTAAATTTAACGCCATGTCTTCAGAGTTTTCAAATACACCAAAAGACGACTGACCTGCGTTTGCTGCATTTACTGCACCAAGAGCGTCATCAACTTTTAAGTTTGAATCTCTGTCTAAGAATAACATATTTTCTTCAATTGATCCTTGCTTGTCTAATTCTTTAAGAATTAAATCAAAGTCAGAAATAACATCGCTAACTGAGTCATATGCTCCAGTTGCAACAATACCTCTTGATTCAATTGCGTCAAATAAACCTTGAGTACCTACTTCGTCTCCATCACTTCCACCATAAGAAGCATTACTATCAATAACGTTTGCGCTTCCACCTTTAACAGCTTCAACTAATGCCATTTCTAGATAATCCTCAAATCTTACTCTTATATCACCTTCAGCTTTTAAATACCAAAGATAACCGTTTTGTCCTGCTTCTCCAGAAACTTCAACCCATCCAATTTGTGCTGCATCAGAACCATTAACTTCAAATTTATCTTTTAAAATAATTGGTTTATTTGTAAAAGTATGAAATCCTGGTTTGATTGAATCTGTCATTGCTCCGGATCCTTTTGCGAATTCAGAACCATAAACAAAAAAGTCACATTTGTTTCCTGAGTCATCAGTTGCTGTTTGGAACGCTGTGTCACCTAATACACCAGTACCAGAAGTTACTTTGTAAGGTAATACAGTTAAAGTTGTAGTTCCAGGTGTAGCTGAAGAAACATAACATTTTACCACTGTAGGAGATGCCTGTTTGTCAGAAATAACAATTGTTTGTCCTTTTCTAACATTGTGAGCTGCTGTTGTAGTAATAACACCAGCGTCTGTAACAGAAGCTCCTTCATATGATAAGTGTAATCTACCTTGCTCAGACCAAATAACTTGATCAGAAGCCATAGGCATTTCAGCACCTATCATTCTTAAAAACGAAGATACAGATCTGTTTCCATATCTTTCGACTTCCTGAGCATATAACTCTGGAAGATATTGTTGAGTCCATCCATTACTTTGGATGTTCAAATAATTCGAATACGAAGTGATTTTCTCATGTGCTGGAGAAAGTTCACTAGGCAACGAAAAGCTTGCATTTGCCATTTTTAATTAATTTTTAATAGTTTTTCAGTTTTAATTTTAAGCCTGAAATATTTTCACCACTAAGCACTCTAACTTTTGTACCACCAACATCTACAGTTCCATCTGCAGTTTGTCTAGGCTTCATATCTATGTTCTTAGCATCAGCAGTCATTTGCTTTACAGCATCTGCTTTACCTTGTTCATAAAAATGATTAGCTATAGCGTCAGGGTTAGAAGCAGCAAATAGAGCTTTATGAAAACCACCAGCGTCAGACAATAAATTATTATTGTCAACATATTTATCAAAAACATTTGTTAAATCTTGTGATTTTACTTTGCCTATATCACCAATATTAAAACGATATTTTTTGTCACCAACTTTGAAATTAAAACCTTTAAATTCATTATTGAAAACTTTATTCGTTTCTTGTTGAAAATGTGTAGCTTGCTTCTGAGATAATTCATCAGCTTGTTTTTGCTCATTATTATAACGATTGAAAAAATCTATTGCTTTTTGTTGTTCAGGTAGTAACTTGGAACCCAACTTGACTTCTTTGTAATACTGATCCTTCAATCCAGTCAAATAGCTTTTAGCTTCTGCAACCGCTTCTTTGTGAGCGAGTTGTTTTCTTTTTATAAATTTTGGCTCATCTACTTCTTGATCATACGAAAATTCATCCTCCATAAGGAATTGAATTTCATCATAAGTTAGATGAGGTTTTGTTTGTTTATAATACTCTATTAATAAAGTATCATTATCAACATTAGAATAATCTGCATTTAATCTTACATAGTCATCTAATGTTCCTCCTGTTTCATTCATAAACTTTACTAAGTCTTGAATATTTTCAGGTAAATTTAACTCAGGTTCTTGCGCTTGTTCAACTTGTGGTTCAGGCTCTGGTTCAACCGGAGTTTCTTCTACCACCTCTTCTTCATCTGTTATTTCTTCTAATACAGGTGTTTCTACTTCTTCTTGTCGTACTTCTTGCAATCCCACTTCGGTTTCTTGCCCAGCTTCTTCATTCTCGCTGCTTCCGCGTAGCACGCCATCTTCTGTTTCTTGTTCTTGAACGGCAT
>FUIF01010605.1_pt1 | contig 23170 bp, 35 predicted proteins | sample 1003461 | NCBI WGS metagenome assembly FUIF01 (sample SAMEA80401918, study PRJEB19352) | marine metagenome | reverse complement strand
AAATGCAATAAATCGTAACCTGTTGTTTTTAATGCCTAATACAGTGTTATTTAAAAATGCAGTAAATACTGCACTAATTAATATCAGCTCTTTTTAGCCCAAGGCTCTTCGGGCAGAGTGATTGGTTTTGGGATTCCGTTCTTTCTGTAAGACGCAAGTTGCATCCTAACTTTGGTCATTTGGTCAGCTTTCTTGCCCTCCCGCGTCCTTGGGAACTTACCAATATTGTTTGCCATTGCCTCTGGCCCGAATGTAAAACCGTTCTTGCGTATCATTTCTCGCCCCTCATCCATTTTAGGTCTTTAGTTAATTGGTCTCGTTGCTCCATGAGTTTTTGAACCAACTGCGTAAGTCTTGCGATCTCGTTTCGCTGTACTGCAATCTTGCTCTGGAGCTTTTGCACTTCTGTATTCTTAGTCACTGATCTTTCCTTGTAGAATGTATTCGGTCTTCTTTGATGGGGCATCCCCCCAGACGGTCCAGATGAAATCCATAGTGGCGCTCTTGCCCCGCTCTGGTGACATGGCTGGCCTCCACGTCATGGCTAAGATTGCCATTGGCCTTGTGGCCTCGAACAACTTCTGTCGCTTCTTGGCATGCCAGAAGGTAGCCTTGGTGAGCATAGCGAAGGGGACATGCTTTGCGGCAGATCTTTCGATAAACTCAGCGGCCAGATTAAATGGCGGGTTAGTAATGATCCCACCGCAATTGCATTCAGCGTTCAAGAAGTTCATCCCGCTGTCGCCGTATCCCCTGTAATACAGATCAGTTGATACGACTTCATACCCCCTGCCCTCCAGAACTTTTGAGATGGCCCCATCACCACAGGCTGGCTCCCAGATGCGAGATCCGCTGAAGAGCCAATCGAAGTTGTGCATGAGGGCGATGGTGCATTCGGGTGGGGTTGCGTAGAAGTCAGCGGCATTGCGGCTATTTTTGGGCGACTTTCCCCCGATGATTATTGACGCCTTCATGTGTTACCACCTTGGAATTTTGCGACCTTTACCGGGCTGGGCTTCTTGGCAATCAGCTCTCCACCACATGCCATGTAACCACATGAGTCCTCCCAATGATCTGCATTTTCAGGGGTTGACTTTATCCTAGCAATTTTCAGGAGCGTCATGCACACCCCCACTTGATGCGGTTCGATCTTTGTTTCCAAGAAAACTGACCAAAGATTTGCGATCATAGTCAGGTTGCTTTCCATGTCGCCATGCTGTGAAGCGCGATCTTTGGTTACATATTCTTTGGCGGTATCCAAAATTTCTGATCTTGTTGGTTTGTTCATTTTACTCTCCCTAAATCATAATCAGTATTATTGTGGTCACTGTGGAGCCTGTAGCGGCCCCAAGGATGAAGCCTATTAACCCGGCTAAATCGATCTTATTCAATTTTTCCTCCCTAATGTTGTGGTGGTGCGAAGTATGCGAAGCGTGGCTTGCCCCTCATGCCTTCATTGCTTTGGCGGTACTCTATGCCCCGGTCTTCAACCAGAGCTGCGAAGACTTCCTTGCGCCGTCTTGGCTCCATATTTGCAAAGGCCGAAACCGTGCGTGAGATCTGGCTTTCGGTAATGCCACCCAGCCCAGACTTTTCGATCTTGGCAAACACTGCTTTACATGCTGCATCGAATGGACCTTCGGCCATGTTCAAACGGAACATTTCAATGGTCTGCTTGGCGTAGTGATCCACATAGTTGATTGACCACTGCATTGCGTCTGGTCCGATTTCTTCCTGATCCATAGACCGGGCGATGATCAGAGACAGGCGCATGGCGATCTCACGGGATCGATTGTACATGGCCTCTAGTCCTGTGCCAGTCTCTTTCTTGATGGCATCGACAAGTCTCTCTTCATAGCCGCGCAGAAGTTTCTTGGCCTCTGGCGTGAAGGGAACCTCAACTGGATGTGGCGGCATGTCATGTGCGTTGCCTGTGTCGAGGTCACCAACTTGAGCGTGTGCATGTTCCTTTGACCACTTGGCCAGACGCTCAGAGATATTTGATCTGCGCTTTTCCTGCGAGAGCTGGACGCCGATCTCTGACTTAACGATGACGAATCGGTTCAGCAGACCTGAAGCCACATCACCGCCACCGATTGCTTGCATAAACTCAGACGGCGTTGACATGCCAACCAGTGTCAAGCTGGGACGCTTTACAACCTTTTCCAACTTCTCAGCATCAGATGACTTCATGGTGTTGGTTGCGTAGCCTTGCTGGCGAAGTGTGCCATCCTGACGGCCAAAACATTCCATGATCGATGTCAGGGCGTCTGCCTTGTGCTGATTGCCTTTGGCTGCTGCTGACTTGAGCTGGCGTCCAAGTTCGTCCACTACTGAAACATGGGTGGGCTTTTTGGTCAGAGTTGAGATCACCCCGGCGGCAGACGTGTATCCTGCGGGACCGATCAGTTCATCAAGACCAGCCTCTTCGAGTAGCTCTTCGAGAACTGTCTTTGTGTGTTCCTTGCCAGATCCTGTCTCACCAATGTTGAGGAAGTACAGGCTGGAAAAGTTACGCTGGTCTGTTACCCATCTGCGTCCCATAACCACTGAGCCATATGCAATTGCAGCTTGAACTGCGAACTGTGGCTGCGGCTTGATGGCTGTGACTGTGTAGAAATTCACCACATCTTGCAAAACACCGGGGACCGACAGGAGGTCTTCAGGCACACTATCTAGTGGTTCGTCTGACTTCGTGTCTGGCTTGGACATGATAGATGCGGCCACTTTGGCGCCGTGATCTATAGCCTCTTTGTCGTACTCATAATCTGGATCTTGCGTGACGTTGAGGATCTGCGCTGCCTCTTTGACCGCGTTGGTCACATTGCCCATGTGTTCGTACTGCAAGTAAAGTTCAAAGGCATCGAATGTGTGGGCGCTGTCGAAGGGATCGCTGGCATGGTGCGAGTAGGCACGGCCATCATCGAATAACTTTACGCCGGCCAATTTAGATGTGGAGTTGGGCGATAGGTATCGACCACGGGATGTCTGCTTGTAGCCGTACTGGACTAACAGGCTGTGCATGTCATTGGCTTCATTGTAGGCGTCAATCACGCTGGTGCTGTCACCCTTTGGGCGGGGACGCTTTGTTGGCTGAAACTCTGCCTTCTTTTTCCACGGGCAGATGTCCTGAAGCTGTGGGCGAAACTTGTCCCACTCGCGCCATAAAGTCAGGAGCTGTGGCGGCAGATCTGGGAGTTCATCAAAGATGGACCTACCTGCCCACTGATATGGACGGCCAGTATCTGGGTGGATAGATGGCGGCAGAACGTCTTGCACTGACCCAGCTCGAAGCTCGAAGACCACTTCGGTCTTGCGCGGATCATCTTTTACAGGCCACGATATTTTGTGTGTGATTAGATCGGCGGGTGCTTTGAAGATCAGCTTGCCCCGGTTTTCGCGGCCAATGATTTGTGGCGCGGAGTTCATCAGTAGGCTGAAGTCGATGCCCAGCTCTTCAAAGATCAGCTTTGTGTTTTCGACGTGATCGATGTCGATGGCGCATGTGCCTGACGCGCCGTGCAACAGCCCAACATTGTGCGTTGGATTTTGCTCATAGTATTTTCTGGCCTCATCAGGATCTGACAACGCTCTCTCTGGCTTCTGCCAGCCGAAAGATGTCGGCCCCTTCGAGCCTGCCGGGATGGTGACCAGATACCAGCCTAGCTTGGAACAGTAGTCTTCTATGTTCATTGCGAATCACTCAGGTATTCTGAGAGCTTTTTCCAAGTGGTCAGGCTGATTTGTTCGTTGCCTGTGGCGATTGCTTTGACGGTTGGATGGGATAGTCCACAGCGTTCCGCCACCACGGTTAAACGCCTATCCTGCAAGGATTCTCGAATATCATCGATGGGCATGAGGTTGGTCATTTTTTTCTCCATTTAGGGCTAAATTTACATATTTTGCAAAAACAGCTTTACAGGCTGAAAATCTTTCTGTAAACCGAATTTTGTAGAGAGAGTGAAAGAAAGGAAATTGCCATGAGCAATATTGATGGATTGGCCTCCGAGTGGCTAGAAGTTAAGGCGCAAGAAAAACTGATTATCGCACGGCGTCATGCGATAGAAGCCCAAATCACTGAGGCTCTTGAAGCTAAAGGTGAAGGCTCAATCACCCACAAATTGCAACTGTTTAAAGTCACGCTGACCCAGCCTGTGTCTCGTAAAGTTGATCCTATTGTTTGGGAAAAAGTTAAAGACAAACTTCCTGAACACATGCGTCCCGTTAAGGAAACTATTTCTGCTGACGCTGCGGGTTGTCGTTACTTGCTGGAGAAAGAGCCACGGCTCTGGGCAAAAGTCTCGAAGGCTTTTGAATCTAAGCAGGGCAAAGTTGGCGTCAAAGTCGAGGCGCTCTAGTGACCTTCTGGTTTATTCTGGTGGTTAGTTATTCTTTGGAATTTGATAGCGGCGAAAGATTAGAGTTCCGTATTCCATTTAATAACTACCACTCTTGCATCGCGGCGCAGGATAAAATTCACGCCGCGATCTACCAAAATTACCGCGACATTCATTCAAGTTGTATTGAGACAGATGTCGCATCTAAATCAATCAGGCCCAAGTTGCGGCCTAAACATCTGGAGAAGGACAAGTGAAATGCACATTAGTGATTTAAAAACTATCATTACGCCTGACCATGCAAAGGCGCTGCTGGCTAAGAACATAGCCAATCGGAAATTGTCTGAGCAAACTTATGGTCAATACAAGCGCGACATAATCAATGGTGACTGGCAGCTTAATGGCGAGACCATCAAGATTGCTGAAGATGGTGAGCTTATCGATGGTCAACATCGTCTGACTGCCTGCTTGATGGCCAATCGTCCGATTGAATGCATATTGGTGGAGGGGCTTCCCAATACTGTTAAGCAAAGCATCGATAACGGCAAGAAGCGAACTTTCGCAGATCGTGCGGCGATGATGGGTATCAAGAACGGAAAGCGAAAAGCAAGCACCGTAAACTTTCTGTCAATGCTGGCGCAAAACAAAGATCGCAAAAACTCAAGCCTAACACATTCGGAAATTCTTGAGGTATTGGAAAACCATCCAATGATCGATGAGAGCGTTGATGTGGCTATGAACTGCTACCCACGGATAGCAAGCTGGATAGCTGCATTACATTATGTTGCCAGCTTCCAAGGTAAAGTAACCGAAGCAAATGCAATGGTTCAGGCATGGCGTGATGGACAGAAAACGTATGAGGACGATGCTGTAGTTTTTTGTCGTGAATGGTTGCGGAAGGATGACATGAAGAACCCTCGCTTGAAGGCTTCAGCGCAGTACAAAATCGATCTGATTTTAAACTCGTACAATAAGTTTATTCGTAAAATTTCCATGACAAATACAAAGTTCAAGGAAGGTTACAATACCGTTTCTGGCTGGGACATGGATACCATGTTTCCGACAAATTCAAATTATAGGGAGAAGTAAAATGAGAAACATTGATGAAATTTTAGATGAGGTGTTCGCCCTCGTATTTGGAAAGGATTGGTAATGGCTATCAATTTAAAATCACTGTCGAAGCCCACCGGGCAACGGCCAGTCATCGCCACACTCTTCGGTGAAGGCGGCATGGGCAAGACCACACTGGCAGCTATGTTTCCGAAGCCTGTCTTTGTTCGTACTGAAGATGGCACAGCCAGCTTGCAGGGTAATGAGAATGTCAGCCTGTTTCCTCTGGCAGCATCAAGCAAAGATGTCTTCGACGCCATTGAGGTTCTGGCAACAGAAAAGCATGAGTTCAAAACTCTTGTGATCGACAGTATCACGCAGTTGGCCACGATGATTGAGAGCGAAATTGTCGCTGCCGATCCCAAGGCCAAGTCGATCAACCAAGCGGGTGGTGGCTACGGCGCAGGCTATGGCACAGCATCTGAAGTTCATCGTCAGGTTCGTGACTGGGCTGGTAGCCTTGCCTATGAGACTGGCATGAATGTTGTGTTCATAGGCCACGCAGATACCGAAACTTTAGACCTGCCTGATATGGACCCATACGCACGTTATTGTGTACGGATGCACAAGAAGAGCATCCCGCACTATACTGATAATGTCGATCTGGTTGGGCTGATCCGCCTGAAGACATTTACACGCGGTGATGGCGATAAGAAACGCGCCATCTCTACAGGTGAGCGTGAGATTCTGTGCTTTCCACAGGCATCATCAGTCACCAAAAATCGGTTCAATATTACTGAGCCACTGCCGTTCACGTTTGACGGCGGCAACCCATTCCAACAATTTGTAGCAGAGTAGGAGAAACTCAAATGGATCTTAACGGATTTAACGCAATGGCTGTTGAGCCACAAACATCATACGAACCAATGCCAGCGGATTGGTACAAATGTGTGATTACTCAAACTGAAGAAAAGCCAACTAAAAAACAAAACGGCACTTACCTTCAGTTGGACATCGAAGTGATCGAAGGAAACTTTGCTGGCCGCAAAATCTTTGAGCGCCTGAATTTGAACAACCCAAATTCTGTGGCTGTTGAGATTGCCCAACGCGCACTGTCCAGCATTTGCCGTGCGATTGATGTGCCAAATCCAAAGAACAGCTCTGAGCTTTTGGACAAGCCACTGATGGTCAAAGTTGCGGTTAAGCCTGCTTACGGCGAGTACAGTGCCTCTAACGAGGTGAAGGGTTATGATGCTGCGGGTGCGACTGCTTCGGCTCCTGTGGAGATTCCTGTGGCTGCTGCGGCGGCAAATGGTTCTGCCACACCACCTTGGAAGCGATAGTTCTATTCTATGATGGGGCGGCTAGTCTGCCCCATTTAATGAATAGAAGGAGAGTACGATGCTTGAATTTATGGTCACCAGTTTTTGTGTGCAAATTGCGCTTAGTTATTTGGGGATAATATAATGAACCTTGAGCCATACGCCACGCCTGAAACTGTTGAGGCGATTTATCAACACTACAAAGACAAGCGCAAGAATGAGCATCGGCCTCATCTTGGGGGTAGCCAGATTGGCAACCCGTGCAGCCGCGCTTTGTGGTATCAATTCAGACATGCTTGGACGCCCAACTTTGACGGGCGTCTTTTGCGTTTGTTCGAGACTGGTGACCGGGAAGAGGATCGCGTTGTTGCGAACCTTCGAGCGGTTGGCGTGACGGTCTGGGAGCGAGATCCAGATACTGGCAAACAGGTCAGGTTCGAGGCTTGTGGTGGCCACTTTGCACTGAGCTTGGATGGCGTTGGTGAGGGGTTTAAGGAAAGCAGCAAGCCACACACTCTTGAGTTCAAAACGATGAACGATAAGAATTTCAAGACCACAAAGAACATGGGCGTTCAGAAGTCTAAGCCGATCTACTGGGCGCAATGCCAGATTGGTATGCACTTAGCTGGTATGGAACGCTGTTACTTTTTGGCTGTGAATAAAAATACAGATGAGATTTACGGCGAGAGGATCAAGCTGGACAAGGCAGAAGCCAAGCTGTTGGTCAGCAAGGCAGAGAGCATTGTGTATTCTGCGCTGCCTCCTGCGAAGCTGCATGAAGATCCTAGCAATTGGCAGTGCAAGTTCTGTCCTTACTGGGCGGTGTGCCACGGGTGCAAGATTCCAGAGGTGAGCTGTCGGACGTGCAGCCATGTGACGCCTGAGAAGGATGGGACGTGGAGTTGTGCGAAGGGCAAGCCTGTTGTGACTTGCGATGACCATTTGTACATTCCCCAGATCATGCCGAAAGATTTCGAGGTGGTGGACGCCGGGGATGATTTTGTCGAATATGAAGATCAAGATACAGGCGAGGTTATCCGAAACAAGGGTAACAGCCGTGAGATTTTTACCGGGAGGATGCAAACATGAACCGCGAAGAACTGGGCGAAATAGTTGCGATTATGTTGAATGTTATGCCGCGCAACATCACCGACAAAGAGATCGCCATCATTATGATAAATTTCATTGTCCAGAAAAAACGCGCCAATCACTGGCCGATCATCAATGCTGAGATCGAAGCTGGTCTGGTTGAGTATTTAATTTCGCAGGTTGAAGATGAAATCAGCAAGCACGGCATAAGCAAAGCCGTGCAAGACGCGGATGATTTTCTGGGGAGGATTGTCAATGACGTTTGAACTTCGAGATTATCAGAAAGAAGCTGTCGATGGGCTGTACAATTACTGGGCTGGCAAGGCTGGGGACAATCCCCTGATTGTTGCTCCGACTGGATCTGGCAAGACTGCGATCATCGCGCAAATCATCATGGATGCCATGAGTTTCCCCGGCACACGGGTCTTGGTTGTGACGCATGTGAAAGAGCTACTGGAGCAAGGCGCAAGTGGTTTGCTGAAGCTGTACCCAGAAGCTGATTTTGGCATGTACAGCGCGGGTTTGAAGCAGAAGGTTCTAGACCGCCCTATCACGTTTGCAGGCATTCAGAGCGTCTGGGAGAGGGCGTATGACATTGTCCCCGCCCCTGACTTGGTTTTGATCGATGAGGCGCACTTGCTGCCTAAGAACAGCGAGACACGATACAACAGGTTCATCACTGATCTGAAGGTGTGCAATCCTCTGGTGAAAGTGGTTGGATTGACGGCTACGCCGTACCGATTGGATACGGGATACTTACATAAGGGCGAAGGCGCGATCTTTGACGGGATCGCCCATGACATACCTGTGGCCATGCTGATGGAGCAAGGTTACTTGTCCCCGGTCATCTCGAAGGGTGGCGTGAGGCAGATTGATTTGACAGGTGTTGGCAAGCGTGGGGGCGAGTTTATCGAAAGCCAACTTGCGACTGCTGCGTCTGATCCAGAGTTGGTTGCTGCTACTGTCGAAGAGATCATCGATCTTGGGTCTGATCGAAAGAGCTGGCTGGTGTTCAGCAGCGGGGTCAACCACGCGAATATGTTGGCGGATGAGTTCGAGGATCACGGCATCGATGTGGGTGTTGTCACAGGTTCAGACAGTGGGGCTGTGCGCGAAAAGACCATTGCCGACTTCAAAAGTGGAAAGCTGCGCTGCTTGATCAATGTGAACGTGCTGACCACTGGGTTCGATCATCCAGAGGTGGATCTGGTTGCGCTTGTTCGAGCGACAGCTTCGACTGGCCTTTACGTTCAGATGGTGGGGCGCGGGACACGGATCGCTGATGGCAAGGAAGACTGTCTAATTTTGGATTACGGGCAGAACGTCGAGCGTCACGGGTTCATCGATCAGGTGAAGCCCAAAGATAAAATGTCGGGTGGGGATGGTGAGGCTCCTGCCAAGCAGTGCGGCAAGTGCCAGACGATGGTTCATGCGGCCTGTCAGATCTGCCCTGAATGCGGGTTTGAGTTCCCTGCCCCGACACTCAACCACAGCTCAAGCAGCTATCGTGGGGCCATGCTATCGTCACAGGTGCAGGCTGAGTGGGTTGATGTGGATAACGTGAGCTATCGGCGGCATAAGAAGGAAGGCAAGCCAGACAGCATTCGAGTGACATACAGCTATGGCTTTTTTGAAGAGGTATCGGAGTGGCTCTGCCCTGATCACGGGGGCTATGCAGCGGGACGGTATCAGGCTCGAAAGTCGTTGCTAGGGGCTACTGCTAACACAACTGGTGATGCCTTGGATGAGGCAAGAGATTGGGTACAGCCAAGCCGAATAAAGGTGAAGCCATCCAGCCATAATCCGAAGTACAAAGAAATTGTAGAATTTGATTATACTCAAGTGGAGAAAAAATATGAGGCGAAGACGCAGAGCGGTTACGCTGATCTCAGCGACCTCGAAGACATACCCTTCTGAGCATGATGAACAGGTGGGTTTTGTTAATTGGTTTCGAGCTAAGTTTGCAGGGGTTTTAATCTTTGCCGTTCCAAATGGCGGTAAGAGATCGATCTCTGCTGGCAAGAAGTTCAAGGCAGAGGGCGTTGTGGCTGGGGTTCCAGACCTATTTGTTCCTGAGTGGAACTTGTGGGTTGAGATGAAGAGGGCAAGTGGTGGGCGACTTTCCCCCGATCAGAAGGAAATGATCGCCTACCTTGAAAGAATCGGTCACTGCGTGATCGTTGGGAAGGGCGCAGCGGATGCGTCTAAGAAAGTATTGGAGCTAAAAAATGGAAAATGAAGAAGGCATGGAGCCATTGTTTTTGGAGCGTAAGCACATAAAATTTCTGACGTTCTGGGGGGCGCTTGTTGCGTCATTTGTTGCGGCCTTAGTTCTGGAGGGGTTTGCGGTATGACAGATACTGATCTAACTGCCTTTCAAGCGTCACAGCTTCAGTGGCTGCGATCTCAGGTTGACCGGGCGCAGGACGATAGCTTGCGCAAGGATGCGCCAAATAATGCGCAACAGAAACTGTTTTATGCGCGTGAAGAATTGAGGTCATTTACCAGCAATTTACGGAAGGCAGGCAAAAACATTTGATCTAAAGGGGAAATTATTTTCCCCAACCCCCTTGCAATCTGTGACAGATGTCATATATTAGTTGTGTAGAGAGAGAGGAAACCAAAATGAAAATTACTAAAAAAGCAATCCAAGCACTGGCAACACAATCGGTCAAAGACCAATACGCTCTTGAGGTGGACAAAGTCATCTATCTGGAAAATGTGATTGATGCTGGAGGGTTCGACATTAGCTTGACTGACAATTGGCAGCAATGGGATCGCTGCATCGAATGGCTTGAAGCCGCTGTGTAATTCAACCGGGGAGCTGCGGCTCCCCCACAACGCTCTGGAGGGCATGATATGACTAATTCAAATTTCACATACAACGATGGTGGCCGTGCCGCCACTGGCCGTAAGGGTTCCGCTGGCGACTGCGGTGTTCGCGCTATGTCAATCGCGCTTGGCCTCGACTATGACGCCTGCTACAAAGAGTTGGCTCAAGCCAACAAAGATGCTGGCAACAAGAAGTCAGCTCGAAACGGATTGCCAAAATCTGTTTATGAGAAAGTGCTTAATAAGCATGGTTGGTTCTGGATGGCTGCGCCTAAGTTTGACGGGCGCAAGTGCAAGGCATCAGATACCGAAGGCGTTTGCATCGCTCGGATGTCTAAGCATTACTGCGCTGTCATTGAGGGAACCCCTCACGATACTTTTGATAGCTCTAACAAGATGGTCTATGGCATCTGGGTCAATGAGATTAATCACTAATAAATTGGGGCTTCGGCCCCTTTTTTTGCTTACCCCTATTGTAATCTCTGACAGATGTCATATATTAGTTATGTAGAGAGAGAGGAAAGACCATGTACAACACAAAATTCACAACCGTTCAGGACTACGTTTCATCCGCAATCAACATGACTCAAGAGGATCAAACCTTTGCTGCTAAGTCTCATCAGAAAGAAGCTCTTGGTGAGTTGAACAGCGGATACCAAATGCTTCGTGAAAACAATTTTCAATTTTCAATCGATAGCTTGTCACGCGAAGATTACTTTGCAATTCCTTTTGATCTTCACCAGATCCGCGAAAAGCATTTTCGCCTGTTTGATGAGGCGCACCACGCTGACTTGACTGATCTGATTACATTTCGTGTTTTGCTCAAAGAGCTTGAAGTTGTAAAGCCAGCTCCAAAGTCTGACCGCATCACAGCCAAGCAAGCCGAAGTGACAGAAACTGTGGTTGATCTGATTGAGCGCCGCATGGCTCAGTACCATGAAGCTGTTGAGCTTGGCCGTTTGTTTGGTGGCTTGCCTGTAAGCGTCACGCCGCACCAAGTGACCAACGAATACAACACCACTTTCACACGCTGCTTCTATTATCTTGACGGCAAATTTACTCCTCTCCAAGTCATATTGGGAGCAATGGATACTTTGGCGAGAGAAAAAGAGGAGGCATAGATTGTACGGAAACAGCCTCCGCGAATTTATCTTGGCGCTGCACGATGTGGACATCGTGTGGCTCCCATCCACCCCTGATGAAGAACCTCCATTTTGAAAGGATTACTAATGATGAAAATCAACAAATCACACGGCTCACCCCATGATCGTGGCGGCGCAGATAGTTACTACGGGCGCAGCTACTCGCCTCACTACTGGCCAAACGGAACTGGCCACGGCTACAAAGTCGTGGATCTAACTGAAGAACAGCGCAAAGAATACAATGATGGCTGGAACGAAAACGAAGAGCTAGGTCACTTTAAGGATTGGGGGTAGCCTACTGGGCTACCTCCTGAACTCTGGTTGACACATTAGGGTCCATGCTTTCGATCAGACTTTGCAGTGCTGGTGAATCGTTAACTTCCTCAACAGGCTGTTCCATTGGGGGAGCGATCTGACCATCAGCTCCCGCAACAATTGCTGTTTCCAGAAGTGCGCGTCCAGCACCCGGTCCCATCTCAACACTCTTGAGCCACCGCTTATAAGCTGGAGATCTCTCAAGTTTATCTAGAGCGGTTTGCAGCGCAACTTGGTTAGCTGCAAAATCTGCATCCACAAGGCTCTTGAAGGCTGCGCTGTTGAGCAAGTTACCAGCAGCAGCTACCCGGTCAGTCTTACCTGAACTAAGCAATACATCAGTGATAACATCAGCGGCAGCTCCGCCTGCTGGGCCACCACTTACCACCCCACCGCCTGCGGCAGCTCCACGAACAACCCTGCGACCCAATGATGTGTCCATAATACGCATTGCAAGGTTTTGTGCAGTTAAGCCTTCCAAGATCATAGCTTGGTTAGCCTTGCCAGTCTGGGAGACACGGCCACGGGCTTCAGTGATGCGCTGAGATACATTCAACAGATCAGTAAGGAACTGATCGCTATCAGGTCCAAGTATGCTGACGATCTTATTATATATAGGCTTGTTCTGCTTCAGACCTTTCATAGTCTTTGCGTATTGAGCAAAGCCAAATGGCAAGTCACTCGAACCACCGGGAAGAGACAAAGCGTTAATTGCAGTCGCAATAGCTTCTCTTTGGAGATCTTTCGGTATCGCTTTTAGGATCTTGTTAAGACCACCGACATCACCACGGGTTCCTGCCGTTACAGCCGTTCTGAGCTTCGCAGCGATGCTACCATCCAGATCCTTGCCAAAAGCATTTACGATGCGCGTCTCTAGAGCTTTTTGTTTTGCTGTGGTCTGATTAGCCAAACGCAACTTTGCTCGAAGCTCTGGGCCTCCGATCTGATCAACGGTTAGAAGCTGGTCTTCAGATAGAGCTGCGTACATGCGTTTAAGCGCAGATTGATTGACATCTCCGTATGGACCCTGACCTCGCTCTATGCCACGGCCAATATCCTGCTTCAAACGAACCAAGGCGGCATATGTTAGAGGCGTGTCTGGATTTGTCAATTTATCAAAAAGCAAACGCTCTGTTGAGCTGAGATTGTCTAAGCCACCTAATTCATCAGTTAGCTCATTAAGTAAGATGACAGTGTTGTTGCCAGAGGCCAAAGTTGACTTTGGAACTTGAGCGTCAACATCGTTGTACAAATCTCCAGCCGCTTTTCTAAGAGCTGCTTGGGATGCCGTCACGCTGTTCAAAACTTTGTCTGAGACAGCGGCAAGATCTGGGCTTGCGTTGATTGCAGCCATTGCTTCATCAGCAGCATTGGAGGCATTTATCACAATGGTCTCGAACTGGCCTGCTGCTTCAGATGCTTTGAGATCACGGGTCATAGCCGCAGCATTCTTGAGCAACGGATTGTCGCTAAGAACATCAGGGGGCAGGTCAATGCCTAGCCGTGCAGCAGCAGCGGCTGCTTCTGGATTTGTCTTGGCTTCTTTTGCCAAAGCCTCAATCGCAGCTTGTGAGCCACGTCCACCCTTAGATGCCTGTTGCAGCAATGTGCCAAGCTCTTGAGGCGTCAATTGTATAGTTTGGACGGGAAGTGACGTGTCAGGCAATGCGCTCTCAAGGGCTTTCTTTTCAGCGTCTGTAAAGCTGTCAACAGTCTTATCGATATTGCCTCTAGAACCTTTTGGCTTTGAAAAACCTCTAAGCATCCCTGCAAAAGCATCTGGAAAAGCCATAATATCTCTAGCTAAACGGGTTGCACCAGCTTCACTCATGCCAGCCTTAACAGCCAAATCCGCTATGCCGCCCACGATGTAACCTGTAGCACCAGTAGCCTTGCCTCCAGCAAACGCGCCAAAGTCACCAGCAAATTCTAATGCTTCTTGAACAATTTCTGGAATAGGAACTTGAAGACCGTCTTCAGAATATAAAGCCATTTGATCTGGAACATCTACAACGCCTTCGGTTTGCGCGTCATATGCCAAATCAAATCCCGGTGCTGAAAACTTACCGCGTAGGTTTGTTGGACCTTGCTCTGTCTCTGGAGCCACATATCCAACAGGGTCAGCCTTGGGAACCATTGGGTCAACACTCAATTCATTTAAGCCAGCTTGCTGCCGTGCTTTTGCTAGGCGTTTTCTTGCTTCTAAGCGGCGTTCTTCTTCAGTCATTTTTAAAGCCCCAGTTCATCCATACGTTTTTCCCAAGCCTCAAATTGATCAGAATCTAAAGTATCAATGTCAATTTCAAGAATTTCATTCTTTGGCATAGTAGAGAAATCAAAGTCAGTGCCTTCTTGCCTGCGCTTCGCTTCAATGCGTTTAGATTTTTTCTGATCAGCTTTCTGCTTGCGTAGCCAGTCTCCAACTGTCTTATCACCATCTGCCAAGAATATAGCTTGTTCGTATAGATAATCTTGAAGTTTTTCTTGAGCTACTATTTTACCTTCTATCCACTTAACCAAGCCTTCTTCTGTTTTATTAGTTGGAAGTGCTGTATTAAGAGCCAAATCAAGTTCACTAGCACTAAGCGCACCAAATGTAACTGACCCGACAACGTCCAGACCAAGCCTATTCTTAACATTATCCAAAGCAATTGTTGAATCTTTCCAGCTTGGGAAATTATCCACGATAAAGCCTGTGTTCGCACCTTCTTCAAGAATAAGTCTCTTTGCTTCTCGAAGGTTAGCTATATTAGTACGACTGCTTAAAATTTTCTCAAATGCTTCGCCTGATGCTGTTACAGCAAAGGTAGCCGCAGCTCTTCCACCAGCTCTTTCAGTTTGAATCCTAATTCCAAGCTCTTCGGCCTCTGTAATAGCATCTAACGCTTCTTGACCTGTTACTTCTTCATTGCTTCCAGCTCTTATAACTCTACTTGTTCCATCTTTTCCAGCAAAAACATTAGACCTCCATCAAGTATTTCACTTGCTTGAGTTTCAAAGCCATTTGCATCAACACTTTCGCTCCAACCCTCTGGAGGAACAGCAGACCATCCATCAGCTTCAAAAGAAGCGGCATCTGTTCGTTTTTAACAACAGCCGCAGGAAAACCAGTCTTATAAAACTTACGCTCTTTAAATGTTGAAGTAGAAGCAGACGGCTTTTCATAAGGTGAAACAGTCTTACCAGCTTTTTTCGCTGCTTGAATTTCTGCTGATGTAAGAACTTGAGCTTCGCCGTCAACTATGACGTTTGTGTAGCCACCTTTACCAACCTCCTTCGGCTTCAAGCTAGGACCAAGCGACAGGGCCGTGGTCATCCGCGCACGTTCTGTCTCTTCGGCTTCTTTTTTCTTGGCGTTCAGGTAATCCATTGGAACCTGCATAGACCCAACGGCAGAACTAAGAACAGTCGCACCGGGCTGTGATGCCTGACGGCCCATTTCAGCAAAGAACTGAAAAGCAGCTTCATAGGGATCTGCTTTAGGTGTGTCTGGATACAGTTGCTGGGCCAAGGCAATAGCCTTATCAGCGTTGGCTGATCCGCCAGCAGTTTGTTGCAAGATCCCGCGCAAAGCGCCTTCCCTTGCCTCGTTTAAATCTGTTCCTGATGCGCCAAAAACTGCTGCCATCTTATCACCTCTTAGCTATTCGCCATTTTATACGCGCTGTACAATCCACCCATACCAGCCAAAGTCTGGCCAAACAGAGATGGATTTGCACTCATTTGACTTCCAGAAGTATAGCTTCGGCTAATAGAGTTGTATGGAGTTCCAGACAGAGCGCCAAGGGCAAAGTTGAGTTGCTCTTGCGGATACATCTTTTGGTCAAGGAAGTCAGCATACGCTATATCAAGAGCCTGTTGGTCAAGCATACGCTCCGCTTCCCCGGCCCCTATAAGACCAGCAGCAGCTTGGCGCTGTAGATCCTGAACCAGTGGAGCCATACCTTGATACGCTTCCATTTGCTGAATACGGGATGCCTCATCTGTTTCGTATCCCTGACGGGCTTGAGTGTCAGCACCGAAACGTGCTTCACGTTCTGTATCAAACCTATCTGCTGCGAAGCCAAGGGCATCACGGGCGGCTCCCGCCCTTAGATCTCCTGATGCCTCTGCTGCCTTGGCCGCAGTTGTGCCTTCCATGATGCCCAAACGAGATCCGAATGCACCACCGCCTTGTGCTGCCCGTGCGCGAGCAGCATTTTGAGCAAGTGTTGACTGTTCTTGGATTTCACGAATAGCAGGGTCCATAGCGGATTGATAGATGTCCATGTATGGCTTCGCTGAAGAAAGACTGAAATCATCTCCCAACAGTTCTTCTTCAGTCATGGCTCCGTAGCCTTTACCTAAAGTATCAGCAACTGCACTGGCATCATTCAAAAAAGGCAAGTAATCTTCAGCGCCTTCTTCCAGCCCTTTGTAACCTGTTCTCTCTAAATCGCTCATCTCTGCAATTCTTGGAATTGCCATACCAGCTTCATCTTGGTAGAGAGGATAAGATTCAGAAGCAATGTTAGAAGCTACTGAAAACGCCTCACGCCCAGCAGCAGCAACCCATTCTGGTATCTCTGTCCCCGACACTGTGTTAGTTGCGCTAGGAAGTTCTGTGTATGATGGTGTGCAAAAGCCGCCCATTTAAGCCTCCATGTAGAGCGATCCAACCTTGGAAAGCCCAAGACGCTCATAAAATTTGTCTTTTCGGTCAATATCGCCAGAGTAAATATGGCCCAGTTTGACCGAAATATTGGCATCTCGCCCTATCTCTAGAAAGCTCTTTACCAATTTAATCGCTACTCTTGATTTTCTATGCTCTTTATACACAAAAAACCAGAGATCAGCCAAGTATAATTTATCGGACCACCAGTCAGACGTTTCCATCCCACCGATTGATCCGATAATTCTACCATCAACTTCCGCTACAATTACAACACCCCTATGAAGGGAGGTATTAATCATGTCGGTCAGCTTTTCAGAATTAACTGGCGATGTGCCGTCAACTGTTCCTGAGTGCATGGTGAGTAACATCATGTACAATTCAGATAAGTCTTCGACTGTCGCCAATCTTAGTATCAACCCATGCCACCCAGTGCGCCCATTTGTGGGGCTGCTTGTGGAGCTTGACGTGGTGCTGGAGCCTCTTGAGCCATTCCGCCGCCCTCTACTGCCGCGATAAGCTCTTGCAGCTCTGGGAGGAGCTTCATAAGAACCTGTGCGACTTCTGGGGTAATGACAGTGTCGAGCATAGAAAGTTCTTGCTCAGACATAGCTGAAAGACGGGCTACAAGCATTGCAGCGATGTCTTCGTCTGGCTTGAGCAAATTCTTCATTGCTTCGGGTGGCAGATTGCGCATTGGATTATCGACGCCCATATTTGCGCCTTCCATGCGATCCATTTTCATTGGTTCACGGGCCATATTAGACCTCCTTTTCTTTATAAAGAACTGTCCAGTCTGTTTTTCTACAGAAAAAGCCAATAGACCAGCAGATTGGCTCTAAGATTTTACGGTAAACTTTGCCTAAGTAGTCGGGCTTGTCACGCTCGCCGTAGATGTATGCGATTTCATTGGCGCGATGACCAGCAACGTGTTTCCAGAAGTTTATCAAACGGCCTTTGCGCATTTGGCGTACCATCCAGACAGCCCAGACGTGATACCCCGCAACGTGTTGTGGCGTCAGATAATCTTCAGTAAATTTGTAATCTAGAACCACTTGCTTGCGGGTCATAATGCCCTGACGCATAAGTTCGTTACAAATCACTCGGCCACCTATAAGACCACCGATCAGACCTCCAATCGGGCCACCAATTGTCGTACCAATAAAAGTACCAGCACCAACTTTAGCACCAGTCTTTACAGATTCCTTGAGGCTTTTACCCGCAATTAAGTTTCCTGCAATGGTGGCAACACCAGCGCCAACAGATCCGTATAGGTTTGCCCTACCTGCTGCCGAAGCACTTTTATCAAACAAACCAGTGTCAAAGCGATCCTTGACGCCTGCTATATAACCTGTGTCAGAAGGCTTTAAGGTGGCAAGGTATGCGTCTTTGTCTGCCTGCGTTTCTTTTTTAGCAAGTTCAGCGTTTGGAGAATCAGGACTAAATTCTACTTTAGCAGCAGGCCCATCTTTAGGCGCTCTAATAACATCCATACCTTCAAAATTTGATGTGAAATCATCAAATCCTGTTGCAAGGTCACCTATTTGAAAACCGTCATCACCAGCATTATCCGCAACAGAACGGCCAATCTGAGCGCCTACTCCAGCGGCAAGTTGAGTAGCCGTGGTAATCAGCTCTTGCTTGATCATCTCTGCTTCGCTGGTAAGCGGCGGAGCATTAGGGTCAGTTTCAGTCAAAGCATCTATGTCGATTACATCTTTTGAGGGATCGTATTCAATCTCACCAGTTCTAATTTGATTGAAGAAACGCAACGCAGGCCCAGATCTGCCGTACTGCGTCCAATCAAAGTCAGCGGGAATATCAACTTGAGTACGTTCATACGTTGGGATTGTGTAAGTTGTAGTCTCATTCCCATCTTCATCTGTGGTGATATTCTCAACCGTAGGGTCTCGTTTTACTGGATCTGGAGCTTTGTAGCTACCAGTATAAACAGGCAAAGCACCTAAATTGTCAGATATAAAGCGGTTTTCTAAAATGGGCATCAGTTTATCTCCAACAAGCTGGCCACGACATGCAACCTACTAGCAGTTGCCGCTGTGACTTTGAGAATTTCGTTTTCTTGCACAACCAGAGGTTCCGTTAAGAGTTCTATAGTAGCATTAGCAGCAATTGGCTTAACTTTGAAGAGACTAAATATTGCTGCACTTGCATCTGTAATTGTGACTGTGATCGTATCTGCGTTACCCGTATCTTCAGATACTAATATCGATTTAACCAATGCCGTAGTTGCACCGGGACAAGTATAAAGTACCGTGGCGTTTGTAGTTGTTAAGTCAACTTTTGAGTTTTTATAATTGTTTGGCATTAAGACATAAACCACGCTGTAGCTTCGGCCTGACTAACCGCGTTTTGAAGACCTGTAGATGCCGCAAAATAAGTCGCCTGCTTTTCTAACTCAAGAGTATTAGTTAACCGGGCCATGTAGCCTTGATTGTAATCTGATGGCGGTTTTGGCAACCGCAAGACCGCGAGTGGAGAACCCTGTGCCATTACCGCAATCCATCCTGTCTTGAGTTGACCCTAAAGTCCCCCAGCGTCCAATCATCATCCAGACCTGTGCTTTGAAACTTCATAGAGATCTGGCGACCCTTGGCACGGGTGCTTACCTTTTCCGTAGATGAAGTAATCGCAAACGGACCTTTTGTTGTTTCTGTAGAATTGGGGAACTTGCGTGTGTTCATGTATAAAGACAAGGTAGTATTGGGTGTCATCGTTACATCAGGTATCACTTGATCTACCATGTACAAGGTTTCTCCATCCGCACTAATTTCGCGTGGAGATCCTTCAATGTAACTGTTCATAGCAGCTCCATTGGCGCTAGTCCCTGTTTCATGCTCATACAAATATCCATCTGGATCGAATGCAAACGGAACTTTTCGCGCTCCAAAGCTATCGCTCCAGACTGTACGGTCCATTGTGCCTACTGTCCAAGCGTCTTCTGCGTAGTTATATGTCGCATAACTATCAGGCTCTGGATTTACTGTTCCGTTTGGATTGTCATTAGATACATAAAACCAAGTAATTTCTTTTAAAAGCCTTGTTATGTCCTACTGTTGTCTTCTCAATAAAGTTTTTCTGCATTCTATCGAAGACATAATATTGAACTGGGCATGGCATTTCTTTGACGATACCATCGTATTTAAAGAAGTTTCTCTTACCTATCCAGTAAACATCACCGTCAATACTGATCATTGTATTGAGTCCAGCAGCTCCAGAATCTGTAGCCAATAAACGAAATGAGAACACAAAGTCACCGCCAACAAAGGTCATGCCATATACAGCTTCATCTGTAGATATGATTGTCTCTTCACGGGCTGCTACCATTGCCACAATTTTAGTGCCGACTTCTAATCTTTGGTCACCAGCCGTGTTTGTTGCTGTAGGGGCAAATTTAGTAAATTCTTCTTGGCTTGACCATCGAACCAGCATGTCATCTACTTCAGTTCCATTATATATTGTGCATCCGCCAGCAATGAAGTGACGATCAGGAAATGACACAGTAGTGACCCTAGCTTCTGTAGGTACACTTTCAGCCCCTGCTAAAGAGGAAACAAGTACTGCTCTACTACTAGCGCCTGCGGATGTATCCCAATAGTATATGGCTCCCCCACGCACTGTGGCAATCAAATCTTCGCCCCAAAGTGACAGGTTCCAAGAGCTGTTATCTAAAGCAATATCAACCGTTGTAGCAACTCTGGCCGTATTCCAAGTGGATTGGCCCCAACCGCCAACTCCCCAGCCAAGAGCTGGGACAGCACTTTGTGCGCCTAGACCAGCATCATTTCCAATCAAGTATTTTATTGCAACAGTACCACCACCAGAAGCAACTGTTGAAGTAGCCGCAGTTGGGACAACGATACTATAAGAATTTCCATCAATAACAGTTAACTGATAGCCATAGTAATCGTTCAAAGTATCAGCCGTAATTCCACCAGTAGCTGTTGTTCCGCTTAGAACAACCCAATCTCCAGTTTCTGCACCATGAGATGTATCTGTAATGGTTACAGTAGTGCTTCCACTTGCTGTCGCTATTGGGTTACTCAAGCCTGCTGAAGTTTTTCTTAAAGGTGTAATATCGTAAAGCAATCCATTCAAAAATATAAACAGATGATTGTGTGTACCTATGGCAAGACGATCTTCACCATCTGTTGATGATCTCCAGTACACCATTCGTCTGGCGATACCCTCAATGGTAGTTTCTGTTGTAGTAGGATTTGCAGACGAATTTAAGCCATAAATAGCATCTTTTTGCCATCCACCTAACTTCTCTGGATACCCATTTTTAAAACGTACTAGATCGCTATCAACCCAATATGGGCCATTTTTTCCAGCAGCGTATTCTGTAATGTCTTTTACAACACCGGGATTATATTTGAGAAGTTGTAATGGCATTTATCACTTCACCCATTCATACACTTTGTTTGTTTATTTAACACGAAACTTTTAATCCATCAACTCAAAGTGAGGACCATCGATGAACGGGCGTTTGCCTTGGCTGCGGCGCAGGTCAACATAGGCATTCATAGCCTCTTCCATCGTGCCATCCCAATCACGAATGTCATTGATATGCCAAGCTGCGCCCCAACGCACGGCTACACCTACATCAATAGCCCCTTGCTTCACAGCATCCGCAAGGTCATCGTACAGATTCAACTCCCACGATCCACGCGAGCCAACATAGGCCATGAGGTCAAGAGCGCGGCCTTCGATATGCTTGGACTTCATCGTCTTCGATGCGCCCTTGTCTACGAGTTCACGCTGTTCTTCGATGGTTCTTAGTCCACAGATCACACCAAAATCGGTTTTTGTGTGGCCTATAGCTGCTTTAGCAACGGCAACTAAACGCTCGTCTACGCCTTCCATTCGGTCAAGGCTACGTTGTGATAGCTTGTATGTCATTTCATTTCCTCTTGAACAAAGCCTGCGCACCGCGCACACCAAAGCTGGCGCTTATTGCGATACCTAAGCTATAAAAATACCAATCCGGCGCTTTGGAAAGTTGCTCAAAGCCACGATCCACCCATCCCTCTGCACCGGGTATGAAGGCCAGAACAAGCGGGATTGACAGAACAATTACAAACCACTCGTCTTTCCAGCTTGATTTCGCGCCTTCTGCCATGATGCGTTCCCAATCGGCAACGCTAGTCTCTTTCGACAAAAGTATTTGCGCTTTCGCCTTAGCCTCTGTGAGCTTTAGCTCCGCAGCGGCGGCGTTCTTGTCAGCTTTACCCTGCAACCACGAGCCTGCGAGATTGGCTATCGGTCCTAGTGCGGCAGTAAATATACTCATTTTCTACCCATCCATGCTGTTGCGCCCATGAAAGCACCGACAATGCCAGCGCCAGAAATGTAGAACAAGTTAGAAATGTCGCTCAATGCCGTAACACGATCCAGAGGTATAAAGAACATTGTGACCGTAAAGACACCCATACCAATTAAAGTCCACCGAGCCATGCGAAGCTGCGCCAAATGTTTGCGCAGCGCGTCTTCTGTCTCGCGGATCTCTTTGGCTTTTGTCATCTCCGCGTCGGAAACAATACCATCGCCATCCATATCGTAAGCATCGTACTTACTTTGATCTTCCAGCTTCTTTGCCGCCATCTTCTAAACTCCTTGCATACGCTATTGCGTGGTGCTTGTGGTGCGTTATTATAACAACTTTTCCGTATTTGTCATATACAACGTAATCTCCTCGTTTATTTTGGAATAACCTCAAAGCAATAAACCGTTGTTTGACTCGTAGTTATCAAGACTTTTGCATCTTCAAGTGCTTCTTCGCACTCGCTCTGAGTGGGAAACTGATTGAGTTGATAGTGTTCAATATTGTTATTGATAACTTGAAACCAGATTAAAAACCACAATCTACCACCTCCCTTGATATTGACCCCAGAAATAGAAAAATAAAAACAAAGCACCCCCACTGATTGCAAAAATTACAGCTCCGATTGCAAAGTTAATCACAGCATCTATCCGCGCCTGCTTCCGATATATTTCATCCTTACGTTGCTTTCGCATTTGTGCCTCAATACCGAGCACTTCCTCCCATTTTTTTGGCCCGTAATGCCATGAAATGTAATCTTTTAATTCGCTCCTCATTCTGGAAAGCTCTTCTTTTTTCGACCAGATCAAAATTGCTGTTTCTTCATCTGATCCCTTGAAGGTTTTCTGCCAAAAGGGAGGGTTCTTCTGCCGATCTTCAAGATGGTTAAAGTCGGCACACGCCTTACCCCACGTTGCCAAAGATTGGCCCATTTCGGAAAGATCTTTGTAAGTGTCTAAGCCTGCGCGGAGCGTCTTGTAAGCGCCAGTAGCCATCAACGTGATGCTTACCGGGTCCATAGGACTAGCCCATCTTAGTCAGCACTGCTACTAGGAGTGCAATGATGAAGCCCGTAGTGCCAATCATAATCG
>FUIF01024803.1_pt1 | contig 23184 bp, 19 predicted proteins | sample 1003461 | NCBI WGS metagenome assembly FUIF01 (sample SAMEA80401918, study PRJEB19352) | marine metagenome | reverse complement strand
CAGGGGAGTTCTCAAACCAGGGCAGTATGTACTCTATACCAATCAACGCTGCTAATGAATTTAATTGGTCTATTGATGATGCTACTGCAGAATATGATTGGTTTATAGAAACTATTAATGAGCAAAGAATATTAACAGTGTCCGGTGGATTTTATGGGCAGGATGAAATTATAATAGGAAATGAAGGAAATTATTGTAATGAAGAATGGTATTTTTTGCCTATAATAGACGAATGGTTTATTCGTTTAGACGAATCTTGCGACTAAGTTAATATGTCCAAATTACATTAGGTGATTTATCAGGGTCGACATCAATGTGGATAAAAGTATCTGCAACGCCGATCCTGTTTATACCTAAGTCTAAAAATATATCAATAAGTTCAAATCTATCTTTTGATTTGCGACAATCAATATCCGCTGCTAAACCTTTTAAATGTGAGGACGATTCTACCCCTCCAATATCTTGGTTATGCTGTGGTGTACGGAAGCCAGAATTAATATTAATGGGTTTATCAAAGCGATCTCTAGCTTGATCCAGTATTTCTAAAAAATCTTTATCCATCATCTGGCCAGAACCCTGCACATCAGGGCTATCAAATTCCGAATAATTAAAATATTTCATCATTACTTTTTCTTTTTAATGTCTTTCCATTTTGCTATAGTATATCCTATAGTAACCAGCAATAGCATTATTTTTAAACCATCTTCTATTTGAGTAAAAGTTGTTACACCTAATGTGCTGCCGTTTATAGCGTATAATTTTATTTCTTGCAAGCTCATTTTTTCTTTTTATATCTGCTTACTCTTCCCTTGGTATTTTTTTCTTTTTGACCACGAGCTTTTTCAGCAGGAGTTAGTTCGCTCCATGTAGACGGTGTATCCTTGGATATTTTTTTGGTTGGGCGAAATGTGTTTTCGCCTTTGGTATAATCTTCATTGCCTTTAGGTGTTTTCCACTCCTCCTTAAACCAACGCTTAAGGGCTAAGCCTTTTTCCGTTTTTCGTACTTTAAACGGAGATCCTTTCATTTGAAATCCCATAATTATTTATTACAACTTTTATCATGTTTAAACCATACGCCGCATTTACATTTTATGTAATAAACAGCAGTGGTTACAAAAGGAATAGATGCAACGGCCGTGAATACATTAGGATGCCAATGCTCACCACATAAACCAAGTGCATGTCGCAAAGCTTCTATCATTTTATGTTACCCTTTCTTTTTCTGCATTTAGCTATATAACCAGAAGCATAAGCCGAGGGAAACTTGTCGTACTTAGCCTTGGCTTTACGATAGCATGCGTCTTTTAATTTAATAGGGGACTTAAAGGCACCGCCTGAACCGTCAGCATTCATAGAAATGTCCATAGAGTCTTTATAAATGCTTTTGCATTTTGCTTTTTTAGTTATAGGTGTATACATAGTTATTTATTTTGTCGTCTAGTTTCAGCGGCTTTTCTAGCGGCCTCTCTTCTTTTTAATATCTTGGCGTCCATGTATTCGTTGTATTCTTTTTCAGTCATGTTAGCCACTCTCCCTTGCTCTTCTTTTTTCTTTTGTGCTCTTGTAGCTTTGGCTTTTTCTATACCAGCTTTTTTTCTTTTAATTTTTGCTACAGCTTTTACTAGTTCTTCCTCTTCCTTGTTGGCTTTTACATCCCATGTTCTCCATCCTAATCCTAAAGCTAATCTTTGATAAGATGTATTCCTAGCATCAAGGGCTTCAGATATACCGTCTATTTCGGCTAACGCTCTATCTAGTGGCAAGTTTAATCCAGCGGATGAAAGTGATGCTAATATTTCGTAATTAGGAGATATATTAAATCTACCGTGTAATGTAACATCCCAACCCTGCGCGGCTATAACGTCTTTATCAAACTTTTTAGTTTGAATTGCCCCGTATACTTTTCTCATTTTAGATCCTATAGGTGGAGATACGTTTGCTAACTCTAATAATGTGTAAGCATGATCTGCTGTAAATCCTTTTTTCTCTTCTTTATAATATCTATTAATAACATTTTTTAATGTTGATACTACCGCCCCTGTTAATCCAGATCCTCTAAGAATAGTGTCTACCATAGAATTAACAATTCTTTCAGTCTTTGTATTAATAGTTTTTCGTATTGTTCATCGTCTTCTTCTTCATCATCAAATCCTGGTAACATAGCGAATAATGAATTTTGCAGCGCACTAAATATAAGGTTTTGTATAAACCCGTAATAGACTATCTTGCTAATATTAGTCTTAGCATCTCCACGACCGTTTATAAGGTCCTGGCCAGCTTTTTTCATCAATCTAGTGTATTGCATCGGCGTGTTTTGGAAAGCCAATATAAGACGTCCTAAATGGCTCGACTGTTGTGCAGATACCAACATAGGATCACCTGATTGTTGTGTCTCATCGGAGATGGCACTAAAGTCTTCAAATGCTTTTGCTTCCGCTTCCGCCTTTGATAAACCTTGCTTTTTATAAGTTTTTGTTCTGTTAATTAAGAATGTAGCTCCTCCTGTTGCAATAGCAAAACTATCCGCAATTTGCGTAGGCGTAAAACCTATTTTTAATAAGTATGCAATCACAGCGCTTGCTTTGTCTTTACTATTTTTAGCTTGGTTAGCAATTTCTTGCTCTTGTACATCAGATTTTAAACCACCGCGACGTTCTTTAAGTTTGTCGGAATTAAATATTTTTGACCATGCGCTCCAATATGCCGGTTGATTTGCAAATGCAATACCAGCTTTTAATGGATTGTTATCGCTCCAGTTTACAAAGTTAGCAAATGACAACATCTGCATTGCTGCTGATCTGCGGTTAAAGAACATTATAGTACCTACAGAGTTATTAACCCAGTTCAACCATTGCTGTTCGTAAGCGCCAGGCTGCGCTGGTCTGTTGCGACCGGACTTCATTCGAGCTATAGAATTCTTTAAGGCGTTTACATAACGAGTGCCATATGTAGCTTCCAGCTTTGTTAAATTGTTTTCGTCAAATATAATATCTACATTATTGTTAAATTCTTGTAAGTATTCAGATCTTGTTCCAACCTCGTTTATTTGATTAATATCTTTTAACACAGACCCTGCTGCCCAGTATTCTGCGGGGGTTGGCCATTGTTCTTGCTTTGATATTGTTTGAAGGCCGTCGGCAAACGCTGATAAATCAGGATCATTTGCCACAAGGCTATTTAATTTCTTTTGGTCTCTTTTAGATATACCAGGGACTTCCTGCCCTTGCTGTGTCCATAAATACACACGCACCGCTTGATCGACAGTGTAATCTGTATCGCCAATTTGTTTACCTAAACGTTTTTTCATTCCAGGAAACATTTTTAATAACATAGCGAAATCATTTTTAAGAGCTCGCCTAGCTTTTTCCATAGCAGATATACCTCTCATGTACGGCACTACTAAATTGTCTTCAAAGAATTTTTGATCAGCTTCCCCTTGCTTGCCTTTGCCAGCTAATGTATATGATGTTAAACCTCTAAAGTCTTCAGCGCCATAAGGAACAAAGAATTTAAACCTGCCTTTTTTAGTCTCCGTCTTTTCTAGCTTTTATTTTAGAGTAAATAGCTTCTGATTTAGCGCCTTTGTTACGCTCAACCATATCGTTAAGCTCTTTGCTTAATGTTACTGATCTTTTTACTCTGGCTTGTTGTACTTTGCCTTTTACATCAAAAGTATTAAGAATATCTTTAACTGCTTTAACATTACCAAGATGGTCATCAACAAAATAAAAGTCATTAAAGCCATCAGCTACTTTTGTCACCATCCAAGCAGCCTTTGCAGCTGGAGCACCATTAGCCAGTCCAGTTATATTTTCAAGCGGTATTTCTAAACCTAGGCCTTTTAAAAATGCGTGTATAGCAACTGCCGATTCTTGCGGTCTCGCTGTTAATACAAATATATTTTTATTACCAAATTTTTCAATTGCTTTTTTAAGCCTCGGTGCTAATGGACCCGGTGTTCCTTCGACTACTTTGTTAAATTCACTAAAATCAAATTTAGCTCCTTGTGCCGTTAGCTCTTCTCCCTTCTTAGCAAATTCAGCAGGCGTAATTCTCTTTGTTGCTCCGGGTACGTCTTTTAAAACTTTTGCTTGTTGCTCTTCATTAAGGCTGTCGAACGTTTTCAAAAAGCCTGGTTTGTTTTTAAGAGCTGTTTCTCCAAATAATCTTCTTGCTGCGATATCAAGCATGGATTTTTCAGCAGGCATTATAACTATAACTTGACTTTTGCTAAATGCAAGTGTGTCATCAAAATCGTATACACTAATACCTTTAGGATTTTTAGTATAAGAACGCTTGCGAGCGTTGTTAATAGCTTTTTGCTGGGTAGTTATTTTTTTAACCTCAGCCTCAGCGTTTGCTTTAACCTCAGGCTTAACACCTTTTTGATTAAAGTAGTCAGCATATTGTTGTCCGATAATAGACCCGTCTTCTAATGATTCTAACGCGTATTGTATTTTGCCTCTTGTTGCAAAGTTATAATATCTTTTCCACCAAGGCGTTTCGCCTGGCTTATACCCTGCTATCATAACTTGCTGATAACCTGATTTGCCTATAACTTTATCCATCTCAACTGGGATAATAGCTACTTGATAATCTGCCTTTAAAGCTTTTATATCTATGCTAGTATCACCATTTACTATTGATTGATACAAATGAGCAAGTACCACTCTTGCTGGAACTCCATGCTCATACCTATAGTCTTTTGTTATTTGAGAAGGCAACACTGAACTTCTATATGTAACAGGCGCGGCCGCTCTTAAAGCTGTATTTGTACCTGAATTTAGCGAAGCCATAACCATAGCTTGAACCTCTGGAGTCGAATTTTTAATACCTTTAATCATTGCGGTTGTGTACTTCCAAGCCGCATTTGCGTTAGCCTTGTCAGCTTCCGCGTCAAATTTACCGGTTAGATGTCCCTTAAGAACATTGCCTGTTGCCGAGTACTCTCTTTTTAATACAGTACCGTCTTGTAGCGTTATTTCAGTATTGGATATGCTTTTAATTTTAAAGCCTGCTCTGTTAAGTGCCTCTATAACTTGCTCTTTGCCTGAGTATAAATCGGATCGATGCGTCTTGCTAAAATCCAATTCCCCATCAACCCATAATCCAATTCTACCTGAATTAGCAAATGAGGTACTTGTAAAAGCAACCGCTTCCTGTATAGTTAAAGTTTTTAATACATCTTCAATCGCCGTTTGTGCGTCCATTACATTATTGTAATTTTCAAACAAAGAAGCAATAGATCCTTCAACGCCAGTCATTTTAGCTATTGTTTCATTGGTATCTATATCTTTAGCTATATCTACTAAATATTCTTCAAATGTTTTCCCCTCTTCTTTGAGTGAAGTTTCAACATCTATACCTTTTAATGGCTTAAGTAATCTAAAAAATTGCTTAGATATGGCCTTATGTTGAGCTTCTGTAAAATCAGGATAATTATTTTTATGCGCTTTCTTTATAGCGTTTTCTTTAATGGCGCCATTAGAATTAAGTAATGCTTTGATATCCACAAAGAATTTATCTTTACCAGCTTCCCACTTTATAGCATCTTCTTTGCTTAGCCTAGATACTGATCTTTTTACATTGCCTCTTTCGGATTGCCTTGAAAATTCTTGTGCTAGATTTTCAGATAATTCAACACCGAGCCTTGTTTGATTAGCTTCAAACGCTTGACGAATTTCGCTATCTTCATTTTTCAACTCTTGGTTGTATAAATCAAAAGCGTATTCTTCTGCTAACGCTTTTGCTAAAGCTTCCTTACGGCCACGAATAACTTCTTCACCTTTGAACATGTAACCCAAGAAATCCTGATCGCTTACATTGTTTACCGGGTTAGGTATTCTTCTTACAATTTCTGCACCTGAAGTCCTACCCGCTTTATCAGTCTCTACGCTTTCTCTATCAATTTTTTGCCCTTGCCAATCAGAAGTAAATCTACCATCAACTTGTTTTTGTATTGCAAACGGCATGGCTTGCATTAAAAATGTAGTTGTAAGGTTTTCAAGAATGGGTTTTTTAAGTTTAAGTAAATTATCCCTAAGCTCATTATTCTTTTTAGCTCCAAGCATTTTCTTAAATTCAATGTCTGCTTGCTTACCAATTTCTTTTTTAATTTCAGCTATTAAAGGAGTTACTGTTCTATTTAAGGAAACGGCAGCATCAATTCTAGATCTAAGTACACGAGTTGTAGATACAACTTTTTGCTTTACTTTAGCAGCCATTTCATCTGGCAATACTTTGCTTTCAACTAAGTTTACAAATTCAGGTTTTTGCACTGTTTGTTGTGCTGTTTTTTTACCTTCAAGATCTTTTTGATCTGATGCCTGCAAATTATCAACAGTACCTAAATATAATCTTTCTTGTTGTGGTCTTTTATATTCCTCTCTTACAACGTCTTCAATTCTAAACTTTATTCTGCCTCCTAAAAATCCACTTAATGTTCCTCTTCCGTCATACTTAGTGGTTTCTTGGCCTGCGTACATTTTAAATATAACATCATCGGTAAATTCATTTAATTGACTCGGCGGTAAATTAAACCTTTTGGCTATTTGTGCTTTTACCATTTTAGGTAACTCAGTAGCTATAGTGTTTTGCGCTACAGCGCCTGTAACCTTGTCTTTGGGTACCGCATCAAGTTTAGCGTTGCTTTTTTTAGCAGCGTCACTAACAGATTTTTTATTTGTGCCTTCAACTTCAGCGCCTGCCTTTAATTTCTTTTTAGCTTGACCCGTAAGTTTGCCTTTTTCAATACCAGCTTGGTAGTCTTTAATAAAATCAAATACTTGTTGTCCGCTATTGAACTTTAAGTTCTTAGTTCCAAATCTAGTGTTAAACAAATTAGCTATAGCTTTACCTATTTTAACCCATTGTGACTCTTCTAACGCCTGGAAAGGTATTTCGTTTTTGGATATAGCATCAGAAAAGAATGTAAAATACTCGTCCATATCGGCGCCATCTACATCTCCTATTCCCTCCTGGCGATACATCTCTGCTCGCGTTTCAATTTGCTGAAATACACCTTTATTTTTTAGTATTTGCTTAAATTCATCAACAACCCTTTTCATTTCAGGATTATTTTTAAATTCAGACTTTAATACTTTATGCAGTAACTCATGTGAAGCGACCGATATAGCTTGCGCATTAGCCGCTTGCTCTCTGTTTATAATTATTTTGCCATCAACCTCAATAAACCCATCTGAATTCATATCCAGGTCTGATAATCCAGCAGCTTCCATTTCTGCTTTAGAATTATAAACTGTTACATTTTCTTTACCAACAATACCTTGTATAGTTTCGGTTTCTTTAACAACTAACTCATCAGCGGCTTTATTTCTTATAGCTAACAATTCGTTGTTTAATCCTTCTAAGCGAGCATCAACATCGGCGCGCATAGGAGGCGCCAGCTGAGATCTTTCGTTAGTAGCTGCCTCTATTTTAGATTGCACAACCGCAGCTTCTATAAGGGCATCTGGAGTCTTTAACATCCAAGCAGGAAACTTATTGCTTGAATTCCCAACCGCTTTGGCCTGCTCTAGTATACCGTCTGCATCTTCTTGTGACAATCTGCCAGCGTCAATCATTCTGTCAAAGCGTTTTTTTGTGCCTTTTAAATCGCGGGAAAGTATATATAAATTTTGTAATCTTTTATTAGAATTAACACGTGATCCTGGGGCGCTTAAGCCGCCTAATAATCCGCCTGCTGCAAAAGATAATATAGATGTGTTAATAAAATCATCTTTGCTATAATCAGCGGTCATTAATTCCATACCAGCCGATTCGTTTATTTTTTCATTAACAAGTTCGACCTCCCCAAATTGTTGTACGTTTTCTTGAATAAACTCTTTGGTTCCTTCTTTAACAAACGCAACTCCTTTACCTGTGGTTGTTAAGCCTGTTTGTTTAATTTGATTTTTAATACTTTCGATAAAGGATAATTGACTACCTGTTTTTTTATACTCATTTACAGCAGTTGCAAAAACTTTGTTTTTTATAAGTATATCATCAAGTTTGTTTACAAAAGCAATTCTTGGGTTAATAGGAGTTGTAACCCCGTAAAGAGCCATCATTGACAACTGAGCTTCGTCTGCTAATTTTTCAGCAACTTCATTAGAGAGGCCTGCCTGCATAGCTGCTTTCATGGTGTTTTCATACCCAGTAACAGCACCTACAAAGGAGTAGTACATGCTAGCGTCAACCATTTGCGCATTAAATGGCAATTTCATTCCGAAAGTTTCTTTGGTACTTATAAACCTACCTTTAGCTCCTCTCGCTCTTGTGCTTATGTCTTTTAAACCTTTGGCTGACCTTAATTTATTTGCTTTTGATAAGTAACCAGCTGATGCCGCTACCCTAGCGGTACCCAAGCCTTTTGTGCCTATTACATCAAAAACAATACCGCCAGTTACTTCACCACCCATAATAGCACCACCACGAAAACTAAAGTCGTCCATTGGTTTGCCTTCGGCGTCAATTGTTTGTGAAATAGATTTTAGCTCTAATGGAGTTAATATTTGACTTACATTTACGCCTTCTGTTGTGTTATATATATTGCCTCTTTCGTCTTTAATATATGTGTCGCTACCAATAGTCGTGCCTTTACCACTAGCATAAAAGTATTCTAGCGAATCAGTGTCCGCTATTTCATCTTCTATATTCAATAAACGCATTTGCTTGGCCCTTTCGTTGCCGCCAAATATACCTATAGTATCGTCTATCCATATTGCGGTTTCGTCTAGCTTTTTATAAAAACCAGTGCCTAAACCTTTAATAAACTCACCTAAATTAGCCACCCCTTGGTCAGCTGTGTTTGTGCTTGCGTTCCAAGCTCGTCTTTTTAAGTAAGCTTCGTTTTTCTTTTCTTGATTTTTTGCATTTTTTTCCATTAATGCTGGAAAATTTTGGCCTAAGTATGCTTTTACAGCCTCTTGATCATACCCTGTATAGCCAATATTGCTATTTTTGTAAGCTTCTTCTCTAACTTCGTCTAACGACATGCTTTGATCAAAGTCACCCGGGTTTTCAAGTATATTATTGACAAGCATTTTATTGTTTAGCCTGTCGTCCCGGTCTGCCATGTATTGGCTAAGCTTCCTAGCTAAAGTTCTTTCTTTAGTTACTTGTATAACTTTTTTATCGTCTCCTGTATATATCATACCGCCAAGCTCGCCATATACACCATCAGCAACATCTTCTTCGAAACCATCAATAAAATCATCCCGCATTAACATACCCTGGAAGTCCTGCATCTCAAGTTCTGTTAAACCAGCTTTGGCAAGCTCTTTTTTACCAAAGTACTTATCTACAAACCAAGTTTCGCCTTTAGGATTAAAATAATTATTGGTAAACTCAATGTCTAAATCGTTGTCTTTTATATAAGCCTGGGTCTGAACCTCTAGTGAAGGTCTATTTTCTGGCTTTACGTATTTAGGATTATTTACTTTTCTACCCCTTGAATTACTAATAAATTCAGGTTCATCTAAGTTATCTATGGTTTCCCTAAGTATTTCTTCCTGAGATGGCTCAGCGTATTTCTTTACTTTTCTTCCTCTTTTATTTGTGTACTCCTCTAAAACTAATCGTTCTTCAGGGTTTTCAATTAAATATGAGTTAGGTGCTACTATTCCATTACTACGATTCTCTACTGATTCCACAGAACCAAGTAGAAAATTGTAATCCCCATCTTTTTTTGGGGGTTCGTTTGCAGGAGGAGCACCCGCAATTATGGATGCTCGACTTGGCATTACTGGAGTTGCAGGCGCATCCGTCCCCACAGCTCCGTTTTGAAAATCCTCCACAATGCCTGCGTCAGGATTTTTGTATTTAAAGTAAGTAAGTTGATTTTCAGTATAGTCCTTAGTATCAACAACTTCTCCGCTTGCTAATTTATATTTTGACATAATTATTTCAATGAATTATATTTTTCCATCACTTTGTCTGCAAACTCTTGGCTTCCTTCTTTAAGATTAGGATATGTTTTTTAATAAACTTCTCTGCTTCTCCATATATATCTACATCTATTGTAGGTGTAGGTGTGGTGGTGGTTGTCGACGTATTGTTAGTATTGTTGGTTCCTCCAATAGGCACATATTTAATTTTACCATTTGGATCTTTAGGCAAATAAATAGCAAAGTTACCAGCCTTACCAGTTGGCGATTCTGCAGATGTTAAATACTTTGTTTCTGGAGATTTATAACCCGATGTGCTTGACCCGCTTCCTCTATTAATTTTAGCTTGTTTGTCATTATAGCCCTGTAACGCGCTTGATGAAATGCCCTCCATTAATTGATCTATAACTATTGCTTGGAGTTCATCCGTGTTTTCAACATTATTTAAGGCTTCTTGATTAATAGCCATGGGTTGACCATTGAAAAAACCGTCAGCCGCTATAGAGCGCAGGGCGTCGGGATTTGTATTAAATGCCTCTTCAAGCTGCAGTCTTATACTTGATGCTTGCGTTGGATTAAGCTTTGCTCCTGCTTTATATACTGTGTTAGCGATGTTTGCTATAGACGTTGCTGTCTTAAAAGCTTTTTCGGATGGATTTTTAAAATCTCTAAAATTAACTTTATTGCCATCTGAAGTGTTAAAAACAAAATCCCCATTTTCTATACTAAAGATTGTTTTTGGGTCATATATTTCTCCCGCTTGCTTTTTGCGCACTAAGTCACCATTGGATAACCTATTGTTTTGAAAGTCGTCAACAAATTCTGCTTGATTTGCTTTATACGTTTTTAATGTATTAGACAGGTTGACAAAAGAATTATTTACCGAATTCATTATATCAGCGTATTGCATGTACTCTGGGTCACTAGCAGAATAGTTAACTATTTCATTAGCAGCTTTTACGTATTCATTTTTTTGGTTAACTAAATAGCTTTGAATAGCTTTTTGTTGTTCTGGTGAAACGCCTGTTAAATCAACATTTGATTTCATTTTATTAACATACCCCGCTATTTGCTTATCTACAGCTTTAGCTTTGACTTCTTGTTCTTTTATAAGTCGCCTTGCTCTTTCTCTACCTGCCTGTATACCTTTATTAGCTTTTTCAAGCTCAGCGCCTACAATACCACCCACATCTAAAAAGCCTCCATCTTTAAGCCCCCCAGTTGCAGCAAATAATTCTCCTTGTATTAATTGTTGATTTGCCATATATTTTTTTTTATCCTGACTGTGCGCCCATCATATTTTCCATAAAGCCAAAGTCTCCACTTCCGCCACCCATTTCGGCCAAGCCTGGTATTGACGGTAATACGGCTCCTGCTAAACCAGTAACCCCACCTATTATTGACTTTGTAGCTGCTGCTTTTGCTGCCTTTGCCGCACCAAGTCTTTGCTGAGACATGCCCAACAACGTTTCTGTTTGAGATTTTTTAGCTTGCCTAGATTGCAATTCACCCGCGCGCTCTTGCATATCAAGCTGGCTTGCCATGTTGCGTTCTGCCATTTGGTTTGCCTGCTCTTGCTGACCTATGCTAACAGATGCAGTTCTTAAATTTTGAGATTGTTGGCCTGCTAACGATTGTGCTAATGCTGCAATTCCAGATCCGCCAGCTGCTCCCTGCAAACCAGACATGGTATTCGCCAAGGCTTGCTGTTGCTGTTCTGCTGCAAATTGCGCTTGGCCTTGATTTACAGTTAAGTCTTCCATGGTATTTTCCATGTTAGCATACGCGTTAGATGTATCTAAATTTTTAAAATTAGCCATCTGCCTGTTGTATGCTGTTTGAGCATCCCGTAATTCTCTTTTTCTTTTACCGCTACCAATTATGCCGCCGGCAATTCCAGCGAGCCCCTTGACAGCTCCTAATATTGGTAACATATCTTTATTTATTTATAGTTTTATTATTACGTGTTATTTACTACTCTCAAAAATCTCTGTCCCCACAGAAAACATTTCTACACTATTTAAAGAATTGTTTTTAAATTGGGCGTTTAAATAGTAGCCTGTAAGTGAATTTATATTTGTTGAGTTTGTTTTACTGAACAATATAAAGCTAGTAAGTGATGGTCTTTGTGCGGCGGGTTGTATTTCGCATGTAATAGCATTATTAGAGTAATCTATTGCTGTTACAATACCAATTTTATTTATTGTTTCACCATTTGGATCATTTGTATAATAAGCGGTATCTCCTATTTGAACCGAAACTTGTATAGGCTCTGGGAATATTAGTGTTATTTCATCCATAATTAAGGGTGTGTATATGTTAATGTTGCCCCTACTCCAACGCTACCTATATTAGATACATACGCATTATATTCATAGCTATGGCCTGAGAGCAAGGGGAATTCAGCTGTAAAGTCGCTTGTATCTCTGCTGCAATTGCAATTATAAAATTGATATTCCGTGCCAGCAGTGGTGTCTTTAGCTTGTATTCCTTTCACTTGTATTGTTCCGCCATTTGCATTTATATTTGTCCCGCCTGCAATTAGAACAGGGGAGCCAGTTATCGGATCTGCGCCGACTGTTCCTGGTTGCGTAGTTACACTAGGAGAAGGATCAGGAACTACCAGTATAGCGTCTAGGTCAAATGTAAACGTTACGTCATCCCATCCATAAGCCTGAGTATATACCTCGCTGGTTAATGTCCAGTTATTGGGATCTCCAGGGTCATTTTCCATATCTATATTAGTTAGGAAAACTTGATTGTTATTAGCTAAGCTCAACGTCGCGGTGGAATTATTTACAACTGTTATTGTGTCGCTAAAGGTTATTTCTTTTGAAACTGCATCTACAGTCAATACTGTTACCCCGTCTGGCAAATTAGTATCATAAAAGCTCATTCCAGCTGTTATGCCGGTTACGTCTGTTACTTTTTGGACATCGCTGGATCCACCACCGTCGAAAGTTATAGGATATTCCGGTAGATTTATAATATAAGCATCAGTTATAGGGGACAGTGCAATTAACGTATTCCCCGTGTTATTGGTTATATTAAAAGAAAGACTAAGAGGTGTTCCGGGCTGTTTTGATAGTCCAGTTGAAATATAATTAGCAGGAGAAACACTTATAGATCTAGCTGTAAACGTGTTATATGTTACGCTTATAGAAATATATTGATTTAAACTGACAGTAGTTTGCTGGCTAAAGCTTCCGGAAAATATACCGTCAATTGTTATGCTATACACCTCATTATTTGTTACAGCTGGGAATGTTGCCATAACAATATCGCTACCGGTAGATTGTATTGTTCCATTGTATATAGTGTTACCGGAAAATATAGGTTTATTGGATGTCAATATGTATTCAGCGCCAATATCACCCGATACGGTATACGCCCTTGTATCACCCGCTTGTGGCAGCGTTGAAGAATCAAAAGAGTAAGAGTTTATTTTTAACGACGGGGCAAAGGCTACCGCTGCTATTTCCCACGAATCTCCAGCAATACTTGAGTTCCCAAAAGTATAAAATACTTCTATAGTCGTGCTTATTACTTGGTTTTGGGCGTTTGTAGAGTGTGAATACGATACACTGTAGTCAGCCATATTACCACTTGTTATAGCTATAACAGGGGTATTGACGAAATAAGTACCAGGCTCAGCTGATATCACTTGAGTAAACACGTTTTTTGTTTGACCAAAGTTACCAGGCGACGAATATGAGGCGTTCAAGGTTGCGGGTAATACATTTATAGCTTGTGCGTACGTTACTGTCCCTGATACTGTCGTTTCGGCTGTAGTAGCTATTCCTTTTACACATAAGTCTATTATTATATCGTGGTTAGGCATAACCGCTCCCTGCTGTAATATTACAGTGCATATAACATTTGCGGGGTTTATATTGCTTTGCGTAAACGCCACAGAAGAAACATAATTGGGATATGGTAATATTACGCTAAAATTATTTGCGTCTATAGAATATCCCGCATCAGGCACTAACGTGAGTATTACCTGCTGGTAATCGTCTAGCGGCTCGCCTACTCTTATAAAATCTAGAGAATGAAAACATTCTACTGAAAAATTTCCTACGTTTACTGTATTACTCATATTAAGGTATTATATCTCCAGTTAAAACATCCAATGTAAGTGCAGAGTTATTTGGTTGCACAGCGGAATAAACTTCTTGTTCTTCTTTAAATATTTGCATTGTAACGCCGTCTCCGTGTGTGTTTAACACCCCGTTTGCAACATAAGTATCTGGGACTAATCCGAAAACAATATAGCTTGGATTATTAGGATCAGGAGAGTTAGCTATTATTTGCTGCGCTGTTTCAATATCTATAGTTACTAAATTGTATCTGTCTCTGGTGTCGTCAAACGTGTCATTTGCGGTAATATATTTTTGAAATGGTGGTTGGTGCCTTAAATCAGTATCTGTAATACCTTGCGCAACAGCAGAGGGTATTGTACCAGTCCATAATACATCTCCAGTTGGGCTATTCGGATTGCCATTAGAGTCTGTAGTAAATGAATCAAAACAATGGTCCCCTTGAGGTGTTAAGTCATTAAATGTATTACCAACATAAACCCTAGCAAATGTCACGCCATTACCGGTTAACATATAGGTACCTCTGCCACATCCGTGATTACTGCCAGCTACGGCAGCCATTGGAACAGGAACGGGATCAATTGCGTTTGGATCAACCCAAGTTCTACTTGTTTGAGCTAACCTTGTTGTTATTAAAAACTCTAAATTAGCTACAGCAGCCGCGAGGGTATCACCCACAACTTGTTGCGTACCTGTGTTTCCGTCGGGGTCTTCTACTGTCATAGTAAAATCTATAACCCCTGGTTGCTGCCCTTCTGGCACACAACTATCTGGTATATACCAATTACCCGTACCATCATTTAGCGGTTCAGGCTGTGCCATCCATGCTGGTAAATTAGGAACAGGTCTTTGAATAAATAAAACTGGTGGTTCATGATCTGGGTCTGCTAATATTATAGGATTATATGTAAAGCAATCTCCTGGTAATAAATTTGGAGAAGGAGCTGTGCTTACAAAATAAGGCGACTCAGGCACTTCAATAAATTCTAAAGTTACTGTAAAATTATTACATATAGTGCCACAACATGCCTCAACAACAAACGTTCCTGCGTATCCAAAGAAATTTAAATCAGGGTTAAATATAAAAGAGCCATTTGAGTTTAATGTTAAATTACCTCCAGAGGTAGAGTCCAATACTAAGCTATATGTAACGCTTTGTGAACAATTAGTAGGCCCTTGCAACTGTATGTTTAAAGGGATATCTTCTGTGCCTTCGTAAAATTGATCTACAACATTAGGCAGCTCTTCTTCAACATAACATGTAGGATCTATGCATACATTTATATAAAAAGCAGTAGGCTCTGTGTCACCAGTCAGCTGATCCGCTCTCCCTATACCTTGCACAGAAAACTCAGGTGAGCTAACATTTGTATCACAGTTGTCGTTGAAAAACGTTGATAACCCTTTTATGTAATTAAAGTGCTTACCTTCTTTTGTTATAAATTCTTTAACTTGCCCTTCTTGTAAATCAGTATACACTGAATTAGCATACCATCCTGGAGTAGTTGTAACTCCAGTTGGTATTAACCCTTGTGCTACAATTTCAGCTATAGAGAATTCTTTTAGGTCATTTGCTCCATCGACGACAGAATAAACGTATTCTAAAGACTCAGTACCGGTGTAGTTTAATGTTTTAAAACCTTTAACTACAGGGGAAGCGTCGTTTATTATTAAATCAACAGAGCTTTCGTAGTATTTGCCGTTTTTGCTTTGCGGGCCAATACCGTAGAAACTATTATAATTTTCATTACTTTTATGTTGCCAAATAGCTCCTGATTTAAATGTATAATAATTATCATTTAAATAAGCACCGCTTTCAGGTATAAAACTTTTTCTACTAGACCAGCCATTTATGTTTTCAGCGAAAGATATTGTAGTTTTAGTAGTCGGTAACTTTTGAGTAGGAGTTGGGCAATCTGGATCTTGGTTTAATCTGTCAAAAACCTTTACAGATAATTTATCTTGCCACTCTGTGGTTAAATTAGAGAGGGTTAAGTTGTACTCGCCTGAGGTAACATCGTAAGAACCTATTAATTTATTATTAGTTATTAGGTTGTCACTAAAGAAATCGCCCATTCCATATCTAGAAACTTCCTCTATACCATCTCTTGATAACCTTAAAACAGCGCCCCTGGCTTGATCCGTAAAGTAAACTCTATATCCAAACTTAGCAAAAGACTCTGGATGATTTGATATACCAAACTCTCCGGCAAATGGAACAGATTGTCCCAGTACATTATTTGTGCCAGTAAGATTAGTATTACCATCAGCATTAAATAACGCGTCTTTATTAGCTAGTTATTTTTAATACTTTATCCTCAACAAAAAGTAACAAGATCAGTATCTCTTGTATGTAATTTTTTAATGCCGCCGTATATAGGATTAAGATCCTTGGTTATTTGTAACCCTTGTATAAATTGATTTAAATTATTTATGTTAGAGTTAGAGTTATATATGCCCGAGTAAATAAGACCGTTAGGCTTTCTTTCTTCTCCGTAAGGCTCATCCAGTGGAGCGGAAACTATTGGTCCTTTGTCTATTACAGGTTGATTATAATCATCTCTTATGCGATTTGACTCGACTCCGTTACCGTAAGAATAACAGTTATGCCAATCCAAAGTCTTCTCTACTCCATGCTCATTTATTGGGAACGCATCAGAGGCTTGATAATATAAATCTAAATCGACTGCCTCTCTAGGCTCTGTTTCAAAAATAGCCGGGTTGGTTGATGTTAAAGTTCTGTTGCCAGCTCCAATAACCTCTTCTAGAACTTGTACGTGAGGGAGAGAACCACCTCTATCTTTATCTAATGAATTTCTATCTCCCTGAAATTTTGCAAAGAAGTCTATATTTCCATTAGGACCGAGTGGCTCTTCTAGCTTGACAGCTAAAGTATACATGTGGTTACCATCGTCAGGATCTGGTTTGCAATTAAATATTCCAACGTTAATCTTCTTGCCTCTTCTTGATCTATAAGCCTCTACATCTTCAACCCCATACACGTTGCTTTTGTCGCCGTTTCTGCTGTCTATAAATCTTACCATAACACCCGGCTGCAATAGCCCGTTGCTTTGGCCAATATCACCAGCTAAAGGGCCTAAATAATCACTACCCCCAACTCCAGCACATCCAAATCCAAACGATGATTCCCCGTTTGTTGGTGGGTTATACCATTCTCTCGTATTCTCACTTTTGTTGGAGCCATTGCCTCCCCAAGCTCCAAAGCCCATGACTTTTTCCTTAGCAAAATCATCTCCACAAAGTTCAAACCAGGGGTCATCATCTTCTCCTGGATCTTGATAATTCCACCCAAATCTATTTCCATTACCTTCTGTATTGCTGCTTTGTAGAAATACGTTTATACGCTGCTCGCCAAGAACGCCGTACACTTTTTGCATAGCGTCAAAAGGTTTAATTATATTTTCCTGAAACGCAAAATCTTTATTGATTTTTACAAAAAATCTACCTTCAAATTCTGGTTTGTTTTCCTTAACTTCTTTAAAAACATTTATTGAAACCGTTGCGCCCTGCGCTAAATTACTTAAAAAGTTCGCATCTTCTCCTAGTGGTTCGTCTATTAAAACTTCGTAAAGACTGCCTGCCCCGGTTGGGCCTCCACTTGCTATTCTGTATTCTGCTGTTCTTGATCCGCCAAATCTTATTACAAGCAAATGCTCTGATGTAAAGGCTTCTTGGAACGGGAGGTTGTTTACACCCGATGGCCCATTAAATTCTAGCCTAATAAAATCTGGTTCAAACCCCGTCTCAATTTGCACTCTGGCAAAAGCTACAGATCTATTAAATGTTGCAATAAAATCCGGAGCTTCAGGCTCTATAGCTAAAACCTTATACCTTGCTTCTTCTGCAACATATACATCTGTGTCGTGCTGTTTTTTTAATTACTAGGTAAGATTCTTCTGTTATTTTATTTCTTTCCGAAGAAGGAAAGCTTAACCAAACATTACCGTCTTCAGCATCGTAATAGCGATCTAGTGCTAAATTGTAATATTCGTTTGATGTTTCTTTTATAAAATATTTAAAATGAGTTGCCCACGAAGGAGGTGCGTGATTAGCTAGAAATTTCAAGCTAACTACGGATGAGGCATCTGACTTAGGTATCGCTATAGACGCGTTATTATTTGTAAACACAGGTGTTTCTCTGCCGTACTCATCTAGATACAAAAGGCCGGCTTGGTACGTTCTTAGTGACTTTATAGAATCGTAAGGCATTCTTAACAAATCCTCGTCATTAGCGCTGGGATGTGTTAGCGCTTGCTTGTCTACACTGATATCTATTACAGCGGGCACATTGTAGCTTTGCAAATAGTTACCGTATACTATTCTATTCTTCGTTATCTCTAGCGCCTTAGCTTTACGAGGCACGTTGTCCCATGGTCTTATTATTTGATTAGAATCAATGACCGCGCCAATAATTTCAGATTTTATACTAAAAGAAGTTATTGATTTATCGTCAATTGTATCGACCAGATAAACAGCATTAGATATAGACTCTTTATATAAAATCTCAATTTCTTTGACGTCGTCGTTACCCCACGTTAAATCTAATATATCTAGCTTTCTTATATTATTGGTCATACCAATATTGTAAGCATCAGACGATACATATTTAAATTCATTACCTAAAAAACGCTGGCTCTGTCCAAGGTGAAAAAGTAGAATACTGATTATCTTTATATTTCCATCTATATGCAAAACGTACAAACCTAAACTCAAACATAGGCATGTCTTCCTCTAATAGAATTTCCCAAACAATTGGCTCTATATTACCAAGATCATCATAGGCTTTAATTATATCTTGAGATATGGATAAAATATTTATAGTAATAGAAGTGGTTCCTGACCCGGATACAACTTCCGCTCTAATGCCAAACTCGTTTATTTCGTTTGAGTCGTTTATGCGACTACCCACTAAATTTACTATACTTCCCGCGGCCCAAGTTGGGGCGGCGCTGGTAGTTATAGTTACTTGCCCTGTAATCCCAGCGGGATAATTAGCCGGATTTTCTTGCGCCTCGGCATAAGTGGGCATAGAAATGTAGTCTTCTGGATCAGCGTTAGCTGGTATAAATGTAAAGTTTTCTTGATCTGTTACAGTGTATTCAGAAGTTACAGGAGTTATACCTGTACCCGGGCCGCCAATAACGCTGGCAAACATTGCTATATTAGGGGAGGTTAATGGGGATTTTTTTATTACAGCAATATCTTCTTCTACGAAGTCTCTGGTATATATTTTAGAATGAGTTGTAAAGTTTGGTGTAGAATTTTGAAAGTCATCAATGTTTAACCTTTTAGGCTCAGTCTGATCGTCTGTCCAATATAAAACATTATCTATAACACTTACACCTGTTATTAAGTTTTCTTTTCTAAAGTTTAAAAAGTTTGATATTGTTTTGTCTTCAACTAAGAGTGGCGAAACGATTTTATCTGAATCTGAAAATTGCGCAATAACACTAACTTACATTAGAGGATATAAACCAATATATTTTATTAGTCAACGTGTCTACAAGCTACCTATACATATGGCGTTAGTTAAACTATTAATATAATCACTTCCCATTCTATAAAAGAATTCGTGGTTGGATTATATAATTTATTTAAAACCTCAGTATTACCTTTTATATTTTGTAAAGCACCCGTATCCGATCCTTCAGATGTGGATATCTCTAAATTTAAAGCATCTCTATACTGGCCTTCTGGTATTAATCTTTCGTCTTGGTCTTTGTTCATTTTACCGCCACGAAAGGTGTGCAAGAATTCTGCCATATTAATGTTTTATTTGCTTAGATTTACCTCTCATTATTTGAGTAATCTCTTCTAATTTTATATTTGATAATCTTAATTTAGCGTTTCTTTTAGCTGCTGAAGATTCTTTTTTAAATCTTTGCACAACATATTCTGGTATGTTTGGCCTAACGGATAAAATAGCGTAAGCAATATACTTATATAAAGCTTCTTCCGCTAACTTATGAATTACCATTTCTTCATCCGTAGCTAATCCATCGGAAACATATTTTAAAGTAACTATGCGGTTGCACATATCTGAGCTAAATCTAATCAACCCTTGTATTGGGTCTATAAAAAACACGCCATTAGATTGCATATATTGCGGGTCTAAGCCGTATCTTTGCCCAATGTTACCTCTTTTAATTAAATCTAATTCGCGCTCGCTTAGGTCATTACCAGCGCCATTACCGCGCTGCCTAAAATCATGCCATGTGTTAGACTCTTGAGATTCCAGAATTTCTCTGTTTTGCTGATCAAATAAATATTCGTAATTGTGATCTTGAAGTATTGGTAAAGGGTTACTTGTTTTAGATGTGGGATATATAATGCGCTCAACCCCGTTGTCATTCCAGGTTAATTTTACGTAATTTACATAATCCTGCGGTAAGACAAAGTATAGTTGTGGTCCAACTTCTATTTCAACAGCCTTGTTAGAAGGTAAGATGTCAAAGTTAAATTCCTGTATTCCCCGCATCGCGTGAAACAAAACATCGGTTCTTTTTATTTTGCTAATTATTTTACCTTCGCCAACATAAGAAATTATAAAGTTGTTAATAACATCTTTTATCGTAGTAAATTGGTAATCCCCATAATTCTCATCCCAGCTGTTCCACTGGCCATCTGCGCCGAGGTAATATTGTTCGTTGTTTTGAGTAAGTAATCCCATTTATTATGATTTTTCTTGTTGTGTATTTCTAACCTCTTCTTGTGTAGCTATTTGAGTAACAGCTAATTCCTTTGATGCCAAACTTGCTAGCTCAAGTATTTTTATAACCAATTCAGTTTCTTCAGAAGCATGCAACTCGAAATCCACAGAGTAGGTTGAATCATATAATGCTTCACCTAATACCATTTGGTATTTCCATTCAACCTTAGCGGGTTGCTTTATATAAGTTAGATCTACATCCAATTGTATTTCTTGATCTCCATATACTTTGAGTCCTTTGTTGTCGGCTACATATATAGGTCTAACGTTTTTAGGTTTTGTAAGTGGAGAAGAGTTTATATATAAAAACTCGTTTGCATTAATCCTTTCTACAGTAACCTCCTCTATCGTTGTTTGAGGTGTTTCTGGCCCTAAAGCTGGATCTAATATTAGTTTTGTTGTAGAGTTTTTGTATATCACAGTACCAAGACGGTACATATCTTGCGGGAGAGTAAATGAATTATCCGCTATTGAATACACAAGATTGTCACGTGTTTCGAATATAGCTATTTTTTCATCAAGTAATTTCAACATGTCTGAATACTCAGTGTCATTACCTGGTAATCTACCAAATTGATTTATATCGTAAAAGTATTGTTCGAATAAATCTAATTGTGCTTGATTTGCAAATAAATTAAATTCCTGAGGCGTAACATACCCTCGTTGTTCTTTATTAAGTATTGATAATACCCTTTGATAAACAGTATCTATGCTTACAGCCATATTTTATTATTTATAGTAATTAAGCCACCTCAAAGATGGCCTAACCACTATGAGTGACTATTAAAGTCGTTTTTCAATTGCCTTGTAAACTTCAACACCATCATCTGTCTTAAACCAAGCGGCTAATGCCGAGTATGGGTTTTCATCAAATGGTATAGTTAAAAGTTTTCTTTTGGCATCGCCATATGTAAATGTTCTTTGATCTGCGGACAGCTGAATAATTCTAGCTTCAACCGCTTTAATACCAAAGTTTCTTAGCTGCACATTATCGTCTTGCGCTAGCTCTGTAAATAACAATGGCTTTCTTTTAGCAAAAATTAATCCATCTCTTTTTAATTCGCTGCTAGACAGCTCGTTTACTTTATTGCCAAACTCAACTCTTAATACAGCTTCTAGCTCATCAATGCTAAGTGATTTAGCTAAGTTTAAAGCCGCTATTTCTGCTTCAATCCAATCTAACTGACTAGCCGCTTGTTGTACGGGTTTGTATTCTTCGTAAACCTCATCTCTAAATGGATGATATAAAGAAAGTAATTTTGTAAAACTTGGTTTCTTTTGGTACACGCAGCGCACCGTCTCTCATTACAATTCTGCCAAGTGTAGATACCCCTTTTTGTTCATCAACAAATGGAGACCTTTGATTGGTAGCGTATTTTAGCTCTCTTTGATACCCTTGTTCTTTGTCAAACCAAAGTAATGGTCGCTTAGCCGTATGCCGTGAAGGTATTGTAAATACTAAAGGTCGCTTATTGCTTTTTAACGTGTATAATCTATCTTTAATTTCCCAACTAGGTTCAGTTGGTTGAGTTACTGCTTTTTTTGCAACAACTGGCTGAGGTGCAACCTCAATTGTTTCTTCTGCTTTAGCTTTCTTAGCCATAATATAATATAATAAAAATGTTAATAAAAGTAATAACTACCCCCGTAGATTCAACGAGGGTAATTACTACATTAAAGTAATACTAGACTGTTGATTTCAACAATACGAAGTTATTAGCAGCTTGTACACATAGCGCTCTTTCAGATAAGAAATGAACATTCATTTCATCCGCGTCGCTTGTGAAGTTACCACCAACTGAACCAGTTACCCAAGACTTTAATCTACGGTCATCAGCTTCAGAAGCTCTGTAGCGGATGTGTAGGAATGGTCGTGAGATATTTTTCCCTAATTGTTGATCATAAACTGTTGAAGTTCCAGCTGGTACCAAAACGCCATCCACATCAGCAACTAATCCACGAGTAGTAGAATCGTTTAGATATTTCCAGTCAGTTTTATAGAAGTCATAAGAACCTCTACGGAATCCAGAGAAACCTAAGTTTAATGCCATATCTGCAGAGTTGTCAAATACACCGTAAGATGTACCGCCAGCTCCATAAGTATTTTGCTGTGCAAGCATATTGTCAATTGATAAAGAAGTAGCTCGGTCTAAGAAAAGCATGTTTTCTTCAATTGCTCCTTGCTTGTCAAGCTCAGCTAATATAGTGTCAAATTCAGCTAAACCTGGGCTTGGTGCACCACCACCTGCTGGTGGAACCTCTCCAAAATTAGCATCATTGTATACAAGACCACGAGTTTCAAGTACAGAAAATAAACCGTCAGAACCAGTTATTGTACCACCGCCACCGAATCCAGCAGCTTGCGCGATATCTCTTGTAGTCCCATCGATATTTAATGATTTCTCTGCCTCAACCATAGCCATTTCAAGTTGATCTTCGAAACGGATACGAGCTTCGTGCTCAGA
>FUIF01001105.1_pt1 | contig 23247 bp, 29 predicted proteins | sample 1003461 | NCBI WGS metagenome assembly FUIF01 (sample SAMEA80401918, study PRJEB19352) | marine metagenome | reverse complement strand
ATGCCCAAGATGAAGATGGGTGTCCACAAGAGCAGGTCTGGAGGACTCACCAAAAAGGGTGTAGCTGCATACCGCAGAGCCAATCCAGGCAGTAAGCTGAAGACCGCTGTTACCACCCTCCCTCTAAGCTCAAGAAGGGCAGCAAGGCCGCCAAGCGCAGGAAGTCATTCTGTGCGCGTATGAGCGGCGTCAAGGGCCCCATGAAGAAACCGAACGGCAAACCTACACGTAAGGCTCTCGCCTCAGAAAGTGGAACTGCTAATGAACATCGTCAAGTACAACAAGGGCGGCAAGCTCAAGGTCTCGCAGAAGGCCGTGTCCGTGGACCCTCCCAAGGGTTATCACTGGATGGAGGAGCGCGGCAGATACTTTCTGATGAAAGGGGGACTATAAGCCTCATCCAGGCGCGGTAGCCAAGGCCAAATTCAAAACAGCAAGTCATGCCAAAGGCGGTTAAGAAGGACGGGAGTAAGTGCGACTGTAGGGTTCAGCCCCTGAGCATGAAGAAGGGCGGCACCGTTAAGGATGCTTGCTACCACAAGGTGAAGCGCAGATACAAGGTGTGGCCTTCTGCCTATGCCTCTGGAGCCGTTGCGAAGTGCCGCAAGGTGGGCGCAAAGAACTGGGGCAACAAGAGCAAGCGATAATGGCTGTCAGAAAGACTGCAAAGGGCTTGGCCCTCAAGCGATGGTTCAAAGAGGACTGGAGGACACTCAGCGGAGACAAAGACTACTCCAAGGGTGACAGAACTTTCAGGCCCACAAAGCGCGTATCAAGCAAGACCCCAGTCACTGCCTCAGAACTCACGGCCTCGGAGAAGGCCAGAGCTCGAAAAGAAAAGCGAGAAAAGGGTAGGGTGTCTAGATATAGGGTGCTTAAAAAAGGAAAGAAGAAAAAGTGATATATTTGTGCAAACTAAACAACTATGGCTACTACAACCGCAACACTAACGCTTTCGAGCGCCGACCTCACGGGTGACGCTCTCTCGCTGTCAACTACAGCAACGCTCACAAAGGCTGGCACAATTACTGGTCTGGATCAGACCACAGGTGTCGCCAGAAAATTATTTGCATCGGCAGTGACTAACGAGAAGCTGATCGACAAGACTTTGTTCTCTGACTGGAGTTCTGGAGATCAGGTCGCTCACAAGGTCTACATCAAGAACCTTTCTACTACTGCGAGTCAGTACATCACAATCAGCTTTGACGACGGGTCCAACACCATCGGTATTGGTATGCTCTACGCGGGTGACTTTTGCTTCCTTCCCTACGAGGGTACTAAGGATATCGAGATCACCACTTCCGACGCAAACATGACCGTCGAGTACTTGGTAATCTACGAAGCATAATGGCTTCGGTTCGGGCAACACTTTCTCTGTCAAGCGCTGACGTCCTTACGTCTCCGCTAAATGTCGCCGTCAATACATCTCTTAGCGTAGACTCTGGGTCTTTGATCCGAGCTAAGGTTAAGGGTACGGCTGCCGACACCAACGATCTTGCCATATACGTGGAAAATCAGTGTACAGAGAGAGCGTACCTGTACATCAGGAACCTTGCCTCCACCCTTGAGGAATACATTTACGTACACAACGACACCGACACGGGTTTGGTAGCCAAGATAGGCGGTGGTGAGTTTGCGTTTATTCCTATCAACCCTGACAAGAAGCACGAGGTGTACGCCACTACGGTAGACACCCTCATCGAATACGGTGTGTTCGGTAACGATGATTCAGACAACCCATACGGAGGTACTTAATACATAAGACATGGCAACATTAGCAAATCAAGGAGTAGCCAGCCAGATGGCGTTTGGACAGCACGGTAGTGCGTTTGTGGACGACGGTGGCGCATACGAGCCGCCTGCGGGAAAAGTTGTAGTGGCTATAACAATGCTAGAGAATACGACATTTACTGTCCTAACCCCTGAGTCCACGGGAGACTGTTTTGGTGTTGCTGCTAGTAGCGGCCAGGGCACGAACAACGAGCTCGTCGCCTCAGACAATATATTCCCGAAAGGAATGACTATATACGGGAGATGGACTGCAGTAACCGCCGCTTCTGATACAGACGGGGGCATCATACTGTACCTCGGCCCAGCGAAGAGCCCAGTCTCTACCCCCTAATTGAAACTAATTTATAAATACAATGGAAGAACAAATTAACTCCATTGGCGGCATGGAAGTCTTCAGCTCTCCTGAAGAGATGGTCGCCTCAGAACAGAATGCACAACCACAGGAAGAGGCTCCCCAACAGGAGTCTCAACCTGTTCAGGAGCCTACCCAGGAGTCTACACCTTATGTAGATCCAGAGTCGGCGCCTGTAGCAGAACCTGAAGCTCAGCCACAACAGGCGGAGCAACAGAATACACAACCCGAGTACTCGGACGAGGATATTGAAAAGGCGTTTCTCTCATACGCCAGCGAAAGGCTGGGTAGAGATGTTACATCTTTCGACGACCTCCAGAGTGCTCAGCAGGAGCAAGCTGCTCTTGACGAACGAGTCGCAAAGATTGCAGAGTTTGTCGAAACGACAGGCCGTGGTCCAGAAGATTGGTTTCGGTATCAGTCCTTGAATCCGTCCGAAATGGACGATCTCACCGCCGTGCGCGTGAGCTTGGCATCAGATTACCCAAATCTCTCAAGCGACGAAATCAACCTTCTCGTCAGAAACAGCTACAAGTTGGACCCTGAGAAGCATGACGCCGAACAGGTACAGCTCTCGCAACTGCAACTTAAAGTAGACGCAGAGAAGGCAAGGAACGGTATCGCGGAACTCCGCAACAGATACATGGCCCCTGCCACCGAGCGTCAGGACGCTGAAGAAACTGTCATTGACGACCAGTGGATCTCTACAATGTCCGAGCAGGTGGACAACATTACTGGGTTGGAATTTGACCTCGGTAATGACAAGACCTTCACCTTCGGATTTACTGACGATCACCTGTCTCGCATCAAAGACAGCAACGCACGTTTGGAGGAATTTTTCGACCCCTTTATCCGTGAGGACGGAGAGTGGGACTTTGACGCATTGTCGTCGCACATCGCAGTGTCGCAGAACATCGACCAGATTGTAAGCGCAGCTTACAGACAGGGTATCGGTGACGGACAACGCGGTATCGTGGACAAGGCTGCCAACGTTTCTACTGCCTCCCCGAATCAAGCGGTACGATGAATGAATCCAATCCTCTCGCCGATCAGGTGAGAAACATCATGAGGGGTACTTCCTCAGGATTAACATTCAAAATCTAAAAACTAAGAAATTATGGCTAGTATTGGAGTTACTAGAGGTGCGGACATTCCGAATCTCGACAATACACTGAGTGTTGCGGATAAGACCGTAAAGAACACTCTCTTGAGCAGAGGGTTTAAAATCACCCCCGACTCGTACACAACTGTTGACGACCTCATCAAGGCAACTCGTGAGGACGTCATGCCCGACCTCGTAAAGACTTACGGTGATCAGGGTTTGACGGGCTTCTTGAAGCTCACAGGCGCTGTGAACAGCGGCGGTTCTTCAGACCAGATCGACTGGTGGGAAGAAGGTCGTCGTCACAGAGCATTTGGCTACACCACAAACACCGACACTTCTGAGACCTCTGCACAGCTTACAGTTCTTGCAAGCGCTACAGAGGGTGCTAAGTTTTGTGCTGCTGTCCAGAAGAACGACGTGATTATGGATGCCGACACAGGCACTCGCTTCATCGTCCAGTCTGGTGGATTTACCACAGGATCTGCAACAAATGCGGTGTTGGTGAAGATGGATAACAACAACGACGTCGCCGCAGGCACTACACACGCTGCAGGATCTGCTACTGGTAAGTTGTTGATTATCGGTAACATCTACGCTCAGGGCACAAACCAGCCTACAGGATTCACCGATCCAGGTATTGTCCGCTACACCAACCTTACATGATCGTGAAGGATCGCTACGAGGTCAATGGATCTCAGGCAACCAACATCGGTTACGTAAACTTGGGTGGTGGTGACTACCGCTGGTTCATGTACGGTGAGAAAGAAGCTCGTGCTCGTTTCGAGGACAAGCGTGAGTTGATGATGCTCTTCGGAGAGAAGAGAGATCAGACAGGCGCTACTGCCTTGGACAATGCAATGGCTGGCTCTGAAGGTTACTTCTCAGCTATTGAGAACAGAGGTATCCAAGTGTCTTCTGCATCTTCTAACCCTCTCGACTCTTTCTCTGAGTTTGATGACATCATCTTGGAGTTGGACAAGCAGGGTGCTCCTTCTGAGTACGCTATGTACGTGAACAGAAAGCAAGACCTCGCTATCGACGACATGTTGGCTGCAGGTATCGCTACTGGTGTGACCGCAGGTCTTCCAGGTCAGTTCGGTTCATTCCAGAACAACGCAGACATGGCCGTGCAGCTCGGATTTAAGAGCTTCACACGTGGTGGCTACACCTTCCACAAGCACGACTGGAGATTGTTGAACGATCCAACCATGTTGGGTGCAGGTTCTTCTAACTTCATCCAGGGTGCCATGGTGCCTTTGAGAACTGTGAACGACGCCCGCAGCGGTGCTTCTGTTCCTGCGCTCTCTATGCACTACAAGGAAGCAAACGGCTACTCTCGTGAGATGGAGCACTGGGTAACTGGTGGTGGTGTTCTCGGACACAACAACAACGGTGACCTCGGTACAGACCAGGCTGTCTTCCACTACAGATCAGAAATTGCTCTCTGCGTTCGCGCTGCAAACCAGCACGTGATAATCAAGGGGTAATAGTACTATTGTTTAACTATTAAAACCTAGATTATTATGGCTACATTTAGATACGGATCAGGCGCTGTCACTGCTGCAAAGGTGGTGACCGTAAAAGACGCCGTTGTAAACGGATCAGACACTCAGTTCACTGTTGACCAACCTGCTAACACTTGCTTGACTGGTGTTTTTGTGAAGGTCACAGGAGCCGTAGATCTTGATTCAAACTCAACGGTTGGATTTGGAATTGGTGACGCGGAAGGAGAGGTAGATATCTTTACTGACCCAAACCTGTTTCTTGATTCTGGACAAGAAATTCCTGTAGGAACTATTTACCAGATTACCCCAACGACAACTGGAGTTGTTGCGGGTCAGATGGTTGAACAGGCAGCTCAATCAGCTCCTGCTGTTCCAAAGGCCTTCACAAGCACTGCTAGGAAGCTTCACGCTCTTATTGACAACCCTTCGGTTGCTGTAAGTAAGGCTGGAACTTTTGAAGTCCACTTTCAGTTTACACACTTTGCGGACTAATGCGAATGGGTTGGGGAAAGTCCCCAGCCCCTTTGCTTTCTCTTTTTTAAAAAACACGAAAAACAAAAATTATTATGGGACACATTGATGAAATGTTGGTCAATAAGGTCGGTGTTCAAACCATTGATCTTGACGGCCAGCTCAAAGAAAAGGCTGTTCAGGCCGCAGGTGATGAAGCAGTGACTGTTGCTGCTGGAACTCGCTACTTGAACTGCAGTGCAGATGCTACTGCCTCAAGAGTTGTGACGATGCCTAGCGCAACTAAAGGATCTGCTTTTAGAGCGTTTTGGTCTGTTGAGCAAGCCAGTAACGATAGAGTCTTTACTTGTGCAGGATCTGACACATTTGAAGGCAACATTTTTACTTCTGTTGCAGGCAACGCTGCTGGTGATGGTGACGTGGTTGCGATTGCAAACACTACTGTGGCAATCACAGTTGTTGACGACACAAACATTGGTAGCTACATTGACTTCTTCTGCATGGCTGACGGTCGTTGGTCTGTGGTTGGTCACTTGGTTGTTGACGCTGTAGGTAGCGTTCCTACTTTGGCGTAACACTTAATTACGGATTGAGAAAGGCCCTTCGGGGCCTTTTTCTTTTTCACTATATTTGCGGTACTTTAGTGCAATGAAAAAATTCTTCCTGTTTAAGCGTAAGGACGTCAGTGCGTCGAGTAGTTCTGTATCCGATAACGGAGAGGGGCTAGACATCTTGGCTGTGGCTGCAGATAGCCTGGCATTTATGACTGCCTCTTTGGGAAGGGTTCACATTGTATTCAACGACGCCACCATATACGAAGAGAACAGCCTGCTCGAAGGTGAGTCGCTCAAGAAGACGTCGGTATCTGTAGCGTGTGACGAGGGTAAAGAAGCCAGTGTCATAGAGTCCATCATGAAGTTTGTGTCGTCTGAGAAGACCACAACGAATATCATGAGGTTTGATGCAGTAGACGGCAAGGCCACCATAGGTGCCGCAAAGGTAAATTCTTTCACCGACGTGGTCTCTGAGGTCAAGCAGCTCCCTACCGTGAGGACCACGCAGGAGATCAGCAAGAAGACGTTTATAGGGGGTACGGCAGGCACGGCCCTCGGCACTGGCACAATCATCGCCGACATAGACTTCGGCGAGGGCAACAAGCCTGTTATAGACCTCAACGAGGCTGGTCTCAGTGAGTCGGGTGGTAACGTAAACGGCTGGACAAACAATGGTTCTGGAGGCAGTACCTACAACATCGCCTCTGGAAAGGTGACGGGCACCATACCTCTAGACACGTCTACGGTAGATCTAACAACGGTTTGTCTACGCAGGCTGCGGATATGGGGCCTGTGACTAACTTCGAGCTAGACAATACGTACACGCAATCGGGTCCGTTTACGATGTTCGCAGTGATAGGTAGAAGCACGTCTGACATACAGGACAATCCAAAGCTTGGGTTCTTGGTGCAGGGCACAGCAACTAGCGGTCAGGGACTTACGTTTATGTTTTCTGATCCGTTTGACAACAACAACTTCTATTTCCAATTTTCTGGAGAGAAGGGAGGGTTCTTCAAGGCACCCTCTGTAAGCCCCATATTGGATTCTTCGCTGCCTGCTGCAGAGATGAGAACGGCTTACGTATTTGTGATACGTAGAGACAGCTCGTCAAACATCTACATATACGACACCACGGGCACGGCAGTGGCTTCTGCTCCAGCCAATACGTCTGGCACGTACAGGACGGATTTGGACGTCAAGGTAGAGCACCTCGGCAACGGTCAGGGTGAGAAGTTCCAAGGCAACCTTGCGAGGTTTGGAGTTATAGACAGAGATATCGGGTCTCCTGCCGCAGCACAGCTGGCAATAGATCTGACAAACAAATACACACCAACTACTTAATTTTATTTAAATGGCACAACAAGCTAAAAGGTCACCTGGGAGACCCAAGTCCCAGCCCAAGACAGAAGAGCCCATCAGCGTGGCTCAGAAACTCGCACCAGCTTCTAAGAAGCGCAAGATCAAGCGTGTAGAGCATCTCACAAAAACTTCGGAGTATGAGATCCCAAAGCGTGCAGGCGTGGTATACATGCTCCCTCAGAAGGGTGTTACCGTGTACGATGAGGAGCAAGACACCGTGCGTGAGATTCGATACTGCCCCAACGAGCCCAGCATCTGGTGGATGAGCAGAGCGACAACGCCATCAAGGAGTCTGTAGCATTCCGTGAGGGTAAGCTCTTCGTACCTAGAGAGAAGCCGAATCTGAAGAAGTTCTTGGATTTGCACCCATTCAACATATCTAACGGCGGCAAGCTCTTCAAAGAGGTAGATAAGCGTCGTGACGCAGAGACGGAGTTGATGAGAGAGTTCAAACTCACGGAGGCGGTATCTATGGTGCGTGATAAGGACATCCAAGAGCTGCTGCCTATCGCCTTGTACTTCAAGGTGAATATCAACCAGCCTACTGCGGAGATCAGATACAATCTGTTGAATATCGCCAAGAGGAAGACTCAGGAGTTTATCGAAGCGTTTGACTCACCACAGGTCACGACTCGCGCTTCCATCCAACAGGCCAGAGACTATCAAATCATCAACGTGAAGGACAACGGCTGTTACTGGTTCGATTCTAATACTCTAATCGTATCGGTTCCAGTTGGGCAAGATCCTATGGACGTGATGGTTCGTTTCTGCCTTACGGAGAAGGGAGCCCCAGTATTGGGGGACATCGAGCAACGTCTCGACCGTCTCAACTAATAACGAGGCATACGCTAAGATGAGCCACCCGAAGGGGTGGCTTTTCTTTTTGTATATTTGTTTCCATGGCAAGTATACTCAATGTATATCAGGCTCTTAAGAGTTTAAGCAACAAGGAGCAGAAGGGTTTTATCACGCAGAATGTGTTTAACAACTTCGCTCCCATCGCCCAAAGAAACGTCTACAACGAGATGTTTCGTGACTTGTATGCCTCTAAGCAACAGTCTCGTCAGAATCTAGACCACGGTAGGGATAGATCCCAAAGAAAGGTGGCTTCCGAGTATGTATCTATGTACATGAGGGATGAGGTCCTAGAGCAAATTGAGGGCAACTTGTTCTCAAAACCTAAGCTCCTCAATAAGGTGATATCTATACGCACCGAGGGGGAGCCAGGAACGTCTGAAGACAGAGCCATGTGTGAGATGTTGTACGACGTAGAGCGCATGAACGCGGTGTTGGGTAGTAACTTGTCTACACCTACGGATTCGTTCCCCGTGGCGATGATCACGAAAGACATAGAGATATTTCCAGACACGGTAACAGAGGCGTACATAACGTATTATGCACTGCCTACATCCTATCAATACGGAACCACTGACGTCTCTGAGTTTAAGCCTCAGGTAAGCTTTGACAGTGAAGGCGTCATAGATCCGTCAACAACTAGGGACTTTATGATTCCTGACGACTACGAACCAGAGTTGCTTGCCGAAATGTGTAAGATGTTGGGCGTCAGGTTGAGAGACGTCAATCTGTTGCAGTTTGGTTCACGAGAAGAAGCGGCTGAATAATGAGTATGAACAAGGTAAAATTGAGTCAGATAGTCAGAGACTTCATCTTGACTCTAGACGGCGACGACTATGCGAGCAATGCGTCTGATGTAGCTATCAGGAACTTTGCCCTGCGCGGTATACGCGAGATTGGTTTCGACCTGGGTAAGAAGATTAAATCTCTGAAGCTCACTATAAACAACACGAACGACACCGTACCGCTTCCAGACGATTTCGTAGACTTTTCTAAGCTCGGCATAGTAGACGAAGACGGCATCATCAGACCGTTGGTGATGAACAACAACATCAACTACTCTAGTAAGGAAAAATCAACGGCAAGCACCTCTGACAGCCAATCAGGGCCACTAGATATAGAGGCAAACTTTGTGCAAAACACAGAGGCTGACAAAAGCGCTACGGGATCTACTCCAAATAGGCCCGACGATAGCTTTGTGTTCGACAACTACACATTTGCAGGCGGTACGGGGAGACTTTACGGCTTCGGTGGCGCACAGTCTGCGGGTCACTTTAGAATCAATCTGGACGACAACAGGGTAGAGGTAGAGTTGCACACCACGGCTACAGAGGTGGTTATGGAGTACATAGCAGACGAGGCGCGATCTACAGACCCTGAGGTTCACGTATACGCAGAGGAGGCACTCCGAAGCTACATCTACTACAAGATCATAGAGAGAAAGTCTAGTGTACCTGCCAACGAAAAGGCCAGAGCCCGTTCCGAATACTACAACGAGAGAAGAAAGGCCAACGCACGCTTGAGCCACTTCACCAAGGATGAGGCACTCAAGACCATTCGTAAGAACTTCATGCAGGCACCTAAGTACTAATGATCGACAAGATTACACCCAAGTTTCTGGACAAGTCTTCGGACTTTAAGTTGGTGCGTAAGACCAGCCTTATCGACGCGCTCAATATCTACATAGATACCGAGACGGGAGACGATAACAGTGCGGAGTCATCAAACCCATCAAGGTACGCAAAAGATAGCTGTAGATCCTGTAGAGAATGAGATACCCGACACCGAAGACTACAAGGCAGTAGGGAGTGTTACAGATGAAAACACTGGTATCGTGTATTTTTTCGTGTGGAGCGAGAATATAAATAAGCACGGTATATGGGCTTACGACTCCAGGGGTGTACTGCCTGGAATTGCGGGGGCTGGATTTACTGACCCCTTCCCAGGGAATGTTAAAAAAATTATACAGGCCCCTGAGTTTAATTTTCCAGCAGACGGATTTGTCAAGGGAGACATAGTGTATACAAACACAAATGCCTTTTCAGATCCAGATGTCAGCCTGTCGAGCCCCGTAGAGACCTACCCTCAAAAAGATGCGCTGTTGTATTTCACGGACAATAAGAACGAGCCGAGGAAGATCAATATATATAGGGCGTACTTGAAGGGATTTGAAGTAAGTGATGACACGGTCTTGAGTAGACAGATAAAGAGAGACTTTATATCTGCGTGCCTAGGGTGCCTATGGATGTCATATCTTTTGTCTTCGAGGCGGACCCCACAAGAGACATAAACAACTTCGCCACGGCTCCTGGGTTTCAGTTTGCGTATCAGAACATCTACAAAGACGGTCTAGAGAGCGCAATATCTCCGTACTCGTCTATTGCCTTCCCTCCTTCAATAGTAGAGAGAGGTGCAGCCAATACGGACAACATCCTAGCTCACAACAAGTGTGTGCTAACCATACCTCAGCAGAACCAAGAAGTGAGCAGAGTGAGGCTTCTTGCGAGGTACGGGAACGGCATAAATTTCATAGAGATAGATGAGATAGACAACGAAGTTCCTGGTACGGATATAGTCTTTGATTTCTACAACGACAGGGTCGCAGGCGGTGTCTCTCCGCAGACGGTGGATAAGACTTTCGATAACGTACCGCAAAGGGCTCAGTCTCAATCAGTTGCATCAAACAGGCTGGTGTACGGGAACTATGTCGAAGGTACGAGAACGTAGACTGCACGGGTGTGAACCTTACCCCTAAATACCTTGAGAGGCCTGTAGAGATACTAGATTTTAATCTAGACATACAGCCGTCGATAGAGAAGTCTCAGGGTGGAACACTCGCCGCCAGAAACAAGACCATAGGTTTTACCTATAACACTGAAGACTTACCAGACGAGGTGGTTGCGGGGACTCAGATAAACATATCTTTCTCTATGTCTCCCGACAAAAATTTTCACCTATACAATATGGGTGATGATGCTGAGGTGCCTGGAAGAAATTCATATCACCAGTGCAGGCAGGTCGGCAACCTTTCTCTAAACCTTCCAGGCTACAACACCTCAGGGGTGGCTACAGGCTCTCCTGCAGACGCTCAGGAGGGTGTCGGTTTTGGAGAACCCGCATATCAGGAAGAAGACAAGGCGGGGGGTTCGTTCTTGCACGCCCATCAAGAAAACTATTTCGGATTTACGAGCGGGGTAGGACACACCACTGCAGCCAACTGGACTCAAACGGTAGGCACTCCAGCGGAGACAATGGAGTCCTATACCCCGCCCCACAGGGTGGTTTACGGAACGAGTGCGGCCAACCCGCTCATACTTCAGGGGGGCAAGCTAGACTTCTCGGCGTCCTTCTTGCTTGATAGCGCCGTGACAGGGGCCCGCGCACTTCTGAAAAATGCGATTAGAATTGCCTTGAGCGGACAGGGTCAGGTAGCTCTAGATAGCGAGTTTGGGGCGGGCACCTTGACGCTGCTTGATGTCAAGAGAACCCACACGCATCAGATAGATTTGGGCCTAGAGGATTACGACCCTATTGTGGTTGGTACAGATCTCAGCAACCTGATATGTGGAGTTGGGGGCGTTGGCGGCTCCTTTTCTACGGGCCTTGAAGCCAAACTGATTAACAAGCCGCCATCTGCTGCGTTTATTGTAAACAAGGCCAATGTAGAGTTTTATCTTGAGGAGTCTGAGAGAGAGACGTCCACACCTGCATTCAGGGTGTGTATAGCCTCGGTGTCTGTGGAGAGCGATGACGACGTCATGACGTGCGTCAGGGACTTGGACCCTAGGTCTCCGTGGTGGGCCATCAAGGGGAGCACTATCTCAGATCCAGCCTTTTCTACAAATTTCCTGCAAGTATGGAATCAGAACCTTCGGGTGTCCAACAGGGTTTTTGAGCAGATGAGCACGGAGTCTTCGATTGCAAATCTTGGGATCACCAGGATGTTTAGCAATGAGTTCCCGTTTAATACTGGAGGTGATTTTATAGATAGCTCTATTCAAGACAAGCCCATCATGGAGTTGTGCTTTGGCTACTTAAGCGTTGGGGAAGACGACCAGGGCAACAAGAGTCTTCTGGCTAAGGGTGTTGACGCTTCTGGATATGTGCAAAATCAGTTTGCATATTCTCTGCTTGACGGAGAGGGTGGACCAGGCGGTGCAGGCGCGGGGTCAGGAACTGCATACGATTCACTCGGATGCAATAAGTACGGCTCTATAGCGGGTCAGGTGTTTATAGGGGTAGACGACAGCGCCGTAGCCAAGGCTGCAGAGAGGGGGTACGTTAGATACGCAAAAAGCCCCGATGATCTTATAAGCGATGCGTTGGGCGGTGTAGAATGTTTTCGATTCCTGCAAGACGACGATATATTTCAAGCAGTAGGCAACGGATTTACAGACGGCGATCCTTCAATCGCAAAGAAGAAGCACGAGTCCGTCCTTATGGGGCCCTATATACGGGCAGGATTGTCATGAACAACATATCCGTGTTAGAAGATATAGGCAATGTAAATCCAGGACCGCTTCCTGTAGCCGTGGACGGAGTATTTACTACAACCCTGCCGCTGGTGTACTTCTCAAGCTGGGTCAGATTTAACGCCAATGACGGTAACGATGACACTGGGCCTATAATAAGAGCAGAGTTTGCCACAAACTATCCGCCTGGGACAGACGTCTCATCGGCTTACAATAATCAGTTCCAAGTTAGCTATGCCTTCCCGATTACAGAGGGGACTACATCCGAAACTGGTTTTGTCGACGGCGAGCTTGTATCTGGGGTTTTGATTGAAGACCCATTCGGAACGGGGTTCAACTCCGTAGACTTTGAGAGACTGCATTCTCACATGGAGCTAAACTCCTCAACAACCTCTATAGACTCGGATACATTTGGTGGGGGCTGTCGTTTTAAAAGCAGCGCCACTCACGAGATAGGCATGGTGTACTATGACGAGAGGGGGCGGCACGGGGCTGTAAACCCTGTAGGATCTGTATATGTCGAGGGACTTGGAGAGCGAGACGGCGGCAAGGTAGAGCGTTTATAGAGGCTTCAAATATCATACACACGCCTCCGAGCTGGGCAAAGCACTTTAAGTTCGTTTACAGCAAGAATACCAGTATAGACAAGTTTGTACAGTACTCTTCTGGTGGCGCCTTTGTTGCAAACTCAAACTACAACGGAAGCGACCCCAGCACGATATACGTGTCTCTGAATTACCTGCAGGGACACCCGATATCTTACTCAGATTCATTCGGGGCGAGAGGAAGAGACAACACGCCAGTGATGTACTCATTTACCCCAGGAGACAGGCTTAGGGTTTTGTCGTACATGCTCTCTATAGATGGCTCTGAAATTAACAGGGTCTATCCCGTCGGGGCGGAGTTTGAGGTAACGGGGTTGGTTTCTTTTAACTCTCAAGACACTCCATTTTCTAAAGACGACGACGGAACTGAGGTTGTCACCGAGGCGATGACGGGGCTGTTCTTGGTGCTAAAGAACAACGACGACGCCGTAGGCTTTAGACACCAGTCGGTAAGTCAGGGGACGGACAACTGGGGCAGTAACTGCATCTTTGAGATATTCTCTACAAAGAAGGAACTGGACGCAGACGCCCGCCTGTATTACGAGATAGGCGAGACATACGACGTGGTTTACGCGCCTACCCCTACCACAGGGCAAGGGGGTCTTGCGCCAGGCACGGCAAACTATTTTCACGAAAACAAAACAGTGATATTGAAGGATGGGGACGTGTTCTTTAGGAAGCACGCAGTGAACCTCAGAGACTTCAGCGGATTTGATGGGTTTGTAGATATGCTAGATCTCCCGCTCAACGACTCAGGAGTTGTAGAGGGCGCTTTGTCTCCAGAATCAAACTTCAAAAGTTACTATCTAGAGTCGGAGGCGGCTACCGATCTTTTCCCATCTCGGGCCACAGGGATAGGTAGGCCTAATGCAGTAGACTTGTCTGCTAGAAGGTCATTTAACGAGTCTGGCATAATACACTCAGACAAAGACATAGTGAAGGCGGACAAGGTGGGGTACTCTTCATTCAACAGGACCATACCGTCTACTTTGGAAATAGACACCAAGGCTGGGCCCTTGAACTATATGACGAACCACCAGGACTCCATATTCTTTGTTCAGAAGAACAAGTGTGGACACATACCTGTAGACAGAAACCTTATATCTGACACCTCTGGCACGTCTAGCCTTATAGCCTCGTCAAAGTTTTTGGGGACACCTAGGTACTATGCGGGACAGGCTGGTTGTGACGGCAATCCAGAAGGCGTGGTAGACATAGACAATACTGCCTACTTCGCGCACAAGTCGATGGGCAAGGTGTTTAAGGTAAACGCAGTAAACGGAGTGAATGTAATTTCCGACAAGAACGTTTCGACGTTTTTGAGAAACGCATTCAATGACGCAATATCAGGCAGTACAGGGAGCCTAAGGGTTATTGGTGGTTACGATCCCCTCAAGAAGGAATACCTGTTAACCATCGCGGACAATGGAACCCTGTCCTCTGGCTCACAGTCTGCACTATATGATCAAGACCCTTTTGAGCCTGGAGATGAGATTATAACCGTAGATGGAGCTTCTGTTGTTGAGTACGAAGAAGAGATACCTATAGATGATATCGGCGACGGCGGCGGCGGTGGCGGTGAAGGCGGCGGCGGTAGTTTTGGTGGAAATACGTTTATTCCGAAGTGTCGCATAGACTGGAACTTCCCCAGTCAGCTTGCATCCCCCGCCTGGAACCTCGTGTATCTGGACAGTGTGGGTGACGATGCGGGCAACTTGGCGTTCCCTTTGTCTAGTCATAACAGCGGTGGCGGAGCTATCGGATTGAGCACCGACCTGGAGTTGCATATCACGCTCGAAAACGCAGGGTCTTTTGATGAAGAGAATTTTGTCATGGACGTGTCCATAAGGCGCGATGCAGACGACTCAACTAGTGGCGGTGAAATGAACTCCAACGTAACCCTTACTGGGCTTGATGATATTGATGAAATCAGCGCGGTTAGAACCGCTATGAACGAGAATGGATACAACATACTAAGCAACGGCGTGCCTTCTGGATTCCATATAGACCCTGCGCTTGCGAGTCAATACGCTAACTCTTTTTATGCACAAGAATCTAAATATGGGGTTCAGATTCAGGTAAGTCTGCAGGACGGAGACGGAAATCCTGTATATGGGGCACAAGAGACGGTGACATTTAAGGTGCCTATAAGGTTTGTCTGTCTTGGTGAAGATGTGGGAGGAGACGGAGAGTTTGATATACAGGACAATCTGTTTATAGGAATATATCAGCAGTCACAGCTCAATACACGTCTGGGCTTTACATCTACAACTTGGGTAGTCTTCCGTTTCTGATCGGCGGCGGCAACATTTCCTATAACGAATATTTTGTCCCTCTGGTCGGAAACATCAACTGGCAGGAAAGTCTTTCATTTGATGATTTCAACATACAGGTCGATGTAGCGGCGACGAGTCAGTGGAGCTGATAGAGTTTAATCCTCAGCATCCACTGTATGGTCTCTGCCCCTATGTTGAGGAGGGCGGCTTAATTACGGACGTTAGTCTTCAGGCTTGGGTGGATGCCAGCAACTTTGTTGAGGGCTTGTTTGATGGTGGTGCCTCATGGACGGGTCCGTTTGCTGCATGGCTAGATGTAAGTGGTATTGATATAGCTTCTGGAGATTATGATCCTGAAGCTTTGGGGGCGTCATTCGATGCGATTGGAGAGCTCGAAGGCCAAACAATAACTTGTCAAATTTCAGGATTCGGATGACACTAGCATTTTCTACAAAATCAGGACAGTGGACTACGGAGTACAGCTTCGAGCCCACATGCTACGCCAACACCGACGGCAGGATGATTGCATTCAAAGACGTCGAGGATGGTGCATTTTGGCTGCACGATGAAAGAGAGACCGATAGAAACAAATACTACGGCACAAAATACAAGTCAAGCCTTAGTGTGGTGTCTAACGAAAACCCCTCGGCCACCAAGCCTATGAGGCCATATCTCTTGAAACGTCTTACGGTGATTGGAGTGTAGACGTAAGCACCTTGAACCAAGAAGGAAGCATTACTACCTTTTTTGATAGAGAGAATGACCAGTACGCACCGATACCTAAAGATCAGGAATCGTTTTCTAGTGCAAACTTGGTGTATATAGGCACAACGAGCGGCGACACCTTTATAAGTGAGTTTGAGGCGGGAGAGATAAAGCTATCTTCTATGTCTGGAAGCATCGCCTTGGGGTTATTGTGTTTTAAAAACAGCAATGGAGACATCCTGGCAATAAGGCTAATGGACTAAGCGGTGGTATTCAGCCCGACTCTACCATAGGAAATGTTGAAAGCTTTTCTGAAAGCTCTAGATCCATAGTCTTAGATATCAGAAACCCACCCACAGTGGAGATTGGCGGTGGGGTTCCAGATCAGGTTCAACTTTTTGTGGCTCAACGCGAATCTGGAGAGTCTATGAAGGGTGATTATCTTCGGGTTGATATAGAGACAACAAACGTAGGCCCCCCAGCTTTTGAGCTTTACGCAATCAACGTCGATCAACATAAAGTGAACCTGGACCACAGTTTAGGTCAAAATAACTAAATTTGTAGCTATGGACGAGCAGCAGAGAGCAGCATATATGGCGGCATTGGGGATGAGGCCCCCCTTAAGTCAAGACCAACTCAGACGCCAAAGCGTCATGAGGACGGGTGCGGGTTTGGCAGACATCCTCTCAGCCAGAGGCGCTCAAAGCGCTGCGGAGGAGCAGATCGAAGAGCTCGGTGCGGAGCAAGAGGCGCTGACTCAGCAGTTCAAGGACCTCAGCGCACCCAGTCTCACGGATGCCAACACCATCGCAGCGGCTACAAGAAACGCCGCCATACTCGGTGGGGTTCCTCAGCAGCAGGATCAGTCTGCGGAGCTCGCGGCGGCCAAGATGGCTATGGAGTCTGGTGCAGACCCCGCAACGGTTCAGCGTCAACTGGCTCAGGCTCAACAGGCCGAACAGCAGGCGGCAGCGTCTCAACAGCAACAGGCCTTTCAGCAGGGACTGGGTATGGCTCAAGCGGACGCACAGAACCAGTTTGCGCAGCAGCAGCAGTCTTTGCAGATGGATATGGACGCCAACGCTCAGGCGCTCGACGCCGCACAGAGAGAGTCTCTTATGGCACAGCAGCAGAAGCAAAGAGGCATGCAGGGTGCGGTAACTGGACTGACTCAGTTCGCTCAGAACTTTGACCCCTCCAAGGTTTCTGCATACGGTGGTGATGGGCTAGGGGCTCAGATTTTGGGTAACCTCGGAATCGCTTCGCAAGAAGCTGGAGGTAGCGTGCAAAAGACCCCAGGTGAATACGATCACGACACCAACGACATGATACTCATGGCCCAGGGAGAGGGAGGTAAACTCGTAGACACGGGCATACGTCAGACTGGAGGAGAGTACGTCATTGATCCGTTTGATGCGGGAAACATGCGTCAGGCTCATGAAAACATCGACTCCGTGAGACTAGAAAAGGTTAGGAAGGGCCAGGCAAAGCTTGATAAAAAACTCACCGAAGACTTGATGAGGCTGTACGATGCTGTTAGATTTGTTAAAGAGCCTCAGTTCCAAGATGATTACGAAGCGTAATGGCAAAGAATAAGTACTACGACCACCTCAAGCCGAAGCTGCCTCAGCAGTCTTTTTCTGATATGGTAGATCAGCAGATCTCCATTATACAACAGCAGCAGCAGGCTAGGGCCGCTCAGGACATGCAGATCATGAAGGCTCGTCAGAAGTCTTATGAATCTCAGCAGAAAGAGCTTCTCGGCTTCGACGTGGCAGATATGTCGGAGGTGGACAAGCAGACCTTTTCCGCTAAGAGAGACTGGCTGAAGGGGCGTATAGACGACTTCTACTACAACCCCTCTAATTACGGAGAGTTTGTAGAGGACGTAAATGCTCTGAAAGGACTGCACGCTACACTCAAGAACCACTACGACAACACCAAGACGGGGATGAACAACCTCGAAGGGTGGGTGTCTGGCACGAAGCAGTGGACAGATAAGGATCTGGAGCTGAAAGACGATATAAACACACTGAACGCGAAGCGTCAGATGTGGGAGATGTCAGGAATAGATGTAGAGTCCATAAAGGTAGACCCCGCAACGGGAGACACCTACGCATTCTACACAGACATCAACGGCAACCGCATGAAGGACCAGTCTGGACAAGACATGTACGGTCTGGCCTCACAGGCGCCGTCTCGTGGCTCACAGGAGTACTTCTCCCCTACTGCCTCCCCGTATGCCAACATACTTCCTGGCAAGTTCTCTAGCGACTTCTCTGCAGCAGCGAAAAGACTCAAGAACAACCCAGAGATGAGCATGGATCAGAAGATGTCTACGCTCAGATCGTGGGTTACGACGGAAGCTCTTCAGAATCAGTCTGTTATGGCCACAGCCAACGCCCAGTTCATTGAGAACTATGAGGGCTCGGCTCAGGCAGCTATGGTGCAGGACGCGAAGAACGATCCAGGCGACGGATCATACGTGCCCATACACATGAGGGAGTACATCGACGAGACCATGAAGTTTCTTCAGGGCAACCTTGCGGAAAAGGATGATGATAGTGGAACCTCTGGTGCCGCCCCCACACCCACTACAGTGAGGTTTGATGCGAATCAGTACAAGTTCTCTGCCCCAAACATGCTGGGTAGTATTCTTCCAGACCCCTCATTTGGCAACGGGATTACAAACATGCTCGTTCCCAAGAAGGGCGTGGGTTCGTCATCCATCATGGTACCCAGAAGCTATCAGCCTCAGAACCAGTCCGACCCTAGATTTAACGAGGTGAGCGATCAGTACAAGGCGAAGGCGGTAGCCATCGACGCCAACAAGAACATATTTGTACAGGCGGAGATGTTCTTCGAAGTGGGTGAGGAGGAACTACCTGCAGAGCTTGCGGCACGCAGAGCCAATCTGATGGCCATGGGCTTTGATACAGACGCGGCCAAGGTCAGTAGGGTCAAGAAGACCGTTGCCGATTGTGGTCTCTCCTACCATTATGGTAGACGGCAGGATGATAAGAAACCCAGAGTACTTGAGCATCTTGGCCCAACTGGCTTACGTCAAGGGCTACAAGATCGAGGATCAGCTCGACGCCGCCGCCAAGGGCATGGACATCCTGGAAGATTTCAATGACGAGCAGGCTCAAATCGCCGCTGCATTGCCAGGTAACTAATACTTTGGTATATTTGTAAAAATCAGCCGTATGTCTAGGAACAGAGAATTTCTTGACTCTCTCGAAGAGCAATCTTTTTTTTTTAAAGGAACAGTCAATGCAAGAAGGCGGGGTGGTAAACCCCGAGCTGCAGGCATCGGATTCTCTCTCACAACAGACTTTATCGGCATCTCCCTTACTGCCTACGGAAGGGTCTACAGACTCGGATACACCAGAGGGGACATTTAACTTTGGGTTGCTTTCCGAGGACTTTCAGGGCTCTATGGGTCTTGATATTCCAGAGCTGCAGCTTCCAGAGATAATTACAAACTTTCAGTACAGGGACGAGGAGGGTAAGATAGATTTTCAAAAAGCCTTTGACGCATACGCGCTGGAAAGGGAGGGGGACGACCCAAACGACATACTTTCTGGTTTTCAGTCAGAGATACAGACGCCTGTAATACAGGCTGCCGAGGCATACGACGCCTCTATCCCAGAGTTCAACGTAAGAAGCAATCAGTATCTCCAGAAGATGGCCCGCATGGCCACCCCAGAGTCTCTCTCTAACGCACTAAAAGTTAGAGACATGTATACTGGAGAGTATGATCTATCTAAGCTTCAGCTCAACGAACAGAAAGATGTTCAGTACAAGGTCCCAGGGATTGGAATGACAAATCAGGCCATGATTATGGCCGACGATCTGTTGGACTACTCTAAGTATTTTGAGAAGGGAGAGGATGATAAGGTAGAACCATATCCGTTCTTACAGAAGAGGGACAGAGGTGGATGGCTACAGAGGTGGACCCAAAGGCTATGAATCTCCTCAAGGAGAGGCAGTACAGCCCAGAGAGGATTCAGAGAGCAAACGCCCTAAAGGCTAGAATAGATAGTCTTGAAGGTATGGAGGATTTGAGCACGGGGCAGCTCATGGCGTTGCGAGACCTCAAAAAAAAGTTTAAAGAGGTAGAAAGCGCTCTGTCTGAAGATCTTGAGTTTAGCGATCAAGAATTTAATGACGCTAGAAAGTCGATCTGGACGACACTGAATAGAGAGAAGGCGCTTTCTAACGTGGTTCTTGAGTTTGACGAGTGGAAGAGCCTGTCTTCTCAGGGGCTTCAAGATATTATAGCGGGACAGACGGAAGACCAGTTAAGAAATTCTTATCAGGACTACAAAGGAGAGATGGAGGTTGCCATATACAGGGACCTCCTGAACGATCCATCAGCCATGCTTGCCTCTTCTTACTTCGGTGAGGACGGGTTTAAGCTTTTTCTAGACGACAGGGAAACAGCCTTAGGTGAAAGAAACTCTAAGTTTGAAGACGCTAGGCTTAGCTGGAAGGCTGGTATTATAGACCTTCAGGGAAGCATTGATGCTGTTGGGCTCGACTTGGCAACAAGCGGTCCTAAATACTATACGTCTGCTGGAATGCTAGGCCCAACCTCTGCCATGCCCAAGGCCAAGAGTGAAGCCGAGGCGGCTAGGTTAGAACAAGAATACTATGCCAGAGAGATCGAAAGAAGAGGGGAGATGGCAGAGTTGCTCGACCAGCAGACCAAGTACGCCACGGCTGCAAAATTTATAGACGTATTCGGTCAGTCCGCTTTGGTAAACGATGGCTCTCAACTTGAGTCGTTTATGGATATAAAGTCTCAAACAAGACAAGATATCGAGTTTGTCGATTACGTGCTACCTGCTATCCAGTCACTGCCTCAATCGGGTGCAGCTCAGCTGGCTGGTATCGCGGCGGGTGCTGTTACAGCAAACCCATACGTAGGGGCGTCTGTAACAATGGGTATTATGCAGGGACTGGTCACCTCCAAGACATACTACAACAGCTACTTAGACCCCAGGTTCGACGATCTGTCAGAGAGCCAAAGAAGGATGTATGCTATTGCCTTCGGTGCTGCAGAATCTGCGGGTGAGGGACTAGACTATCTCACGATGCGGGCGGGTGCAAAGCTTATATCTGGAGGGGTCACGGGAAGGGCAATACAAGATGCTTTCGGAAGGGGAGTTTACAGTAGGTTTACGTACCTCGGAGGGGGCCAGTATGAGGTAAGGACGGCGTTGGGATTTGCCAAAGATTTGTTCTTGGGGACCGCAGGCGCCATGGGTCTTAACGCGGGAGGCGAGTACATAGCGGAGGGTGGCACGGGACTGCTGCAGTACATCCTGGACCGTCAGACCCTAGGGGAGCCCATAGACTGGGCTGAGGCCATGGACATAGCCCATCACGATGGGAAGATAGGTATCTATGCGGGACTGCTTTCAGGTGGGGGTGTGACCGCCGTGCAACTTGCCTCAGCAGGCATAGAGTCTACTCTATTTGAAGAGAGATTTAACGACAAGGCTGTAATGTTAGCTGGCGCCCAGTACATGAGATCTGGAGCCATGGAAGGCGTTGAGAATCAACGCGATGCAGAGCAGATTAGAAGCCTTAACAAGTCTTTGAGGGATCAACAAGCTGGCGATATAACTATGTCGCCCCAGCAGATACAAGACACTAGGGACGAGATAGGCAGACTCACAGACAAGGCTGCCAGAGAGAACCAAAGACTTGCGGATCAGTTCGAAAAGCTGAGACAAGAGGTAGGTTCGACGTCATAGCCGAGATGATAGCTCTGGACAACAGGGAGATGTTCTTGGATTGGGCTCTGTCCTTTGATCAAAGACAGATTGTTGTAGACGGCACAGGAGCGGCCAGAACTGAAGACGGCAGGTTGGCGAGCGGATACGGTAGTCGCATGGACTCTCAGCTTCAGGGAATAACTGAGCAGCAGAAGAAGCAGTATAGAGAAGAGCTAAATGACGTCAGGTCTCGGAAAAGAGTTGTGCGGGGTATGGTAGACCTTGGCGGGTTTGTGGGAACACCGCTATCCTCAGGCAGAGCATCTCTTGTGGCGCAGACCGAATCTCCAGAACAGGGCTATATCCTTCTTGCGGATGAGGAAGGCAACATGGTCTTGAACATAGATCAAGCAACTCTTGAAGCACTGCCTCAGGAACAACAAGAGCTTCTTGAAGAGGCCGCAGAGTATGCTGCAAGCGCAAAGGGAGGGGCTAGAATAGTCGTGCACACGAATAAGCAGTCCCTTGAGGCGGCCACTGGTGTAAAGAATGCGGCATACCTTGAAGCCTCTGAAGAGCAACGTCAGGGTGGCATGCAGGATGAGGTTCACGTACTGCTGCAAGATGGAGGAGAGATGCAGCTCAGAACTGATCTGGTGCACGAGGCGGGTCACTTCAGATTTAGAGACTCGGTAAACGATGACGCCGCCAGAAAGAAGATGGTGGAGGAGCTTACACAGCTTGCAAATCAAAAGCCAGGCAGCTTCTTGAACGAGCTGTACAATGCAGTTCAGGATGCGTATAGCGATAAGTCTGTAGAGGATCAAGAGAAGGAGCTGATCAACCACTTCGTGCAAGCCGTGGCTCAGGGGGCTACAGTAGTAAACAACAGCGTGTTGAAGGCAGACCTTTCTGAGCTTACTGGCGGCCTTGAGAGATGGGGTATGGCAGATCTCTTTGGAAAGAAGAAAGTGAGCTCTCTCGACGCTGTAATCATGGCTCAGCAGTTCGCTCAAGAGGTCTCCAAGACCACAGAGCTTTACGGAGCGTTTACTAGGCAGGACTTTGAAAACTTAGCAGAGCACCAAGAGCGACAGAGAGAGCTAGAGCAGAAGCAGTACTCTCCTCAGGAAGAAGGTGAGGTTGACGACTCTATTGTAGCCATGGAGTCTAGAACCCTTGAGTTCACAAAGAAGCGTGACGAGGGTGCGTGGTCCGCAGAAGATCAGGTAAAGAACCACTTTGAAGATGCCGACAATGTCGGGTCAACATTTAGTGTTGATGGCAAGAATGTCGCAGGACAGCCTCTAGCGTCTGTAAGCATCTTCAATGAACGCAGTGAAATAATTAAGGAGAAGCTCACACCAGAGGCCCTTCAGGAGTTTGCTGATAAGAACAAAGACATTCTGGATGGTAATGGAGATGTCCTTTCTATAGGTACTTGGCTTGATTCAAGCACTGGGGAAACATA
>FUIF01002145.1_pt1 | contig 23286 bp, 48 predicted proteins | sample 1003461 | NCBI WGS metagenome assembly FUIF01 (sample SAMEA80401918, study PRJEB19352) | marine metagenome | reverse complement strand
AGGTGAATGTTACATTTGTAAACAATTTTACATTTGTAAACAAATTACCTACTTTTATTTTACAAACTAAATACGAAGTCATATAGATAATATAAGTGTAAATAAATTAAATATGACTAAACTAAATTCACTTCAACATTTCATTTCAAAAGAATTAAATGAAATTACTTCAAACCCAAATTACTATGGTTCTGAAAAACAAATAGAAAATGAAAATTATATATTTTCAATAGTAACTATAGAAATGAAATATAATGAAACTATAGAAGAATATTATAAAAGATTATTAACTTACTAAAAATGAATTATACATTTACTATACACTATTCACCTAAATATAAACTATATGACTTAGTTATAAATGAAAATAATAAATTTCATTCTCATTTCCACCTAAGTAATAAAAAAGAAATAAATAAAATAATTAATAACCTATTAAATAACTTAAAATGAATATAAATAAATTTAACCTAGATAGAGAAGACGTTTACAACGACGTAATTCAAGAGTACAGTGAACTAACTTACTTTGTAAAAAGAGATAAACATAATTACCATTATGATAATGTACAAAATATAGTAACTAACCTAGTAGATTTAGTATTAGAATTTGGTGATGACGTTTATAGAGTAATAGATTTAGATTGCTATACAACTAAACACTTACTAGACTATGAATACCTACAAACTCAAATGGTAAATCATAATGAAAATACAAAATAAATACGAATACTACCAGATAATATAATTGATATGAATAAAATACTAAACGAAATAAAATACCAACTCGAAAGTTTACACTACGAGGTAATAGATAAAGATGACTTTATCAATGCAATCGAAGAAATATACTGGGAGTTCAAAGTAAACTCAAAACCTAACTTAAAAAGTAAATCAAATGAAATTAGATAAACACCAAATCGGACTAATAATTGAACATATGTACTTCAACCTTCTTAATGTAACTGAAGATTTCACTGAGAATATGGTAGAATACGAAGAAGATATTAAACTTTATAAAAAATTAAGAAATTATGCAAGTAAATAATATGAAAGACCTACTGAAATATGTAGAAGAAAAGAAAAGAAAACAAGCTCATGACCACTATGAAATGGCAAAAGTTTTCGGTAGTTGTCGAGGTATGGGTAACAGAAGATACAAAGTACCACAAAAATCTACGTACAGAAAAGGTAAATCATACTCTTATAGAGGTAGGTGGGCTTATTACTCTGTAAACCCGACAGGACATTACAAACTAAATACGAATACTAACGGATAATATATATGAATATGAATAAATTTAAAGATTACACACCTGAACAAATACAAACTAAACTAAATGAAGTTATAGAATTCGAAGCTAAATATGGTTCAAATACTACAACTCAAGCTTGGCGAAAGTGGTGTGAATCGATCGATTACCGTAAACGTGAATTCGATTTCAGACAAAGTACAGTAAACTTATTCAAATATAATAATAATATACTATGAACTATTTAAACGAAAAATTTAGCGACTATAAAGTAATTGACATTATACTTAAAGTATGGTTAACAGCTTTACTAATACTATGGGTAATCGGTATGACCATATTGCTATACACAATCATCACCGACCCATCAGTAATGGACAATGCAACATTCGGTATATTTGATACATTAGGATAATACAAACTAAATACGAACATATACAGATAATATAATTGTATGAAAAAATGTAAATGTAACAATATAATACCAATCGGTCGAGTAAAGCTCGGATACAATACGTGTGTTAACTGTTCAACCGTACAACAATACAGTTACGTACCTATCATCGCCAACAAGCAGATGGTAGAGGTGCAAGTAGTAAGCCAAGAACTAAGCGCCGCAGTACATAAAGCTTGGCGAAGAAAGTGAGGGAGTCTGGAAGCCAAGATATTTAAGGTCACACCGACGAACTATGACAGCGAAAGACAGTATAAACAGATAAAAGAGTGTAAGTCGCAAAGCCGTTTGAGCTCAAGGTTGCATCTCTAACATTCCAGTTCTGTCCACCTCACACTTGGGCGTGTGAAATTTGGGTAAGACTACATTGTAGTAACGCGGGTTCGATTCCCGCCACGTCCACTAAAAATTAAAATTATGAAATATATATTTGTACTAGATTTTATGGACGGACAAGTCTATAAATACGACATGAGAAGCATAAGTATGAACGAAGAAGAATACCTTATGTCACAAGGTCATTCACTTGCAAACATAGAATGGATGTCAACTGATAACAGCGAAGTTGTTACAGACTAAATACGAATTAACATAGATAATATAAACGATATGGATTTATACAAATTATTAAAACCTGAATTCAAAAAGATATTGAATTCTAATTGCAGAAAGTACGACTCTGCAAAACGAATAAAGTACGTACTATTGTCTAAGTCATCATGGAATGACTTAACTATTACTGAGTTTAAAAACTTATTACTATGGACTGATATTTCTACAAGTCAACTATCAGCACACGATTTGCTATACGGCGATAACATTATTAAACAAAGATGGTAATGACAATATACAGCGACGAAACCAAAGAACAAGCGGCCTTACATATATGGTCGAAGCTGAAATCGATCGATTGGAAAATAGATGATTTACAGCACGAGATAGACATTAAAAAATTCTATCCTATTATTACACCTGAAATGAATCAGAGTGTACTAGACGGCAAGAATGCTGAGAAAGTAATGTTACAATACATTGCTAGTCTAATCGAGAAAGATTATAATATAACATTTGATTTAATTTAATATGGCAACAAGTATGAGTTATTGCGCCGCTGAAAACACTAATGCTTTAGTGGAGCAATTAATTGAAATTATCGAAGACGGTGGTAAAAACGATGTGTTCGACAACGGACCTGATTACGAAGGCGATGCTATACACGCACTCGCTGAAAACGGTAAATATTTATCGAGATTATGTGAAGAATTAATTGATAAAGCAGAAGAAAAATATGGCGACTAGAAATTTAACAATGGTAATACCTTACGAAAGGTACAACAAAGGTTATAGTAATCCTGCAAACTATGAAGACTATAGCTGTGTAAATATGTATTTACACCATGATGGCTATCCTGAATGGCAAGGTGTACAACTAGCTAACTGGTTGAAAGCCAATATGTTTCAAGACGAAACAAGAATTGCAGCAAAAATGGTACATGACCATTACTATGACAGTTGTTTCCTATATAGTAAGCAAGATGAAATTGACCATCACTATACTTATATGGTATTTATCGGTAATGGCAATCCAAGAGTTGTGTGTCATGATAACTATAGTCACACTGAAATATTTGATATGACACCTGATGAAATACTTGCAAAGTATACAGAAGATTTGGAATATACTGATTTTGCTAATGATGAAACCAGACTAATGCAAGGTACTAACGAAGATGTTAAATACCACGCAAATAAATTATTAACATTACTACAAAAGTTTTAAATATGGAAAAACCAAAATGGTTCGACGGTGCATGGTACACCGAAGGCGACAAAGTAACAAATCCATTTAGCGGCGAAAGCTATGAACTAAATGGTGCAGAGTTGAGTATGTATGATTTTATTATGGGTGCTCAGATGTTCGGCAACATGTCGGATAAAATGATCGACGACGTGCAAAAAGCATTGAGTTGGTTTAGAAAAAATAACCCTAAAGCCTATATGGTATTATTAGATTAATTATGGAAAATACAAACAAAGCAAAAGTACTTGGCTATTACGGAGCTGAGATATTTACAGAATGGACAGAAAGTGCAACATATTGCATGGAAACTGTTTACACAGCTGATGACTACGACGTGTTCTGGTGTCATCCTAAAGATGAAGCATTACCTATATTTGAAGATATATATTACTATGCTGAAAATACTGTTGATGCATTTGAACATGCTTTAAAAGCAGGTGAATCGATCTATATTGACGAACATTTATATGACGAAATAGATGTTGATGATATTATTGATGAAATAGCTGAGGCTATGGACCCGGAAGAAATTGACGGTGAAATATTAGATACTACAGACTAAATACGAAAGCATATGGATAATATAAACATGAGCGACGAACAATATAAATTGCTATACAACCGCATAAAAACCGATTTGTATAATGAATTTATTAACCCTGAAACAGCTACTTACGGTCTTGACGTCATACGACAACAGGATGCTAAAGATGATATATACGCAGGTATAGTTGCCGAGCGTGATATAATTAAAGATGAAATTGAACAGCTAACCGTAGTAATGAAAAAGTATGAAGCAGACGAAGAATATGAACACGCTGCATTCATGAAAAAAAGAATTGATAACCTTAAAAAACGATTAAAATGAGAAAAGCAATGCTTGCCCACAAGTATGATGCAGATAGAGTTGATTACTCTAAACCTGTTTACATACAACCAAAGCTTGACGGCGTTAGATGTTTATTCACTGCTAATGGTGCATACTCACGTAACGACAAGCAATTTATGAATGTCAGACATATTGAAATGGCACTCAAACCATTTTTCGATCAATATCCGGATGTAGTACTCGATGGCGAGTTATACAACCATAAACTAAAAAATGATTTCGAAAAAATTATATCACTAGTTAGAAAACAAAAACCTAGTGACGAAGACAGAATTAATGCACAGCACCTAGTTCAGTTTCATGTCTACGATTATTTTTCAATGAATACTAACTATGAGAGTTACAGACACAGAATGAATAATCTAAATGTATCCGACATATACTGTCCTAGTGTTAGATATGTACCAACATATCGAGTGCATAAACACGAAGAAGCTTTGAACATGCACCATGACGCATTCCTTGCTAATGGTTATGAGGGTTCAATACTCAGACTCGATGGTCTATACAAACATGGTAGATCGTATGACTTAATGAAATTCAAAGACTTCTCAGATGCTGAAGCTACTATCGTTAATTACGAAGAAGGCAAGGGCAAGCGATATGGCACACTTGGTAAGTTTATAATGCAAGACGACGACGGCAATATATTTGGTTGTCCTCCCGGTAAAGGTTATAATCATACCGACTTGAAACATATGTTGAACAATATACATCAATATATGGGTCAGCGTGCTACATTTACGTACTTCCAACGAACTAACGCTGGTAGCTACAGACATCCACTATTTAAATGTATTAGAAATTATGAATAAACCTAAAGACGAAATTATTGAAAGAGTAATGCGAAAGTTTTTAAGCCGATCTGAAGTTGGTTATAAAAAATACGGTGTTACATTAAAAGAAGACTATCAACCTCTTGGCAAGTGGCTAACACATATACAAGAAGAATTAATGGACGCAGTTAATTATATTGAAAAAGTTAAAGACGTGCTAGATTGGCATGACGATAGTACAGAATAAAAAATGAATATATTTTATTTACACGAACACCCTCAGTTGGCGGCATCATATGTGTACGACAAGCATAAAGTGAAGATGATTTTAGAATCAGCGCAGATGTTATGCACGGCACACCATGTGTTTGGTAATGGTCATAATGTACCATATAAGCAAGCACATTTAAATCATCCGTCAACTATCTGGGTGCGAGAAAGTACTCATCACTATTATTGGCTATATGAACATATGTTAGCTTTAGGCAATGAGTATACTAAACGATATGGCAAAAAACATTTAACAATTATTAAGTGCGAAGAGCCTTTGCTTTATGCACCTAATGACATGCCGACATTGCCGTATAAACATCCACCTCAGTGTATGCCTGACGAATATAAACGACCGCATGCTATACACGGTTATTGGAATTACTATATAAATGACAAACATAAAGTATGTAATAAAAATGAAGTACCTTACAAAACACCTCCGCTCCGCGTTATGGACGATTACTTTAATGGCGTTGGTAGCGACAGTATCATCTGTTATGACGATGATAAACGTGACTAACCTGCCTGCAGATCAATACGAGTATATGCAGATGCAGAACAGATGGGCCAATTGGCCGGAAAAAAATTGCTATAATGCAATTGAAGTTGAATTAATTTTAAACGGACCACAAGATGAGCAAAACGAGAAAACATATCCTGCATCAAATTGGAGTAAATTTGTTTGGATTACGAGACAAGATTAAAAAGCAAAGAAAGAGAACGAGGGCGACACGAGCTAAAAGATAATATTAGTAACAAGCTAATGTCACAAAGAAATTTTAAATACCTGCATGACAACAGAATTATATACCAGAGGTATCCTGTGACTGATGTGCCAACCATATCTACCAAAGCGTACGATTATTATGAAGACGGTACATATCAGTGTTACAGTTTATTTCGTAGTAAAGCAAAAATTACTACATATAAAAGTTTAAAATGGCATTTCTTAGTATTGCAGCATGTTAATGAAGATTTGAACATGGCAGAATTGAAAAAAGTTTTTAAATATATAACTAATATTAAAAATGGTTTTGTTACCTTTACTATGTCTAATCAAGCATTTGATCGTTTAGTTGAAGAAGTATTCTTAACTGATGCTGAACGACCGCCAAAGAATAGAATTAGAAAAGTTATATTCAAACCGCATGTAATGCTAACATTAAGTGAAAAGCTAAGTATAGTTGGTAAGCTAATTGGTAAAAGTAAAATGGTTACTGAAGACCAAATATACGACGCAATGTTATCAATAAATGATATGCACCAAAAAATAACTATTAAAAAAATTGCAGAATATTTCGGTTGCTCAACGCGTACTATATACAGGAACATGGGCAATCAACTTAAACTTGAAAAAGAATTACTAAATAAAGAATTATGAGAAAATATAATATACAAAATTATATTCGTTACAAAGAAGATGTAAAAGCTTTGTTAAACAGAGTTAAAAAACCAGTTGACGGTGATTATACACAATTAACAAATGAAGAAATCATTATTAACTTTTTACCCTTAGTTGAAACACTAGCAAGAAAACAATCTACATCTGATCAAGCGTCAGGTGTACTAAGTATAAATGATTTATTGCAAGAGGGTAGTGCAGGTTTAACAGCGGCAGTTAATAAACTTGACCGAACACTTTTAGCTGAGTCTGATGACCAAGAAAAAACAATTAAGTCATTTCTATCAAAAAGAATTAAAGGCTCAATACGAAGGTCCGTAGATATTAATAGAGGCGACATACGTATTCCTGAACATAAGCTAAATGAAATCAGACGTAATCCAAAAGATGAAAAAATGGTAGCTATGTTTTTTAATAGTGTATTTAGTAGTATTGATGCTAAGCCTTTGAACGAAGATAATCCAGCTTATCAAGTTGTTGATAAGTCTGAACCATATAATATAGCTTTACTTAACGCATACTTATTATCACTGATGAAACAACATTTAACACCAGTACAATATAATGTATTAAGACTAAGTTATGGACTTGACTGTAATAAACATTCAGCTAATGAAATTGCAGATCAATTAGGTATCAATGTAAGTACTGCGCATGTACGCATTTCACAGATAAAACGGGATGCTATACAATGCCTTATCGATAACGTAGATAGTACGCAAGTGCTTGATTACCTGTGAGTTACGGTGTAAAATACCGTTTAAGTTTAATTTAATTTATGTAATTATATTAGTATGACCATAAACCAGAAACTAGCAACCTTACAAACAAAATTTAAGTCGAAGAAAAGTAGATTTAATTCATTCGGTAAATATTACTTTAGGTCAGCCGAAGACATTCTCGAAAGCATAAAACCCTTTCTCTTAGAGTTAGGAGTGGCAGTCACAATTAATGAAGAATTAATTGCAACAGAACCTATGCCTATAATCAAAACAACTGCAAAGTTATTAGATCAAGATGGTATGGAACTGGAGGCTATTGCGATAGTTGGTGTGGATCTCAACCAGAAAGGTATGCAGACGCCACAACAATTTGGTAGTGCATCGAGTTACGCAAAAAAATATGCGCTAGGTAATTTATTATTAATTGATGATACTCAAGACAGTGATGCAACAAACGATCACGGCAAAAAAAGTTCAGCTTTCAAAGCAAAGCCTAAACAAGCTTTAGCTGATGTACAAAAAGCAATAGACTATATCAAAGCCGGTGGCAAACTTGAAGCAATCAAAGCTAAGTATCAATTAACTTCAGAACAAGAAAAGAAGTTAACAACACTTTAGTATGGACAAACAAAAGGTATTAGAAAAATTAAAGTTAGATGAAAACTATTATGGAGACTTTGGTAAACAATTTCTTAGCAATAGTGATATTAAAACTTTACTAACTAATCCTTTAGCACTTGGCGAACAATCTAAACCAAGTCCAGCATTTCTTATAGGTGGTTATTTCCACACTGCAATACTTGAACCTGATAAACTAAAAAAGTATAAGGTTATTGAAAGCAGCACAAGAAATACAAAACATTACAAAGAAATGTCTGGTGGTGAATTATGTTTATTACAACATGAAGTTGACCAAATAGAATTGATGAAAACTAAAATATTAGAAAACGATGTATGTCGTGGACTAATAAACGGCATTGATGTTGAATATGAAAAGCCGGGTATTGCAGAGCTTGAAAGCGTTATGTGGAAGGGTAAAGCTGATATAGTAAACCATGATGAAAAGCTTATAATAGATTTGAAAACAACCAAAGATATTAATGCATTCAAGTGGTCTGCAAACCGTTTTAATTACGATAGTCAAGCTTATATTTACAGCAAACTATTTGGTTATGAATTTGTGTTTATTGTAATTGACAAAGAAACACACCAGATTGCAGTTATGGATTGTTCACCTGATTTTTATGAGTCAGGTAAAGACAAGGTAAAGAGAGCATGTGATGCTTACGATTTATTTTACAAAACCGAAGGTTTCGAACCTTCACAATATTTTATTAACTTAACACTTTAATTTAATTATGGCTAGAAGAAAAACTATTCAAACAAAATTATGCACAGTTACAGGAATGGAAACTAGTGCGACTAACTTTTACAAAGGGCAGAACCATGTAAAAGCTGTAGACAATTTAAGAAGAACAACTGGTGCTACAAAAGATCAGTTGCAAAGAATGTTTCAACAAATTAACGCTTACGTATAATGGCAGGAATAATTAAAACAAGTATTAACCTAACAAAGATACCTAAAGATAAAATCATTGACGGCGCGAAAGGTAAGTATTTACCGATCACGATCACAGTTAATGATGACGTCGATCAGTTTGGTAATCACGGACCTGTGGTTGTATCACAATCAAAGGAAGAAAGAGAAATGAAAACTGAAAAAGTATATTTAGGTAATGCTCAAGTCGTGTGGACGAACGGAGCTTTTCCTGAGCCTAACAGACAGGATCAGCCCGCAGCGGCAACACCGCCACCACCACAACCAGTAGACGATTTACCATTTTAAACTATTAGTTGATGCAAGTAAACAATACGGAGATTAACGGATTTTTAATCGACCAGTTTAACCAACACGATTTGAAAGTGGGTGCAGCGCAGGGGATTTGTCCCCTGTGTTCGCATACACGAAAACCTGAAAATAGAAAGCAACAGTGTGCTAGCTATGATTGGGAACGTGGGTTAGGAACTTGCCACAACTGTGACTCAACATTTCAATTACATACTTATCAACGTAAAGGTGGTAGTGATAAAGAATATGTCTTACCAGACTATTCAACTAAAACACATAAACCTGTAGCTGATAAAGTTATTGAATGGTTTAAACAACGAGGTATAAGTCACCAAACGCTTTTAGATTTAAATATATCTGAAGGCCCAGAGTTCATGCCACAAACTGGCAAGGTTGAAAATACAATTAAATTCAACTACATTATAGGCGATCAGCTTATTAATGTGAAATACAGAGACGGACGAAAGAACTTTAAACTATATAAAGGTGCTGAGAAAGTCTTTTATAATTTAAATAGTATCGTAAATACCGATACATGTATTGTTGTTGAAGGTGAAATGGATGTATTAGCATTTCATGAAGCTGGTATTAAAAATGTAGTATCAGTTCCAAATGGCGCAACATTAAACCACAACAATTTAGATTATCTTGATAACTGTATAGATTATTTTACAGACAAAGAAAAAATAATATTAGCTGTTGATCAAGATGATGCAGGCGCTGCATTGCAACAAGAATTAATTAGAAGGCTTGGTGCTGAAGTATGTTACTTAGTAAACTTTGTAGATTGTAAAGATGCAAATGAATATTTACTTAAGTATGGTACAAAAGATTTAGCTGATGTAATTAATGATTGCAGACCTGTACCGTTAGAAAATGTTACAACTTTTAAAGACATAGAACATGAAGTTACAGACTTTGTTAAACATGGTTTTAAACCTGGTTTCCAAGTGGGTCTTGCTAATTTTGACCGTATTTTCAGTACTTATACTGGGCAGTTTATTACTGTCACTGGTATACCTAGTAGTGGAAAGTCTGATTTTGTAGACCAAATGTGTGTTGGCTATAATATGAATTATGGCTGGAAAACTGCGTTTGCATCACCAGAAAATGCACCAACATATTTGCATGCTCATAAATTAATGAGAAAAGTATGGCAGGATATGCCAAGGCAAACAGATATTGGTACAGATAAATGGAAACAAGTGGCTGAGCATGTCAACGATAATTTCTTTTTCATTGACATGGAAAGATATACACTTGAATCTGTATTACGTAAAGGTGCAGAGCTGGTGAAACGTAAAGGTATTAAATGTTTAGTTATAGACCCATTTAATAAAATACGTGATGTTGATTGTAAGTCTGAAGATGTAAACAGATACACAATGGAATATTTACAGAAGATTGAAATCTTTGCAAAGAAGTTTGATGTCTTAGTATTTATTGTAGCACACCCTACTAAAATGTATAAAGGTTCTGATGGCAAAATTGAAGAACCAACAATGTATAACATTAAAGGTGGAGGTGAATGGTATGATGCATCTTATCACGGTTTATTAGTACACAGAAATTATGAAGACAAAACTGTTAAAGCAAAAGTTTTAAAAGTTAAGTTTCAGAATCTTGGTGAGAATGGAGCTGAGGCTCATTTCAAATGGGAACCAAGATCAGGTTGTTTTATGCCTCACGAAGTAATTGATATTGGTGAGGAAGCAATGCCCTGGGAATAATGCCAAAGAAAAAGAAAACATTTACAATGGGCAGGTATATGCGGAGTACAGAAGAATGTGCCGCTAGCCAATGGTGTATAGCAAATGATATGGTTATAACACCGAGGCAAGCCGCTTGGGGTGTAAATGAATGGTATATAGATATAGAACAAGGTAAGTATCCTAATAGAAGATTATTAGGCACAAGCCTGAAACATTTGGTCCAGGAGAGATATGGAAAAAAATTGCACAGTATCAAAAATATTATTATGAGAAATATAAATAGTGAATACAGAACTTTAATAGCTGAAATACTTAATAATGGTAAACCAAAAATGATAGAACCGGTGTTGGTACATTATCAAAGTTTGGTTATACTATTGAGCATAATATGGCATTAGGTTTTCCATTGTTAAATATAAAGAAAGTTTCTTTTAAAGCAGCTAAGGTTGAGCTTATGTGGATATTACAAGGCAGGACTGATTTAAAGTATTTAGAAAATAACGGTGTTAAATACTGGCGAGCAGATTATGAAAGATCTGGCAGACTGATGAAACATTAGGTCCAGTATATGGTAAACAATGGCGTAACTTTAATGGTATTGATCAAATGTATGATTTATCTTTACAGTTACATAATAATCCTAATTCAAGAAGAATGATTGTATCAGCTTGGAATCCTGCTGATATGAAGGATATGGCTTTGCCACCGTGTCATTATGGCTTTCAAGTTTATGTAAACAATGGTAAGCTTGATTTAATGTGGCAGCAAAGATCAGTTGATGTATTCTTAGGTTTACCTTATGATATAGCTATGTATGGTTTATTATTAGAGTTGTTGCTAAAGGCCACGGGTTAAAACCTGGTAGATTAATTGGTCAGCTTGGTGATTGCCATATTTATAATAATCATATTGATCAAGCAAAAACAGTAATGTATAGAAACCCTGATGTATATCACTGTCCAGTATTACAATTAGATACTATTGGTGTTGGCATTAATTCACACAATGAAATTAATATTCCATCACTGGATAGCATGATATTACACGGGTATGAACACATGGGCGCAATACCAGCTCCATTAAACGTTGGGAACTAATGACAGAAACTTATTATTTATACCACATTCCGGGTAAAAAAATTGGTGTTACACGTGATCTTAATAAAAGAGTTACGTTAACACAGGGTTATAAGCCTGGAGAATATGAAGTTCTTGATCAATCAGATGATATAGATTATATATCAAATAGAGAGATAGAACTTCAACAGTCTTATGGATACAGAAAAGATCACAAACTTTATAAAAATTTATTTAAAATGAAAATTAACGTAACCGCACAAACTACAACATTTCCTGTGCCGCTTACAAAATTAAAAGGTAGATTACACGATGAGGTTGGCTTGAATTGGCAAACTGAATTTGGTAAAATACATTTAGACTCAGAATTAGCTGATTGGATAGCAAACAATGCTCACGTATCAATGTACAATAGTGACAGAAGTTATGTATACAATAAAGCTTTATGGGAAGCGTTTACAGATATTAATAGCTTAGATTCTTTAGAATACGAAATTAAAAGAAGGAAAATGGAAGAACAACCGTTTTCTATAGTATTTGACCCTATTAGAAAATGGGCTAAAGAAAGAGGTTTGTATGAGAAAGGTGATAGTAAAACACAATTTATAAAACTACAAGAAGAAGTTGGCGAATTAGCTAAAGCATTATTGAAAGATAATAATATGGAAGTTAAAGATGCTATTGGTGATATTGTAGTTGTACTTACTAACTTAGCATACATGGAATTCTTAACTATAGAAGAATGTATTACTCATGCTTACAATGAAATAGCAAACAGAAAAGGTAAGATGATTAATGGCACATTTGTTAAAGATGAGGAAAAGAAGGACATATAAAAGAAAAAGAGGTCCTGTAGTTTCTAAAAAAGTTACACATGACGGAATTACTTTTGCATCTGGCTTAGAAAAATATATGTATTGTGCTTTGAAAAAAGCAGGTATAAAAGCTACATACGAAGGTGAAACGTTTGTATTATTAAATGGCTTTCACTTTGATAATGAATGTTGGGAACGACAGTCAAACAGTAAAGGATTATTTAAAAATAGAGGTGAGAAAAGAATATTACCTATAAAGTACACACCAGATTTTATTGGTAAAAACTTTATAATTGAAACTAAAGGTAGACCTAATGAATCTTTTCCAATGAGATGGAAGTTGTTTAAAAAATTAGTTATGCAACAATTTCCAAGTTACACATTATTTAAACCACAAAATCAAAAAGAATGCGATCGCGTAATAGAAATAATACAGAGTCAGCCAAGCACATAGCTAGACGAAAGTATAAAGAAAGAAAGATCGATACATTTATTAAGTGGTCAGTAAATAGTCGTGGTTACTTAAGATGGAAAGATTTAGAATTTATACATAAAAAATATAACATTAAATGTTATGGCTAAAAAAACAAATATATTTCAATATAGAATAAAAGCAAAAAAACGTCGACCAGGAGTTCATGCAAAATCCAAGACGTCAAATTTAAAATCAAGCAAAAATTATGTCAAACAATACAGAGCACAAGGGAGGTAAAAGAGATTGGTCTATGGCCTTAGGCTTATATCCAGGTATATTATTTGGAATGAGAACTTATCACGGACCAACACATTCTCAAACAGTATTTTATTTACCATTTGTCGACTTAGCAATAGAAATAGAAAATGAGCCTATTTAAAGAAAGAATACCATATAAACCTTTTGAATATCCTGAGTATTACACAGAAGGATGGTTACCTCAAGCGCAAGCATTTTGGTTACATACAGAAATACCTATGTCAGGTGACGTTAAAGACTGGAATGAAAAATTAACAGATGCAGAAAAACATTTAGTTGGAAACATACTGTTAGGTTTTGCGCAGACTGAGTGTGCAGTATCAGATTACTGGACTCAGAAAGTTGTGGGTTGGTTTCCAAAACACGAGATACAACAAATGGCTATGATGTTTGGTTCGCAAGAAACAATACATGCAGTAGCATATAGTTATTTAAATGAAACATTGGGACTTGAAGACTTTTCAGCATTTTTACATGAGCCAGCTACGGCTGAGCGTTTTGATAACCTTGTTGCATATGACGGCAAGGATCCCATTGGTATTGGAAAGTCATTGGCTATTTTCAGCGCTTTCGCAGAAGGAGTTTCTTTATACTCTGCTTTTGCAGTACTGTATAGTTTTCAGTTACGGAATCTTCTCAAAGGTATAGGTCAGCAAATGAAATGGTCTGTAAGAGATGAATCCTTACATAGTAAAATGGGTTGTAAATTATTTAGACATATGTGCAGTGAAGTACATAATCTAAAAGATGATGCTCAAGAATCTATATATGCAGCGGCAAACTTAATGCATGATGCTGAAATGAAATACATAGATAAAATGTTTGAGATGGGTGATATTGAAAACTTAAAAGCTTATGACCTTAAACAATTTATTAAAAAGAGATTGAATGAAAAACTTGAAGAGCTTGGCTACAAGCCTATCTTTGATTATGACAAAGAGGCAGCTAAAAATCTTGATTGGTTTTATCATCTTACCGGGGGCCATACCCATACTGATTTTTTCGCTATTAGGCCAACGGATTATTCCAAAGCAAATGAAGGCGAAGATTTTGAAGACATATGGTAAATACAGATAGAACACAACAGAAATACTTAAGATACATGCTACAGGTATGTAGAGATAAGAATATGTTAAAGTCAGGTAGGACAAATGAATATGTTCACGATATACCAATGTCCAAACATAAACTGCCTAAAAACTTTATACGTATGTGTCCATGGGAAGCTGAATACGTATTTAGAGTTGCACAATTAGCAAAACACAATGTTGTTGAAATAGGAAGAATGATGGGCGGTAGCACTATGTTATTAGCAGGTGCTACCCCTCATAAAATAAAATCAATTGATATTGCTAATACACCAGGAGCAAAGAAAAAAATGAATAAGCTAAGATCTTATATAAAAGATTTTGGTATAGATAATATAGATTTATATATAGCTGATTCACAAAAAACACCTTTAGCTGACGGCAGATTTAAATACGATGTTGTATTTATAGATGGTGATCATTCATATGAGGGCGTGTTAGCTGATATGCAAAACTGGTGGGATAACTTAGAACCAGGTGGTCATTATGTTTTTCATGATTGTTGGGCACCTAGATACGAAATAGGTCGTGCGATATGTGACTTTATACAAGATAAAGATATTATAATGCATGTACCACCTATACGTAATGGTAAATATTTTTTACATCCTTTTGGATCAATTTGTCATTTTCAAAAAAGAAATAAATGTGGAATAATAACTGGAAAAAAAATGTAGATTACCCAAGCTGGGTGATACAGACGTATATAAGAAAACAATAGCTGGTGGCTATTTAGTTAATGGTGAAACACCAAGAGATGCTTATATGAGAGTTTGTAACGCTGTTGCAAAACGTTTACAACGCCCAGAACTAGCTGAAACTTTTTTTGAATATATATGGAAGGGTTGGTTATGTTTAGCGTCTCCTGTACTTTCTAATACCGGTACAGATCGAGGTTTACCTATATCATGTTTTGGTATAGACGTTGGCGACTCTATATATGAAATTGGGATGAAGAATCTTGAAATGATGCTACTCGCAAAGCATGGCGGCGGAGTTGGTATCGGGTTAAATATGATTAGACCAGCCGGAGCAAAAATTACAGGTAATGGAACATCTGACGGAACTGTGCCGTTTTGTAAAATCTACGATAGCACTATACTTGCCACGAATCAAGGATCTGTCCGTAGAGGAGCTGCAAGCGTTAATATTAACATTGACCACCCCGACTTTGAAGAGTGGTTGGAAATACGAGAACCTAAAGGAGACGTTAATCGTCAGTCGCTCAACCTCCACCAGTGTGCTGTGGTCGGCGATAAGTTCATGCGAAGACTTGATGCGGGTGATAAAAATGCAAGAAGATTATGGGGAAAGTTATTACAAAAGCGAAAAGCAACTGGCGAACCTTATATTTTATTTAAGGGAAATACAAACAAAGCTAATCCGGAGCATTACAGAAAACACGGATTAAAAGTACATATGACAAATATATGCAGTGAGATTACATTACATACTGATGAATCTCATTCATTTGTTTGTTGTTTATCTTCGTTAAACTTAGCTAAGTACGAAGAATGGAAAAACACTAATCTAGTATACGATAGTATATGGTTTTTAGATGGAGTGTTAGAAGAATTTATACAAAAATCAAAAGGTAAAGTTGGCTTTCATAATTCTGTAAGATCTGCAGAAAAAGGTAGAGCATTAGGATTAGGTGTGCTAGGATGGCATACATATTTGCAAGAACAAGGTTTACCGTTTGAAGGATTATTAGCGCAATATGAAACTAGAAGAATATTTAGTCAAATTAAAATCGAATCTGAAAGAGCTTCCATGGCGCTTGCTGAGACTTTTGGCGAGCCTCTTTGGTGTCGTGGCTCTGGGTATCGTAACACTCATCTTCGTGCTATCGCACCTACTGTCAGCAATAGCAAACTTAGTGGTAACGTGTCTCCCGGAATTGAGCCGTGGGCTGCTAACGTATTCACAGAACAGTCTGCGAAAGGTACATTTATTCGCAAGAACCCTACGCTTAAAAAGATACTCAGAAGAAATAAACTCGACACAGAAAAAATCTGGAACAAAATCTTAAAAGACGGAGGTTCAGTGCAAGGTATAAAAGAACTTGATAACATTATGTTAGGTAAGTATAATGATATACCACTTAAAGAAGTCTTTAAAACATTTAAAGAAATAAATCAATTAGAATTAGTTAATCAAGCGGGTATACGTCAACAATATATTGATCAATCTGTTTCATTAAACTTAGCTTTTCCAGCAGTAGCTACACCTAAATGGATTAATAAAGTACATATGGCTGCATGGAAAAAAGGAATTAAAACGTTATATTATATGAGAACCGAATCTGTACTGAGAGGTGATATTGCTGAATCAGCTATGGATGAAAATTGTTTAGCTTGCGATGGATAAAATTACATTAGAAAATATATTAGAGCCAATAAGCGTAAAAAAACTTTTTTTCAAAATTACTGGGGTAGAAAACATTTAGTAATAAGAAGAAATAAATTTAAGAATTTATTTACGTGGGAAGATTTAGATAGTTATTTAAACAGATACCCGAATATAAAAAGTTTACAAATAATAGAAGGCACTGATAAAACAAAAGATGGCAGATGGTGTTTAGATAAAATACTTAAAGGTAAATTAAAATTACCGATGTTAAGTAAAGCACAAGTATTTGATTTTTGGAGAAACAAAAACAAAACATTTGTTATACCATTTGCAGAATATGAAAAGAAAGAACTTGTAGATATTTGTTTTGAGTTTGAAAAATACTTTGGTCACGGTCAAGTAAATGTATATGCTTCACCTGCTAAAAATTCAAAATCATTTCCAGCTCATGCAGATGCAACTGAAAACTTTTTATTTCACACAGAAGGTAAAACTAAATGGACTATATATGAAGAGTTTGCACCTGGTAAACCAGAAACAATTGTAGATGAATTTGTTTTAGAACCTGGCGATTTGCTATACATACCATGCTATCAATACCACAAAGTTGACACTATAGGGCCTAGAATATTATTAAGTATACACTTTAATAATAAACCAGATCAAACACTACAAAATTTTGCGATCACATCAAATTCGCAAAACAAAAGATCAAAATGGTATGGCTGGGCACCATATAGAAAAGTAAAAAAACAAGTAAGAGTACAACACGTTAGATCAAATAAAAAACAATGGTCTAAACCATATTTTAATCAAAGTAAATAATGAAAGCAGGAAAAGTTTGGGGTAAAACCGAAATGATACACAAAAATGGTGTATTAGAATTTCACAGAATAGAATACAATAAAGGATTTAAATGTTCAGAGCATGAACATAAATTTAAATGGAACGGATTTTTTGTAGAGTCCGGTAAAATGCTCGTTAGAGTTTGGCAAGACGATCAAGACTTACTTGACGAAACAATACTAGAAGCAGGTGATTTTACAATGGTTAAGCCAGGTAAGTTTCATCAGTTTGAAGGATTAGAAGATGGTGTTGCTTTTGAATTGTATTGGGCTGAATTTAATCACGACGATATTAATAGAAGAACATCAGGTAAAAAAGTATAAAATGAGTTTAAGAATATTTATAGGGCACGATTCCCGATATAAACAAGCAACTAAAGTTTGCGAAAAATCAATTAAAGATCACTTTCCAGAAGCAGATATAACATGGTTAGATAAAAACAAATTAAAAGAAACTGGAGTATATGGTAGAGAAGATATTAAAGGCGAGTCAACAGAGTTTTCTTTTACAAGATTTTATGTACCGCTTTTATGTAACTATGAAGGTAGAGCTATATTTTGTGATAATGATTTTTTATGGAAATGTAATATTAATCAAGCTAAAAGATTTATTAAAGATAAACCATTAGCGGTTGTAAAGCATGATGATTATCAAGTTGCAGCAAACAAGATGGATGGCATAGTAAATAAAACATATCCAAAAAAGAATTGGTCAAGCTTAATGATATTTGATAATGCATGGTTTAAAAATAAACTTACTAAAGAATATCTAGACAACGCTACACCAGCTCAGCTTCATGAGTTTCATTTTATACATGAAGACAACATAGCCTCTATACCTAAGCAATATAATTGTTTAGTTAATGTAGAAGGTTACGATATGGATAATGCTAAAGCGTTGCATTATACAAACGGTGGACCGTGGTTTGATAAATACAAAAACTCAGCTTACTCACAACTATGGTGGAGAGTATACAACAGTTTGTAAAAAACAAACGTATAATATTTATCGGTAACTCTGTAGAGATTATGAATCATAAACTTGCAGAGTTTATCGATCAATATGATATTGTTGTAAGATTTGGCAGAGCTATTGAAGCTACACCTTTACAAGAAGAATCTATTGGTACAAAATGTGATATATGGGTAACTGGTCAATTTAGAGCACCAGCATTTATTAATGTTAAAGAAGAATTTAATACAGGTAAATTTAAAAATACAAAAATATTAATAAATAGAAGTAGAGGTAATTTAAAATTAAAGGACTGGATATTAGAAGAAAGATTACCAAAAGACTTTCCTGAATATACACAAATGTATTCTGATGAAGACCTTATTAGAATAATGGATGAGTTTGGTAAAGACTTGAGAGGTACCAACGATTATAGACCTAGTGCAGGATTTATAACTATTATATGGTTTATAGATAAAATAAAAACCTATAAAAGTATTGATCTTATAGGTTTTGATTTCTTTGCTAAAACAATTGATAAAAGACCTCGAGATAAACGAGGTAAAGTAAGTAATTGTGATCCACACAGTTGGCATTTACCAGTATACGTTTTAAATAGACCGGCTCATGATAAAGATATGGAGCAGCAATATATGCGGTCTCTCGAAAGAAGAGGATTAATAAATTGGCACGTATTAAGTAATCTAAAAGAAAATCACGTACCTTATACTGATTGGATGAAAGGTTGTAAAATTATGAAAACTGCACCTAGATATTCTAAGACATCAAAGATCGTGCCACAATCTCAGCAATAATTTCAATTACTAATATTATTAATATAGGTATTATATATTCCCACCAATCGTACTTACCGTTATTATTTAAATCAAAAAATTTCATTATATTACTTTATAAGCAGTTTTATTGTATTCATCTTTATATGCTAACAAACATCTATTTCTGTTAGCTTCTTCATTTACATAGCTTACATGTACCAATCTGGGTTATCAGAGTTTCCAAATTCCCATATCATCTGATCGAACGATAAGTTATTCTTTATATATTCATACATATCAGCATTACTCATATAACCATACGTATCATCTAAATCAATTGCACGTCCTTCACAATGTTGTGATTTACTTGACCCGCCGATTGCTTTATTTAATTCAGGTCCGCGATAAAATGAATTTATTTTTATAGGACCACCTACGTGTTTTCTTAATGGTTCAAATATTTTTTCTGCTAGCAATTCCATATTGCTTAAATGTGTTTTTGTAGGATCATTATTTAATCCTAATCTTAATGCTGTAACACTGTATGTACCTTCTTTATATGAAATATGTTCACTAATATTTTTCATAATTAATATAATTTAAACTTGGCACCAATTGTTATTGAGTATGTTAAAGGAAAATTGTCGGTGCTTTTTACAATATTCCCACCTATGTTTGCTTTAAAATTTTCTGTTAACGGAAAATCAAAGTTGGCACCTAATACACCAACAACGTGTTCGTTATAAGCAATCTTATCTTCTATTGAACTAAAGTATATAGGATTTAAAGCTAATGCTACCATTGGTGATATAGTAAATCTATTTACTTTATATGGCTTTGTGCCAAAGAAAGATGCTGAAGGCATAATTGTATAATTACCATTACCAAACAAAACATTATTTGATAATGAATAACCTGCAATTAAACCGTTTCTTATATATACATTACTCAAACCTGTACTAATATTAACTATACCGTACATATACATTGTAGATAATGATATTGATTGTATAGAATGTATAGATCCTTTACCGTAGAATGTACCAAATTTATATTCTTTACCATTCTCACGTATTATAAAGTCTATAGGTCTGTCATAATTATATATTATATGTGATTTTGCGCCACCTAATGTAAACTGCTTTAAATTGTCCCAAATCATTAAGTTAGCAGAATATGAGTCAACTCCATTTAAAGCTGTCTGGCTATATCCAAAACTCGCTATATTGCTTAATGTGCCGTCTAAACCAGACATAGCCATAAGGTTTGCTGATATTAATATAGGATTACGCTTTTTCTTTTCTTCTTTTTCTTCATCTTCACTTTCCTCTTCTTCTTCCTCGGATTCTTCTTCCTCTTCTTCCTGCTCCTCTTCTTCTTGCTCTTCCTCTTCTTGTTCTTCTTCTTGCTCTTGTTCTTCTTCTTTTTCTTCGTTATCATTATCATTATCATTATCATTATCATTATCATTATCATCACCGCCATCATCATCTCCACCTCCGTCGTCGCTTCCTCCTCCGTCATCATCGCTGCCACCACCATCGCTGTCAGATCCATTATCTCCGCTATCACCGCCAGAATCAGATCCACCAGAGTCACCACTATTATCAGAGCTACCGCTAGATCCGCTATTGTCTGAATTATTATTCGATGAATTATCTGTTGATGATGAACTGTTATTAGCCGTGTTTGTAGATGTAGTGGCTGTAGTTTGTGTAGTTTGAGCTGTAGAGCATGGTGATAAATTATACCACCAAGCATATGTTTTTTCCATCCATGCTTTTACCGCACCACTATAAAAGTCTTGTGCTGTAAATGTTTGTACTTGATTATAAAATGCAACTGTTGTTGTGCCTTGCATTTGTATCTGTACAGTTTTAACTTGACCAGTACATCTATCTGTAAAGGTTTGTGTTAATACTTGTGAATACGCGGATGCAGAGAATAGTAATACTATTAACCATCTCATTAGTGATCGAATATACCTTTGCGAATCATTCTTTTAACAACTTTCGCAACTGCTGTTTCTAATGCTTTACGTGTTGAAACACCTATCGAAGATTGATTAAATTTTACTTCTTCAAGGTTTTCATTATTTAATAAAGTTAACTCTCTTTGTGTTGTAGCTTTACCTAAACCAGATCCTGTCATATATAAACCTGTTTCAGAATCAACTAACTTAACTTGTAAACCGAGTCTAGTTACAAGTTTGTTTTTTATACCGTCTTTTAAATTTATTGTTTCATCTTCTGATATACTAAAGTCATATACTTCTATATACCCAAAGTATTTAGCTAAAACAATTTTACCAATAGGATTTACAACGTTTGCTGTAAAACCTTTTTCACTTGCTTTAAATTGTTTTATCATTCTTTCTTTTATTTCATCTCTTGTTTCTACAAACTCAAAACGAAATGTTTCATCTAAAAATGCAACGGTAATATTACTCAAGCCTAAGCCAACTCTATAATCGCCTAACTCAGGATATTGTTGTAATATATCATCTGTAATACCGATGTTTAACAAAGCTACACTTACCGGATCACCATCATATTCTGGTATACTCCATATACTTGCTTGCTTTTCAAAATCAGCTACGTAATCTTCGCTTGTTGTTTTACCTATTACTTGCGCATTAACATGCGTTGCAAAAAGGACAATTAAAATCGCACATATATATTTCATTACCAATCGTATTCTTTTTCTTCTTCAACTGGCGGTGGTGGTGGTGATACGATTGTTTTTGTTATAACCAACGTGTCTTTTACAAACGTGCCAGTTGGTATATTAATTTTTTGTTCTAGCATAGGTTGTTCCTCAACAACTTCTTCTTTTGGACTGAAAATAGCTTCCATGTTTGCAATGAACAAACCTCCTGCTGCGGTTATTATTAAACCTATAGTAGCAATTAGTTGGTTTTTTATTTGCCCAAAAAAGCTTTTGTTCCCTTCTTCGCTCATTGGATAGTAATTTTTTGACTCCTAACAATTTCGTTATTTTTTATAAATTGAACAGTATAATCTCCATCTAAGATTGCATTAGTATAAAATGTCATTACATTATTACCATATTGTATATCTAATATACTTTTTGATATGGTATTTTTAAAATGATCTTTTATAACTAACTCGTACTGTCCAGCTTCCATAACTTTAAAGTTAAATAGTGAGCCATCGGTTATACTTGGTCCTTGAAATTTTAGACCTTCATTTTCTGCTATTGTTATATCTTGTTCAATTGGATATATCTTTTCCTCATAAGGTTCAATATAACAACTAACAAGAAGTAAAAATATAAATAGTATTTTTTTCATTATTTAAATTCTAAGATTACTAATTCACCGTTAAGATTTGCTGCATCGTAATTTCTTATCGATACTAAACCTACAGGGCTTGTGATACTTGCAGGTTTATCAAATACAATTTTATATGTACTTTCTGTTTTAATACCTTTACCTTGTTGATTTATTGAACCTAAGTTAATTAAACCATTTTCAGCAAACGCAAAGTTTGTTGTAAG
>FUIF01003331.1_pt1 | contig 23319 bp, 27 predicted proteins | sample 1003461 | NCBI WGS metagenome assembly FUIF01 (sample SAMEA80401918, study PRJEB19352) | marine metagenome | reverse complement strand
GGGTGGGGGGGGTCAAATAGAATTGTGGTATATTGTCACCACTATGACAGCACAACGAAAGACAATTAACCTGAAAGCCTTGCAGGGCACGGATAAAGCAAGCCGCAGGATAGAACCCGTGAAGAAAGTGTTGACGCAGATCCCGGAGCCTGTCTTTGACTTCAGCCCGGCAGAGCGCGAGGTGTACGATTCACTAGTGGCACACCTTCAGGAATATGAATTGCTGCACACCATCGACGCTATTGGTCTGAGCGCACTTACCAAGAACGTAGTCATCATGAAGTGGTGTGCTGAACAGATCAGAGATGTACATGATGTCATTCAAGTCTTTGAGAATGGCACGTCAAATGTGAGCGGTGTGTACACCGCGTACCAGAAGGCGCAGGCATCCTTTACCAGTCTCATGAGTAAGTGGGGGTTATCTCCGACAGACAGAGAGAAGATAGCCGGGATGCTCTTGGACAATACCGACGATGACTATGATCTGATCAAAGGCAAATGAAATCAGTAACCAGTGTGAGTGGCGGTCAAAGCTCTGCCTACATCGCAGCCAACCACCGAAGCGACTACCTCGTATTTGCTCTCGTTACTACCAACGACCCTGTGGTCAAATACCCGGATACCAAGCTGCGGCAAATGGTCAGCGACAAGATCGGCAGGGAGTTCATCGGAACTCTGGAGGAGGACGTGATCATCCACACCATCCTTGACCTTGAGCAGATGTTGGGTCAGGAGATTGAGTGGGTTGTCGGTAAGCCTTTTGAGGACATCATTAAGAAGAAGGGAGATTACCTCCCGAATGTGATGACACGATACTGCACTACTGAAATGAAAATCAAGCCAATGTTTGAATGGTGGCAGGAAAAGTTCAACGAACCTATCGAGATGCAGATTGGTTTCAGAAGTGGTGAGCAGCGTCGCGCCAAGAACATGATAGATAAATGTGTTGATGGCTTACGACAGTACGGCAAGGTGGGGTGGCAAAAACCTACTTTCCCTCTAATTGACAACGGGGTCAAGAGAGATCAGATTGTCTCTTACTGGAAAGACAAGCCCGTGCGGTTTGCTGTGCAAAACAACTGCGTGGGATGCTTTCATCGAAACCCTTTGGTGCTGCGTAAGAAGTTTGATGACTTTCCGTCTAAGATGCAATGGTTTGTAAATCAAGAGGCCCGCACCAAGAATCAATTTAAGAAAGAAGCGTCTTATCAAGAGATAGCTAATCACCGCCCACAAATAGAGATAGACTTTGAGGACTGGGGTTGTGATTCTGGTTATTGTGGACTATAATAGAAAGGAATGCCATCAATACCGAAACGTGAAAAAGCAAGACCGTGGAAGCGAAAGCTCAAAAGCCGCAAACCACAAGCCGGGCGACTCCGAGAACCCGACCCGCGCTATCATACTAAGCAGTGGCAAAGAACCAGAAAGCTTGTGCTCCTTAGAGACCCAGTATGTGTGCTTTGTGAAAAACTTGGCAAGCTCACCCCAGCCACCGTTGCAGACCACATCATTCCTGTGCGCATGCGAGATAGAGAGGACGACCGATTTTACGACATCGAGACTATCCGTGGCCTATGCACCTCCTGTCATGCCCGGGTCTCAGGACGTCAAGCACATGGTAAAGCATGATCGACCTCACGTATGTTCAATATGCCGAGGACGTCTTGAATGGAGAGATCCCGACATCGAAGTACGTTAGGAAAGCGGTTGAGAGCTTTGAGGAAGATCTAAACAAAGATGAGTTTGATTACTACTTCGATGCAGCAGAGGCAGAGAAGTACATCATGTTCTTCTCCCGCTTTCTGAAACACAGCAAGGGCACATTTGCTGGACAGAGCTTCGAGCTGCTTCCGTGGCAACAGTTTGTCATCGCCAACATCTACGGGTGGAAGAGGTCTGACAATCACGCACGACGCTATCGCACAGCGTACATTCAAGTCGGCAGAAAGAATGGCAAGTCCACTATGCTCAGTGGCTTGGCCTTGGCTATGCTTGACTTCGATGGTGAGGAGGGCAGTGAGGTGTACTTCGCGGCAACGAAGAGAGACCAAGCCCGCATCTGCTTTGATGAGGCAGCCCGTATGGTTCGATCAAGCCCAAGCTTGTCCAAGCGCATCGGAGTACACCGTGCGAATATGCACGTGACCAAGACAAACAGTAAGGCCGAGCCATTGTCTAGCGACAAGAACAGTCTTGATGGCCTGAACGCGCATCTTGCCGTGATCGACGAGTACCACGCCCACCCGACCTCGGCTGTGTACAACGTGCTCAAGTCATCTATGGGTAGTCGCAAGCAACCACTCATGTTCACGATTACGACGGCAGGGTTCAACGTAGACGGAGCTTGTTATCAGTTAGCCAAAACGTGCAAGGAGGTCTTAGACAAGAAAAAGACAGATGACAGTCTCTTCAGCATGATCTACGAACTGGACGAAGATGACGATTGGCGGGATGCAAAAGGTTGGATCAAAGCAAACCCGAGCTTAGGGAGCAGCATAAGCTTGGAGTATCTGCAACAGCAATACACACAAGCCAAGAACTACGGTGGTGCAGAAGAGGTGAACTTCAAGACCAAGCATTGTAACCAATGGGTGCGATCCAGTAGCAGTTGGGTCAGCGACGAAATATGGAAAGCCAATGATCTTGGCGTGGTCGATTGGGACGGGGAGACAACTTGCTATGGTGGTCTTGACCTTGCAAGCGTCAGTGACTTTTGCAGCCTAGTGCTCGTTAGCCCACGCAGCGATGGAGGCTATGACACCAAACGCTTCTATTGGTTGCCAGAGGATGCCATCGAGAAAAGATTATACAAAGATGAAAGTACCATCTACATGGAGCTGCGATTCGCAGAAGAAGTCTTTGTCACTCCGGGCAACGTCACGGATTACGATTACATACGTCGTTGCATCACAGGCTACTATGTGGAAAACGGTGTGGTAAACTTTGACGACGATTGCTTGATGAAGAAGTACGATCTTCGTAGCATCGCTTTCGATAGGTATAATAGCAGTCAGCTAATTATCAATCTAACCAATGACGGTGTAGAAATGTCACCAATGGGCCAAGGGTATGTAGCATGAGTGCGCCTATGAAGGAGGTGTACCGTTTACTGCTGGAAGGCAAACTTAATCACGAAGGCGACCCGGTGCTCAGGTGGATGGCTGGCAACCTTGAAGTGACATACGATCCTGCCATGAACTGCAAGCCAGACAAAGCGAGATCTCAAGACAAGATTGACGGCATCACAGCTCTAATCTGTGCTGTGGGTGAAGCCATGACTGAAACCCATGACGATGAGCTACCCGAAGATTACACCATACGTTTCTTATGACTTGCGAAGAGAAGCTTCAACTTGCAAGGAAACTTAATACTGCCGAAGGCTTCGTCGACGAATACCAAAACAGACTGTACGACTACACGAGGAACATTGATGCCTACTACTCAGTGGAGAATGATTACTACGATTTGTTTGGCCGCAACAGGTATAGCTGTTACCAGAGCTTCCACACGATTTTGAGAAGAATCATAAAAAGAAATCGAACAAGGTAGGGTGCTTGATTGCCTATCTAATGTAATCTTGCAAAAATGGCTGAAAACCGGAAGAGCTTACTGACGCGACTACGTGAAGCTGTGACCCCTCCGCAAGAGGAGAAACGCTCCTTTGACCCGACTCTCATCTACCCGTTCCGACCAACAGGCAGCGGAGTAGTCTTGAGCGAAGAGGGTGCGCTGGCGGTTAGTGCTGTGTATGCGTGTATCAACAAGATCAGTTCCACCATTGCAAGCCTTGACCTTGGATTGTACGAGGTGCAGGAAGATGGCAAGCGTGAGGACAAGACGCACATTGCATATCAGCTCATCACCCGTGAACCAAATATGTACATGGGCGCGTACCATTTCTGGGTACACATTGTCAGCGATGCTTTGATGCACGGGGGCGGCTACGCCTTGATTGACCGCGATGCCAACGGGCGACCTAAGAGTCTGACTCTTGTGCCACCGGATCAGATCAAAGCCAAAGACTTGAATGGTCGTCGCATCTACCTTTACCGTGATAGTGACGAGGCACTCTTTAATGATGATGTTCTTGCGATTGAATGCTTCCGTGGCATCAGTCCGATTCAAGAGCACCTAGAGAACATTGGGCTTTCCTATGCCGCGCAGCAATATGGGGCTTCCTTCTTTGGAAGTGGCGGTAACATGAGCGGGGTGCTCATGACAGACAAAACCCTGAGCGAAGATCAATACCGTCGTTTGGCGGGCACTTGGGATCAGAAGTACCACGCATGAACGCAAGTCACGCCACGGCCATTCTGGAAGCAGGGCTGAAGTATGAGCGTGTTGGCATCCCACCGGAGACGGCTCAGGCTTTGCAAACGCGAAGGTATCAAGTAGAGGAGATCTGCCGCATCTTCAATGTCCCCCCTTCACTGATCCAAATGAGCAGTGATGTGAAGTACAGCAACGTTGAGCAGCAAGACTTGTTCTTTGCCAAGCATACGATCGCTCCGTGGGTCGTAAACATTGAGCAGGAGCTTCGTCGTAAAATGTTGTTGCCTGTTGAGCGAGAGACATACGAGTTCAAGTTCTCCATGCTTAGTTTGATGCGTGGCGATATGGGAGCGAGAGCAAACTATTATCACACTTTGTTGTCTGATGGGGTGTTGTCTATCAACGAAGTTCGTGCCTTAGAGGATCGCAACAGCATCCGCGACGGGGACATTCATTTGGTACAAGTGAATCAGTTGCCGCTAGAGGCTATGCGTGACTACGCTAAATCTATCACCGGAGAACAAGTCGATGGCGACGTACAGTAACTACCCTGAGTCAGCTCGCAAGGCAGCTCGTCGTGCTCTCCGATTCAAGGAGAAGAACGGCTCATCTTGCGGCACCTCGGTGGGCTGGACACGGGCATCACAACTATCATCCGGAGAGGCATTGTCCTTGGCTACGGTCAAGCGAACATTCAGTTTCCTGTCTCGCGCAGAAGTCTACAATCAAGGCAAGTTCACAGACGAGGATGGCAAAGAGATATGCGGCAGCATCATGTACGCTGCTTGGGGTGGTACTTCTATGCGCTCATGGTGCAAGGGAGTCATCAACAAGGCCGAGCGGAGTAACATAGAGGACTCTGAGGAGCGGAACATTACTTCCGCTGTCAAGAAAGCCTTGGAGAAAAAGGTTAAGGATCACAATGAGGGCAAGACAAAACACAAAGCGACCTATGGGATGCTTGCGGCTTGCTTTCGTCGTGGTATTGGAGCGTACAAGACAAATCCTCAAAGCGTTCGGCCTTCGGTAAAAAGCCCAGAACAATGGGCATTTGCCCGTGTTAATGCTTTCTTATATGCCTTGCGTAATGAGAAGTTCAAGGGAGGCAAGTTCGACACCGACTTGTTGCCGAGCAGCCATCCTTTGAGCACAAAACGAAATAAAATGTCAGACGAAGAAAAGAGAAATACAGAACTTGAGCGACGCGCTTATGTCCCGACAACCGAGGGACACGAGGTGCGTATGTATGGAAAGGACGACGAGGACCGCACCGTCGAAGGTTACGCAGCAGTGTTCAACCAGCCCACAATGATTGGGTCGGTCGAAGAGGTCGTTGCCCCCGGTGCTTTCGATGAGCGCATGATGGATGATGTAGTTGCTCTTTTCAATCACGACATGAACATGCCCTTGGCTCGTTCGCACAAGGGCGAAGGGACTCTTGAACTCAAGGTTGATGACCATGGCTTGTACTATCGGTTCAAGCTGGGTAATCAGTCCTATGCCCAAGATCTCGCTGAAAGCATTCAGCGTGGCGATGTCCGGGGCAGTAGCTTTGGGTTCGTAGTCCGTGAGGATGACTACGAAAAGAAAGAGGATGGCACCTACCGTCGCACCATCACAAAGTTGGCGCGTATCGCAGATGTCAGCCCCGTCGTTTCACCTGCTTACCCTCAGACCTCTGTCAAGATGCGCGATGCCATCGCAGCTCTTGAAGGAGAACAGGAAGTCGAAGAGACTTCTGATCCAATCGAAATTCAGCCAATGCCTACCCCAAAACGACAGGTAGCAGAGGCACTACTTTCTATTCACCACCACAAATCCCTTTCACAATGAAAACATCTCTGATGTTGAAGGAAGAACGTGCCTCTCTGATCTCTGACTTGGAGGCACTCGTGGACACCGCCAAAACAGACGAGCGGGAGTTCACGCAAGACGAAGAGGCGCGTCAGGCCGACCTCAATGAATCAATCTACGCTCTCGACGAGAAGATTGCTAACGCTGAAAAGACCGAGACCATTATGGCTCGTTCTATGGCAGGCGAGGCATCTAAGTCTGAGGAGCGGGAAATGGAGCAACACGCCAAGGAATACTCTTTGCGCGATGCTGTCAACCAGTTCCGCACCGCAGGTAAGCTCGAAGGTCGTGAGGCTGAGATGCAGCAAGAGGCGGTCAATGAGTTCCGTCTCGCTGGTGTCACACCCAGCGGTCAGATCCAAGTTCCAATCGGATTGACCTATCGTAGCACAGTGTCGAGTAGCAACATCACAGGCGTTCAGCAACAAGGCACTTTGCAGGGTCTCGTTCCTGAGTCAGTCATCGAGCAGGCAGGTGGAAACCGCATCACAGGTGTCTCTGGCACAGTGCGTCTCCCATCTTTGCCAACTGACGCCACTACGCAGGAAACTGAGGTGGCAGAAAAGAGCGCAGGCTCAGCAATGAGCGCGGTCAACATCGATCCTGTGCGTTTCGCTTCGCAAATCAATGTCTCTAACCAAGTGTTGGCTTTGTCCAATCAGTCTTTCGATGCCGCAGTTGCGGCTCAATTCCGTCGTCACTCCGGTGGTTTGATGGACGCGAAGGCTTGGAGCAACTTCATCACTGCCATGGGCGGTACGGCTACTAGCTTCACTTTGCGTAGCACTGCTGAAGCTGCGGCTGTTCCGGGTATCGACTTTGCTTCCTGTAATGACTTGATTGCCGCTCTTGGCAGCGCAAGTGCTTTGAATGCTTCAGGATCTTTCTTTGGTAGCCACGAACAGTTGGCTCGTGCTCGCTCTCAGCAAGCCGTAACCAACGGAGGCATTCCTACGTTGCAAGCCGACGGCACAATCGCTGGCTACAAGGCTTACGGGCACAGCTTGATCACTTCGTCCCTGTTGGCTTCAGGCTCAGGCGAAGCGTTTGAAACTCTCACGGGAGACCAAGTGTACACAGCGGGAGCTGCTGGAACGGACATCACCAACGAGACTTCTTTGCAGCCATTCTTTATGGTCAATATGAATGATGTGTACTGCTGCTATTGGGGCGGTGCGGATTTGATCATTGACAATATCACCGAGGCGCACAAAGGCAACACTCGGATGATTATGAACTACTACGCCAACTGCAACGTCGGTCACGCGGCCAGCGTCAAGGCGGTCTATGTAGCCTAAGAGTTAAAAAGAAGCCCCTGACCCCTAGCCACGCATGTAAACGCACTGCTAAGGGGTTGGGGGCTTTTCATTACAACAAGCATGTATAAACATCCACACGTCAGAATCGAAGAAGGCACAACCTCTGGGTCATACACGGCAGGCAAATTCCCGGATCTCTCTGCTTTGAAAGAACACTTGCGTGTGGACTTTAGTGACGATGACACCTACATTGCTCTGTTGTTGCAGAATACAGTATCATACGTCGAAGAATACTGTGGTATCAAATTTGGCACAACGACTTACACCGCGTTCTGGGATTATGCTTATCCTATGGTTCTCATAGGCCACAAGTTTGAAAGCATAGACGTCAGTGGCGGTGCTCTGAAGCTCGAACGTCTCAACGATAGCGGAAGGTATGAAGATGTGCCTGTCGCTGATTACACGATTGATTCCAACCAAAACCCTTTGAGGATTCACATGAAAAGTGGCTTCTCTTCTACCTCGGAGATCAATCAGTACAAAATGGTTTTCAAAGCGGTCAATATCTCACCACCAAAGACTGTTTATCAAGCCGCTCTCATGATTGCAGGCCATTTCTATGAGAATCGTCAATCGGTTGGTGGGGATCGTGTGTATGAAGTTCCCCTATCTAGTCAGCACTTGCTTGAGCGGTATCGACAAAGCACCTTCTGATGGACATTGGTAAGTTCAACAAAAAGATAGAGATATATTCGCCTGTCGAAACCATCAATGACTTTGGTGAAACGCAGGTGACTTACACCTTAGCGATCACAGCATTTGCCAAAAGACGAGATATTGAGTGGTCAACCATTGGAGAAGAAGCGCACGGCAAACAACTTGTCGTAGAAGCCCGCACTGAGTTCTACATCAAAAAGTTTAGATCAAGCATCACAGAGAAGCATCTCGTGTTGTACAAGTCTAAATACTACGAGATCACTCGTGTGGATGAATTTGGTCAAAATGAGTTCACCCGTATCCTAGGCCTGCGCAGAGACAACTTCACTCCGGTCATCACATAATGGCACTCCTTAGCAGGCGATACAAACCTAATCTAACTCTTAACTTCAAGGAGCTAGAAGATTTTGAGCGTCGCCTCAAAGTGTTGCACGGCATGACAGTGAAGCACCGCAGGAGAGAGATGCAAAAGATCACGACATACGCCCTGCGTCCCACCAAAAAGATCATGAAGCAGCTTGCTCCAAAGGGCAAGACGGGAAGCTTGAAAAAAAGCATTACCACGGCTGGCATGCGACGTATTGGCTTGGGGTCACGTGTCGGTAGCCGTACTGGTGCGGTCTTACGCGGCAAGAGCAAAAGACGTGTGTACCATGCTCACCTCGTAGAGTTGGGCACGAGGAGAAAGAGAAAAAGGGTAGGCAAGGGCAAGAACCCTTTTACCTTTTACAGTGTGCGATACCGCAAGGTCTTGCGCCTAAGAACGATTCACCATGGCAGTAAGGCCCAGCCCTTTGTCCGGCCTGCGTATCAACGCACAAAAGACATGCTGGTGCCGCGCATGAAGGAACGCTTGAAACCAGTGCTCATGAAGCTGATGCACCAACGCATCACCTCCGGCAGAAAAGTAGGCAGAAGATGATTCATGTAATTCGACAGATCCTTGTAGATGATTCAAACCTGACGGCTCTTGTTCCTGCAAGCCGCATAAGTCTGGTCATGGCACGTCAGGGTATGCAGCGGCCATACATCGCAGTAGACTTAGAGGGCACAGCCTTCAACAGAACCAACGTTGGGATCTCTCAGGAGGTTTACAACGTCATGGTCTATATCACAGATACCAAGATAAGTGACGCTTGGTCCATCCACAGTGCGGTGAAAGCTGCACTGTCAGAATTTGAGGGAGCTAAGACAGTGGACGGAGTGACATACACCATTGCTCAGGCCAGTCTAGCAGACGTTGTGACGGACGCACACGAGCTTCACGATTTCTACATCCTCACCCTTAGTTTCAACATATTCATCAATCCCTAATCGAACTCAGTTTGACATTGAGCTACACTATGGTATCTTTATTGCAGACACAAACCGACAGTTATGGCAGTACGTCAAGGAAATAATATCTCACTCTACATTGATGTAGATGCAACCGCAAAGGCTGGGAATGAAGCCGCGCTCGATAGTGATTACACACCTATTAACGGGATTACTGGTTGCTCTGTTTCTGTGAGCAATGCGACTTACGAGACCAACTTCAAAAACGTAACGCCAGCAACAGGTTCGGCACCTCCGGTTTTGGCTTCAACACGTGCTTACGCTGTTGGCACCACAACGACTACACTGAGTGTAGAAGGCGTCTTTGATCCTGCTCTCTCTAATAATGCAAGTGCCATCTTCGATGAGGTAGCCCCATCTGACGGGAACAAGAGTGTCCTCGGCATCTACATTAGAGATGAAGCAGCCGGATTTGGTTGCGTCGGGGGTATTGGATTTTGCACCTCCTTTGAACTTTCTGCGGGAATGGATGATTTTGTGACATTCTCTGCTTCTTTTGAACTCACGGGCGACCCCCACATCATTGCTTCTACATAATGGCTACTGTAAACGCGAATACTTGCGCTATCTACATTGACACCGCTGGCGGTGCTTTCGACGCTGACCCCGCTGACGCTAACGCAAGCACCATCGACCCGGTGGCTTTCAGCACCTCGGCAAGCATCTCTGTCACAAACTCTACATTCGAGGCTACGTCGATCAGTGATCCTTCTAACGCCACTACTGTGCGTGACTTTGCAGTTGGGACAACCTCAACATCCTTGAGTTTTGAAGGTGTCCTAGATTGGACCACGGCATCGGATACCGTCGATGTAGATAAGATCTTTGACGCTCTGCTTGCCAAAACCAAGATTACGGCAGTATGGGCATCGACAGATGACAACGCTGAGGCTTACGGAGGTCAGGGATTCTTGACGTCGTTTGAGATCAACTCCTCCGTAGATGACTTTGCCACATATTCTGGCACTGTCGAATTGGACGGAGACCCCAAGAAAGTTTGATAGAAAGTTCGTAGATTGGGAGAAATTCTCAACCTATGAACAGTCTTTCTGGAAAGTTTGAAGTAGAGGTCGGTAAGAAGAAGTACACTTGCCACCTTTCCATGAACGCATTTCGCTTGTTGTGTGAGCGTGAAAACATCACATTCGCACAGATGGACGGCTATCTCTCTGATAAGCCACTCACAGCCGTACCAAAGGTTATCTGGTATGGGATGGTGAACAACATCTACATGACCAAGGGGGATCTCGACAAGCTCCCAGATTACGAACACTTTGCAAGTGTCCTCCTCGACGACGTGACTTCTGTCGAGAAGTACAGCACTCTGATTGGCAAGGCTTTTGCAGGAGAGGACGATTCCGATAAGGAGGGAAACGAGTAAGCGATCAAGACGGCACCCCTCGGGACTGGCATAGTTTGTATGTAGAGGGATTGAGCCTCGGGCTTCTGCCTGAGACGTTTTGGTCGATGACCTTCTTTGAGTATTCCAGTTATTCTAAGTTCTTTGCGGAGGAGGATAAGCGTCAGTGGTGGCATACGTCATCACTCTTGGCCCTGCATGCCAACCTGAACAGGGATCAGAAAAAGAATCCTTCACCATATAAAGCAGAGTCTTTTCATCCTTACGAAGGCAAAAAGAAAAAAGCAAAGTTTGTTCGTGGAATGAGCCAAGCGGAGCGCGACCTTACAATGCAATGGGCGCAAAAACTCCAAGATAAAAATGGCTAACGAGCAGGAATTTAGCAAACTATCGGTATCGCTGCTTTTCGATACTTCTGAGTTTGAGTATGAGTTAAAGAACGTACAGAAGCTTCTCCGCACAAGCGGTCGAGCTATGCAGAACGTTGGCCGTGATCTGACCATCGGTTTGTCTGTGCCTCTCGGTCTTGCAACGCGAGCGATCGTAGATACGGCAACTACGTTCGAGTATCAAATGGCTCGTGTGCAGGCGATCAGTGGCGCAAGCTCACGGTCGTTTGGTATGCTTCAGAAAAACGCGGAGGATCTCGGGGCAAGCACAATCTTCACGGCAACTAGTGTTGGTGAACTTCAAGAGGAGTTTGCAAAGCTCGGTTTCGTGTCCTCAGAAATCGTAGCAGTCACCGAGAGTACGCTGAGTCTGGCACAGGTGACGGGGGCTGACCTCTCAAGAGCTGCTGAAATTGCAGGTAGCACACTCCGTACATTCGGCATGGAGGCCAATGAGGTAGGAACTGTCAATGACATTGTTGCTACTGCCATTAGTAAGTCGGCTCTTGACTTCGAGAGTTTTGCAGAGACAATGAAGTACGCGGGTTCGGAGGCAGCCATCAACGGCATCTCCATTCAAGAACTTGCTGCCGCCATGGGCGTGCTTGCCAACCGTGGCGTCAAGGGGTCTATTGCAGGTACTCGTCTGCGTATGATCTTCTCTAAGCTTGCGAAGGAAGGCGGCAACGTACATGAGAAGTTCTTGGACTTGATCAATGGCAACGTCACGATGACAGAAGCCATTGCTCGCTTTGGTGTACGTGCCGCAGCAGCGGTTCCTGTGCTACAACAAAACAGAGACGAGTTCTTTGCGTTAGAGACAGCGATGTTGCAAAGCGCAGGCACGTTGTCAGCCATGCAGAAAATCATGGATGACACGTCATTCTCCGTGCAGCGTAGGCTCATTTCCGCTTTGGAGAACCTGTCTATCCAGTTTGGTAAGGTCATCTTGCCAATCGTAAACACCTTCCTTGAGGTAATCATTGCAGTTATCAATGGTCTTTCTATGATGCCTGCGCCCTTGAAAGGAGTCGTAGTTGCAATAGGAGGTTTAGCAATCGTTCTTGGCCCAGCTATTTACCTGATGGGGACTTTCCGTCTCCGGATGGTGGAAATATCTCAAATGGCTCCGAAAATGGGCCGGGCTATCTCTCTGGCTTTTGGACCTTATGGCCTTGCCATAGCCGCTGTTGTAGGGTTAATTGCAGGGTTTGTGAGTTTAGCTGGCAAACAAGAAAAATTTGTAGCACTTAGCGACAAAATAAAAGACGCACAAGCAACCGCAGCGGAAGCTTCAGGCAAGGTGCTCGCTCCAATACGTCGATTGATTGGTGAATATGAAAACACTAACACTACTCTAGAAAGACGAGCCGAAATCCTTGCGGAGTTGAAACGGTCTCAGCCTGACTACTTCGGTGATCTAGACGAGGAAGGCACAAATGTACAAACGCTCAAAGAGCGATATGAAGATCTGACGAAGGCCATTATCAACAAGGCCAAGGCACAAGCATTTGCAGGCAAAATCAAAGAGGTTGAAGCAGAGGCTGCAATTTTGATTGGGCAACAGGTTGATGCTGAGATACAGCTTGAAGATATAGCTAAAAGAGCTGCGGCAGGAGAAGAGGGTTTTGCTCCTCGGTTTGTCAAAGGCAGCCAAAAGTCGGGCTTACCTGACCGCACTGTTGACCCACAATTATTGGTCAAAGAGAGCTTGAACAAGGTCCTTGCGGACAACCAAGCTGCTCTCGATGCTTTAGACAATCAACTTGAGTTGTTCTTAGGTAAGGCCAAAGAGTTTGGTCTGACCTACGACGACATCTTTGGCAAGGGTGGGGGTAGCGGTGGTGATGGTGGAGGTGATGGCACCACCAAGCAAGCTGATGCTATGGCAAAGTTGCGTAAGCAGCTTGCTTTAATCTATGAGGAGCAAACACGCTTAGGCGAGTCTCCACTTGAGGCTACTCAGAAAAGAGTCAAAGCCTTTACTACGGCATTCAAGGAACTTGTCATGGCAAGTGCCGAAGGCGAGAATGTCTCAGTAAATATGGAGATGGTTACGCGCATCCTAAAGAAGTTGCGAGGAGAGCTGTCCGGACTTGATGAGGAGGCCGACGCTATCAAGGCTTTCAGGAAGCAGATGGACAAATTAAATACTGTCCTTGCTAGTATTGACGCCACAACTCGTCGCATAACGGGTGACGCCAACATCGAGGAACTTCGTCAGCAACTGCGAAATCTGCAAACAGATTACCGCAAGCTCGGTAATTCAATTACCGACATGGAGCGTCAGTCTGATCCAAACCTCTACATCCTTGACCAGATGAAGGACAAGTATGCAGAGTTAGGGGACACGATTGGAAAGACCGCTCTGCAAATTGCAACCCTCGTAACTAAGCAAAGACTTGCAACCGACGGGGCACTTGACCTTGGCAGCGCAATGGGAGCTGCGATTGCTAATGGAGAGAACGTTGGACGTGCCGCACTAAAGTCTAGTGCAGCAACCATAGCAGCACTGACAAGAGAGATATATTTGTTGTGGGCCAAGAATGTCTTGATGGACCCCGGAAGCGTGACCAACCCCTACGCCAAACTTGCACTTTTCGGTATTGGTGCAGGTGTAATCTCAGGATACCTCAACAACATTCCCATGCTTGCCCAAGGCGGTATTGCTATCGGCCCTCAGTTGGCCGTGGTCGGAGATAACCGATCTGGACGCGAGGCGATCATCCCGCTCGAAAAGTTGCCCGGTTTGATGCAAAAGATGGGTGGTGCGGGCACAGGGCGGCTTTACGGAACGATTGAAGGCTACGACCTTGTTCTGACAAACGAACGAAACAACAGATTCCTCCAAAGACATTCTCGATAAATGGCTATCCGACAACGATACTACGCACCCATTCAAAGTCGTAGCGGGGACTTGTACAAGCTCTCCGTGTGGGATCTTGACCACCAGTCCGAATCAAATGTCCAGACGGCAACATGGGGCTGGATAAGCTCATCTGACGATGACGCAAAAGAGATAGATACAATCTATGACAGTGTAGAGATCGTTTGGGACGGTGACAATGACAAGGTGCATCAACCGATCATTGGCAGCACTTTGCGTGTCACCTTCTTAGCAGAGACGGACGACGAAATGGGGATCCCGAAGGCCCTGCGTAAAGACACCGAGTTTCGTGTTGGCATCAAACTAGAGCGATACAACTACACCACTGAGGCTTACGACCCGTACTGGTATGGTGTCGTTCTCCCAGAGGCGGTCCGTGTCAACTTCAGCGATCACCCGACAGTCATCGAGATTACGGCCACGGACGGTCTAAGCACATTGCGTGACAAGCCTTACGTCAACACAGACGACTCGTTGTACGCGCAAACCACAGCAGACGTTCATCGTCCGGCCCGTGTGCAGATTGGTAACTGCTTCAAGCATCTACCGCACCTTGCGCTTTGGGGAGAACAAGACGACTTCTTCTTTGAATGCGTTGATCTCTTTCATGAGAGTCACGCTACACTAGACAGCTCCAATGCGATTACATCTATTGAGAGCATACTTGACAATACAGGATGTAATCAGAACATCTGGTATGAGGAGCGTGAGGTATCACCTCCTTTCTTTAGAGAGACAGAGATGCGGACCACAGGCGCGACCTGTTACGACGTCATCTCGAATTGGATGTCCACCCTTGGTTTGCGTCTTTGCCACACGAACGGTGCGTTCCTTGCGGTAAGTCCCTTTGCTGATCGCAGTAACATTAACAGTCGCCTGTACAAGTCTGACAAGCGGACCCTTGTGGACCCGGACTTCCAGTTTAGCGCAGCGGTGCTACAGGACAGCAATACGGCCCTTTTGCCGGATGAACTTGATCTAACGTCAGAGAAGATCCTAGAAGGCAGCACCAAGTCTTATTTACACCCCGTTCGTGGTGTGTTCTATAAGCACCTGCAAGGTGGTGCTGCACGTCTCTTCCCAGAGGTCAAGTGGGTAGCCATCGCAGGGGACTTCCCTCAGACAGACCAGACTGCGAACCTGCTTGGACAGATTTATGAGATCAGCGAGAACTACAACGTACAGTTCCCGTTGCAGAACGACGATTGCATTGTGCCTACGCAGATCGCGCTCCGCATGGTTGGCACGTTCCAGCACTTCTTTCGCCCTGCTGACACGAGCGATGAAGATACCGCTATCGGTGCTCAGTTCGAGGTCAAAATGAAGATCAAGGTCGGCGACAAGTACCTAAAGCAAAGTGTCGGCCTTGAGGCTGATGCTAACCTCAATAACGACTCAGACTTTGGCACAATCGTCAAGACTGGATCTGACATCACAACGTGGAAGCCGTTGGTCATTACAGACGACGTAGAGTGGACAACTAACTCAGCCGATCGCTTCAGTTTCCCCGCTTTCCTTGACGGCAGTCGGCTTGTGCCATCTATAGATAATCTCCAATACGATGCCGGAGACGGCAACATCGTAGAGTATCCCCCGGGGTTTGGATGCACTCGTCACCCAGATCACCCAAATAAACAAAGGCATAATGCCAGTTCTCGGAATGTCTGGAAGCAGGCTTATGAAGTTGACTTGGACTTTGCTCTTCCTGAATTGCCGAGTAGTAACATCTCAGAGACAGGTGTTGAGATAAGTGTCGAAGTCATCATGTACAAGAATGATGGTACGACGACTTCTACGGGGTCAGAAGTGTTCCCAACAAACGTGACGCGTCCCGACGGTGCTCGCATTATTGGCTTCAATCTGTTTGTTGGTGACGGAGCAGACGAGGGTGACGCATTCTACTATGCAGAGTTAGATGCGAAAAACGGGCGAGAGATGCTGCTGGGGGAGAGAGCCTTGTCGCCAGTCGCGTTGTCGAAGATTATGGAGAGTTGGGCGCGATTACGGCTAATTCTCTGTACACCCATAAGTGGCACTCAGAGAACGACTTTACTTTTGGCAGCGGACAGCGCAACCTCGCTGTTCTTGCTGAGGAGCATATACGTTTGAGAGGTGTTGCTCGGGACACGTACAGCTTACGTTTTCTCGTGTCGTCATCTCAGCTTGCTCTACCGCATCCGCTCCACACAATCAAGTTCAGTGAGGGGTCTGCAAGCACATTCATGCGACCCTTCACGATGACTCACGCTATCTCTGAGAATGTGATTGTTGCGGAAGGCTACAAGACAGGCCGAGACACGGGGACGATCACTGCGGTCAATGACGCGGCCAAGAAAAATGGTGGCGTATCGAGTCAGGGAGCAGGTGGTATTACTGGGACAACCTCGGAGTTCAGACCTCGCAGCACTGCGGGATCTTCTCTACCCGGCATCGCTCCTGACGATCAGACCAAGCTTGATGGCATCGCAGCTGGCGCAACGGCTAACGACACTGACGCCAACCTCAAAGACAGGGCTAATCACACAGGCACGCAAACGGCTACTACAATTAGCGACTTTGCCAGCGCAGTCACGGCTGTGCAGGCCGTCGTAGACAACGCTGCTAAGGTTGTGCCATTGACGCTTAATGCTGGGGGCACAGCTTTTACATCTGTCGGAATCGAACAAGACGCGATCCGTGCCGATAAATTGTTGACGTCAACAGACCATCAACTCATAACGCAGACTCAGTTAAATGCGATTGCGTCAAATACAGTAACTAACGCCTCGCACACAACATCCATCGGTGACATTGAGGACAAAACAGACCTCATAAGCATTTCTGCGCAGCATAATCTTGACGACACCAAAGACAAGGTTGGGCACATCCAAATTGACGGTTCCAACGGAATCACTGGCCTTACAGTGAAAGCAGGCAGTACGCCTTTGACAGCCGACGAGGTAAGTGTCTCAGGCACCACCAACAAGTTTGTCACCACAGCTCAGAAGAATAAGATTGATCACTTGACGGTGACTGATGCCACCAACCTAGACACCCACAGGCAGAAGGTAAGCTACATTACAGCCACTTCCCAAGGCATCACGGGCTTCACGGTTCCGTCCGGAGGTAAGCCTTTGACAGCGGACCAGATTGATGATGCTACTACTGGCAACAAATTCACAGATGCTGATGGTGTGCAGGCTCTAAGCCACATTGCCTCAGATGCCGATGGCATTACAGCCATTACTACAGGGGTTGGCACCACCATCGACATGGAGGATCTGTCTGATACCGTGGCATTGCTGCCTGACCCTGACACCGATCGCAGCTCGCAGACGGGAGCTAAGGTGCTCACCATCGCCAGCAACGGAGCTTTCCAAGAAGTTGCAGATGGCGGAGCAGGACAGTTCCTACAAACCAACGGCAGCGGTGTGTTGTCCTTTGCCAGTGCAGGCGGTGGATGGCATGGCAGCACTACTCTGATCAAAGTCTTGCCAACAGAATGGATGGGTAACGATGTCGGCCGTGCTATCGTACAAGCACGTATCGAGGACGACACTGCCAACACCCTTGGTGTGCAAATCAATGATGCGTCAGGAAGCATCTTCGCTTTCAATGAAATCCCTACGGGATTCAAAGCGACGCACGTCCATGTCTACACGAGTTCTGCGGTCACGAATGGAGTCACAGTGAAGCACTACAACACAACCACTGGTGCCACGAGCAACTCCACAACCGGGAACACGAACACCAGCATTGACATTACAGACTTAACGTCGTCAACAACCAACGCCCTTGTCATCGAAGTCAGCCCGGGGTCAACGTCTGTATTCACCTTTTCAGCATCCATTACAATCACATCTGTTTGAATTATGATCGAGAATCTTACACACTTTGAATTTCTGACTGTGGCAGGCGCCTTGGTCGCAGGATGGGTCAGATTTCAGTCAGAGTATTCAAAGCTCAATGCGCGAGTCACAGCTCTAGAGACAGACACCGCAGAGTTCAAACAAGACATGAAGCAACTTCTCAGTGACATCCAAGAAATCAAGTTGCTGCTTGCCAAAAACAAAGTAGAGTGACACTAAGCTGGTTATCACTATCTTGGCACAGAACCAATATCAAAACAACTATGGTTGACTTTATTCTTTCTCATTGGGCAGAGCTTATTCTTGCCTCATGACCTTTGCCAAGGCGGTGTTGAATCTTGTGCCAAGTGAAAAGCCCATCCAAATCTGGGGGTACCTTGACACCTTGGTGAACGCTATTATCTCTGATCGTCGTGTCGAAAAAAAATAACACGATCAATCTAGACGGACTGAGGTTCGGCAGGAATCAAGACAAAGTAATCCTGCATCACACCGCTACAAAACGTATGAAAAAGTACGACGTAGAGTGGTGTCGAGATTTGCACCTAAGCAAAGGGTGGTACGACATTGGATACCACTTCTACATCGAGTACGACGGCAAGATCAAGCTTGGCCGAGAACTCCACAAGACCGGAGCACATTGCCTCGGGCAAAATGTTCAAGCGATCGGTATTGCTTTTGTTGGAGGGCTAGACAGTGACGGTGAGGATGCGGTTACGATGACCGATACCCAGAGGCGAAGTGTTGCGTGGCTGCTCAAAGAGCTTCGGGAGAAGAGCGGACGAGAACTGCCGATCTACTCACACAACCATTTCCGAGATACCTTCTGCCCGGGCTTCGATGCTCGCGAGGTTGATTGGTACAGTTTCTTAGATGACGGAACACCAGATCCAGAGCCTGCTCGTAAAGCTGATAAGTGAGCAGTATCCAGATTTGCTCTACTGCGCCACCGTCGGGGGAGCACGTATGAGCATCAATCAAGCACGAATGATAAAGCGTCAGGGCTACCGCAAAGGTGTCCCTGACCTTATCTTTTATGAGAGTCGCAAAGGGTACTACGGCCTTTGTATGGAGATCAAAAAGAAAGGAGGCCAACCATCGCCACACCAACGTGCTTGGATAGCTGACCTCCAACGGAGAGGGTATCAAGCCCTAATATGCAAGGGTCTTGATCAGTGTATCGAGGCTTTTGAGGAATACTTCAATCTTCAACTCTCTCGAACACCGGACGCACCTGAATAGAGACGCTTTGTCCTAACACCTGTGCCCACTTCTTTAAGGTGTCAAACTTCGGGCAAAGGACTCCACGCTCGTACTTAGACAGGGTAGACTTGTCAATATCAGCCATTTCTGACAACAAGTCAAGGCTCATGCCATTCCCTTTCCGTACAGTTTGAAGCTGCAAACACAGTTCTTTGATCTCATCCATGAGACAAAGATAGATAAAACGTTCAATCAATCCAAGTTACTTTGATCTGAAAAGCCTCAAGCTCGTCTGCCTCGATGAACTCAGGGTAACGCTCACGCATCAAATCCATGACTCTGGGCAGCAGCAAGAACTCAATGACCTCGCTCTCCTCAACAATGTAATCGGCCCGCATTTTGCCAGATGTCGGACAACGCCCTGCATTGTACTCAATGAACTTCAAGTCTTTGGAAGCACGAACGTGAATGATCGTAGGATATTGCTTCATGGGCGAGATCTTTCGATGATGAACGCTGACCCCACGAGGAGCAAGTAGAGAGAAGTGATGATGTAAGCTACGATTTCCATTGTGCAGATTGTTTGTCAAGAGGAGGCTGCTGAGACAGCATTTCTAAGAAGTCATACATATCAATGGTGCCATTCCCGTTAAAGTCAAACTGAGAAGCTTCACTACCCGGGGTCAGCTCTGTGCCGTATGCCGTAAGCAACAGCAACAGATTCATGATGAAGTCTGACCACATACCTCTTTTACGCAATTATGTCCGCTTGTGTTACACAACTTTGCCGTCAACAATTCGCTTATTTTGGACCTCGTACCTATCACCAGTTTTGAACTTGACAAACGCAAATCCGTGGTTGTATTTGTTGATTGGACGATATGCCGGAGTCAGCTCTGACAGGCAGCCCATGGTCCAACAAGTGACCACCTTGCCCCGAACATTACGCTCCGTGTGCTCCCCAGACTGATGATGATGACCACAGATCGTTGGGGTCTTAGCTTTATTGTACAAGGCACGGGCAGGGCTGTTGCTACTTGCCCCGGTTATCTCATGACCGTGCATGATCGTGAGCTTGCCAGCCTCAATGTACCGCTTGTCACGCACAACATCCATTTTGTACTTGTCTGCCCACAGAAGGTTGTTGATCTCAAACTCGTCAATGCCGAGCAACTCAGGTGCTTTGCTCTTCATAAACCGCTCGTAGCGATCCTCGTGGTTGCCGAGTTGATAGATGAAGTGAGCCTTTGGAAAGACGTTACGGAGTGTCTGGAGGATTGATCGCCCCATGCGTAGTTCCTCTGCAAATCCGCGTCGTCGAGGATCCTTCTCAAATGAGCTTATGCTGTAACAGTCAAGGAAGTCCCCATTGATCAGAATGGTGTCAGCCTTGTTGTCTACACCATACTGGATTGCAGCCGTAAGAGCCGCGACATTGTGATAGGGTACGTGTACATCTGGAAGCAGCAGGACACGCTTGCACTTCTTAGGCAAGGTGTACGGCTTATATGTATCTTCGTCAGAGTAAGGGAGGTTGTAAGGATTTATTCGCCTTGGCATTGTTGTTCGGTAAAGGACAAGCAGATAGGTAGAATAGAAATGGCAGCCAATACGACTGCCATCCATGAGATTCCGTTTAATACTATATCGTTGCAAGCAGTCCCCGCGATCAACCCCCCGATCGTCCGTTTTGCACTCCAACGCTTCAAATCTCCTTTTGTCTTGAAGGCTTGTGTTAGGTCAAGACCTGCGAGCGTTTGTAGGAGTTTGTGCTTCATTCTAATCCAGATATACGACGAATGTGCCGCGAAAGTTCCCTTTGGCTTGGGGCGTAATCGTAAGTGACATCTAGCTTGTTCATTTCAAAAGTTGCATGCAACTCCCTGAACCTTAGCATTGACAAGTCTGAATCTAATATCTCTGCCTCGTACTCGTCGTGTACATTGTCGTAATACCGACACTTACCCAGCAGGTGCAACAGGTAGCTGCGCATGCGCTCCGTGACCTCGGGCTTCTCTAGCTCTTCAAAGATGTCGTCGATCCAATCACTCATCGCTTTGGACATTCTCATCTTCTCCATACACACCGAACTTGTAAAGACCCACGCACTTTAGCACCGCACGACTGAGTGCTCTCTTCTCCGCAGTAGCCCAGAAGTAGGCGTTCTTACAGTTCTTTGGGCTGGCCTCCCCGTATGTCACAACCTCTTGCGCCACACGCTGCTTATCGTTTTCCACAAGGTAAGTTGCCGAAGCCTTGAGCACCACCTCGTCGATCGTTGCTACAATCTCTTCATAGTCGATCTGGATGTTCATTTGAGCTTGGATCTTCTCAATGCCTGTACGCTTGATGATCACAAAGTGATTGTGTGTGAAGATGTCGTCTTGATGAAGGTTGTACTTCTCAAAGAGTTCTCGCATCTCCTTCTTTTCGTTGTCTGTCAGTTTTCCCATTAGTTGTTGTTTCCTTTCATTTCTTGGTATGCTTTGACTGCCGCAGCTACGGCATCTATGTAGCTCTCGTCCAGCTCGAAAAGTTGTAAGAACATGACAGCGAACTGAGGCACAGTGCCATTGGCAAGCACACTGTACTCATCACAGTTTGCGCTGCCTTCACCCTCGGCATCAAAGTAAAATTCATCGTACTCAACATCTGCACGAATCAAGCATCTTCATTTTGATCACGCTTGATACGGATATACAGATATGCCTGCCCCGGATCTTGAGCAGCCTCTTCAAGTAGAATCTCTATGTTGTCATCGGTGCCATCATAAGAAGGCAAATCTTCAAAGTCGTCCATCATGTACGTGTTTCTCTATCTCTTTTTTCAAACGCCTGTTGGTCTTTTCAAGATCGGCATTCCTGCGTACAAGATCACGATTGTCCAACCTCAACTCCAAAGACAAACGTTTCTCTTCCCCAAGCGATGTTTGACTGGCTTCTAACTTCTGCTCCAAGCAATAGCATTGCTCTAACAGAACTGCAAGGTTATCTATCACAAGATTCAAAGCCTCGCGGCTTCGCGGTACGTCGATAAGAACTTCCTCATCGAGCTGCAAGCGTATAGTTTCAATGACACCGCCAGCATGGATGCGGTCAGCAATGCGCATGGCATCGCTCAGTGAACGCACCCTCATTGTACGAACCTGTTAGTGGTGCGATCAAGAAAGAGTTTCGCCAAACCTAGTGAGCCGCTGCCACGTGGTTTGGTTTTCTGATTGATGATCCAAGTCTCGCCATCCTTAGTAGGTGGCTCACCTTCACGTAAGATCTCATTGACCGGAGGACGATACACCAACAGCATTGTAAAAGCTCTTCGGTACCATGCTTGACCCCCTGCCCACTCTTGTGGCAGCGCAGGCTTCTGATAACGTTTGCCAGACGATGTAACCGCATCCGCATTCAGCTTCGCGATATGATTGATCACAATGTCAATCCTCTCGTTCTTCTGAGAATGTTGTCGAATCTTCTTTAGCTCGTTGGTCAACCAGACATCTTCGCGTCCACCACTCGAACGCAAGTCTCTCCCGACGTCGTTCCATGGGTCGAGGACAGTAGTGTCGTATGTGCCTTGCGATGCTACGTCGTAAAACAGGTCGGGGGTAAACTCGCCCTCGAAAGCCTCGGGGTCGAAGAAGCCAAAATGACTTTGCACCCATTCCAGAGCTACCTCGAACTCCGCGTCGGACAGATGCTCTTGCTCCTCTCCGCGATAGTTTCTTACGCGGGCTTGCGTTCCGTGTGCATCTCTACGAGGTCGAGGGCCAGCTCCGCTGCTCCCCCTTCCTCGCCCATGTAGATAAAATGTTTCCAACCGTACCTCTCGCTCCATTCAACCAATAGCCACTTTACAAATAACGACTTACCATGATGAGGCGCGCCCGCAATGAACAGCGGATACCCTTTCCGTGGAATGAATAATGTATCCAACTCTTCGATCCCTGTGATACATATTTGATCTCGCACTTCATTCCGCAACTCATAGATACGTGGCTTTAATTCTCGGACTTCCTTTGTGTACATCATATTCCAGTGTATTCGTCTTTGAACTTCACCCTTGACACTGGGGTACTCTGTATCATAGCTATGTTACGATACTCCTCGAATTTTTTTCCAAACAAAGTGGCAGGACGCAGGTGCATGCGCAGCTTAGGCTCGTCACGCCACGCATCGGCCATCACCTGCACTACGTC
>FUIF01009820.1_pt1 | contig 23452 bp, 34 predicted proteins | sample 1003461 | NCBI WGS metagenome assembly FUIF01 (sample SAMEA80401918, study PRJEB19352) | marine metagenome | reverse complement strand
CAATATGCAAAGCTTTACAGCAATAGAACTAGCACAACTTATGAGCTTATTTGAACGGAAAGCATACGATAATGGGTATCAAATTATTAAGGCAATCGAGCCAAAGCCAAAAGATAGATTTTATCAAGTAGAATCAACAAACCATGCTTTTATTGGTTTTTGTTTGGCACAAAAGTAGAGTGTAACAGATGAACCAAAGTAAACTTATAGAAACACAAGAACTCATGATTAAGCTAGGCGATGATATAAGAAAGAAGTTAGTTGATGAACTGAATGCGGAAAAGTCATTTAACAAAGCACTTCAAGCGGATAACGATAGACTTCATGATTTGCTTGATAACTCAGAAAACAATGTTAAACGGGTTAGCTTGTTAATGAGTGAGTTGAAATTGAGTAAGGCAATATAACCTCCATATTAAAACGTGCGCCTGCTGTTGGGCGTCCGTTTGAATTGCTTGTTAGTAGGCAAAAATACACACTGGTCTAATCTGTTGATTTAGGTTTATAGGCTATAGTAGTTTTGAAATTAATTATTAAGGAATAAAAATGTTTGGATTAAATGAATTTGGGTTAGCTATTGGGTTAGGCGTTATATTATTCGTCTTGTGTGTTGCAGTTATTGCTATTGAGGCTTTATGGGGTATTCTTTTTAGCTTTATTGATGAATCTGAAAAGCCCAAGCACAGCAAGATAATTACTAAATTAGCTTTATCTATGGGGTACACAGAAAGAGAGTGTTGCACATCCTTAGGTTTTACGACTCTAAAAAGAATTGCAAGGGGGTTTTTGGCCTTTTATGAAGCACGCGTTGGCTTTGTCGTTGTCTCCAATTTTGATTTTGATTGCATTTAAATTATACGCAATAACTTTATTTTTATTATCTTCGACATCTTTATTGTTTTTAGCTAGATTTGCATTTAGAGCCAAAAAGCTAATGAATAAACATATAGCTGACAAAGACGCGCATAAGGCTTAATTATGGCTACTACATCGGACGGGTTAAAAGCCTTACTTGAAAGAAAAGGAATTAGCCCGACTGGTGATAGGGCTAAAGATTTAGAGTTAGCAAAGAAAGTAATGCCGAAACCATTTAAGAAAAACGGCTAGATGCTTTTTGCCTGCTAACCTCCATATTAACGTTGCCAATAACGTTTTTGCGAAGAATGAGCAGTTATTGGTCACGTTGAATTGCTTGTTATGTTACCACCACTGAATAAGAATGATAAAATGTATGATATAACGAAAGAAAGACCACCAAAAATAGGCAGGTATTTAACATACGACCCAACGAGCGCGTTCAATAAATTTGCTTGCTCAGACTGGTGTGGTGATGCGTGGGAAACTGATATTTTTAATAACCACAAAAAGTATGTGATACCACGAACATTTATAACGCACTGGGATTATTTGCCCGAAGAGCCTAGCTTGGTTTAGTGACATAACCTTAGTTTTAGGCGGTAACTATTGGAGAAAGAGAGATGTTTGATAAAAAAGAAAAAAGATATTTTATTGTGATTAGTAAGTGCATGGTATTTAGAGACAATAATCACTACAAAACAATTGAGTTAGCAAGAGAGGCGGCATTAAAGCAGGCTGATCACTATAAAGGTAAAGAGTTTTTAGTTTGCGGTGTTGATAGTTCCTATGTTAATAAGAGCACAACAAGTACGCATTATTACTAAACCGCCTAACCTTTTGCATTAAAGGGTAAAAACGAATTACACGCAGAATTAATTATTAGCACAAATTTAGCAACACACAGCAAACTGTTTTTATCCCGTTTGAATGCGTTGTTATATGGCATAAGCACAAAAGGTAAAATTATGAATAAGTTTAAAAGCAAGCCCAAGGTTATAGAGGCGTACCAAATAACAAAGGAAATGGTGCAAGACCATCACGATAAAAAAATAAACCTACCTGAAGGTTTGGATTTTAAAAGCTGTGACTCGTACATGGGAAAGGTTGGCAGTTGGTTTGGCTCAGTCAGAACAATACACGGGCAAGATACAAGGGTAACTATTGATGATTGGATTATAGCCGAACCTGTTAAAGGTAGGTTCTATCCTTGTAAGCCTGATATATTTACCAGAACATATGATGCCTTATAACCTTTATGTTAACTTGCCGCGAGGTAAAGGAGATAAATACTATGAAAACGAATGATGAATATATTGAAGGAAGCCACTGTTCACCGCCAACTGTTAGCGGTCAAATTGAACATGTTGTTAGCGAGAATTATAAAGACGGCTATAATGATGGGATATGTGATTCAGCAAGAGATCTTGCGCAGTTAATAAAAGAGTTGGAACTACCTTTTAATCATGAAGGGTTGGATGTTTTTGATACGATAAGGGCTATGGCGAAAAGAATGTAAGTCTCGCTAACACTAGCATTAAGCCGAAACGCAAAAGCGCGGAATGGGTATATAATTAAATCAATAAGTTAGCTTTTATTTATTCCGTAATTACGGTGGAAACACGGAAACAAATATAAGTCTTTCGGTGTTTCACTCATCAACAAGAGGTGATTATGTTTAAAAGTTTAAGTGTTCAGATATTGAAGCTATTTATATTTTTCTGTGTGATAGCTATATTGATTTGCTTTAGTGCTGATTATTTGATGAGTAACTACAATTGAAAATTATTTCACTGAATTTAAAGGAGTTGGTAATGTTACCAAAAACGAAAAACTTTAATCCGCTAGTCGATTTGAAATTAAGATGTACTTGTGATGAAGAAGGATGCGATAAAAGAAGCACTAAGCAAATGCTTTTAAATATGCTGCAAAAGGTTAGAGATGACTATGGATTGCCGATGATAGTAACGTCAGGCGGTCGCTGTCCTTTGCATGTAGCAGAAAAGCGAAGAAGTATACCAGCTGATCATCAAAAGTGCTTAGGCGTTGACATACGAATTACAGGGTTATCAATGGGAACTAAGTTGGCAACGCTTGCGGGTAAACATGGTTTTAATGCTATAGCGATCAATTTAGAATTGGGGTTTATCCATTTAGGATATAGACCAGAGAATAAAAAAATAACTACTTGGGAGTATTAACATGACAGCATTTGAGCAAGGCAAAGGAGCTAGGAAGAATGGTAAAAGTGAGGCATATAACCCTTATCGAAATAAGGGCCTGCCGTCTGATTATATGGAGTGGGTTAAAGGTTGGAATTCATAAGATAAAACAAGCAACTTTAACGGGTTGCTTGTTGTTTTTACTCGCTGTAATAAGGTATTTTTCTTATCGTATTATTTATTTCAACTCTCATATACCCTTGAGGTAGCGCTGGTAATGAAGAAGCACCGCCAGCAGTTGCCAATGTTGCTGTAGATTGGTTGCGAAGCTTAATATCTCTATCTAAAATAATCCCTCCAGAGCCTAATAACCTAGTTACCCTAATGTCACCTGAGGCGTTTTCTATACTTATGCTCCATTCAGAAAGTCCGTCGCCAGACTCCCATATTTCATGATTGTTAGAGTCATTTTTGACGCGTCGCGTTTCTGTTGTCATTTTTCCTCTAAGTGTATTAACCTGTGCCGATGTCGAGGCCATAGCGCAATCGATAAGACCTGAGTTGTACTGCATGTTCCTGTCTGTGTCAAACCAGAATGTCGCGTCAGTTCCTAGCGTTGGAATAGGTGTTGAATTATCAATATCAGCTTGAATAATTCTGTTATTATGGCTGGCGTAAGTAAACGTTTCTGTGCCTCTTGCGATTATAGGAGAATTGTTCGTGCTAAATGCCAAAAATAGGTTTGATCTTGCGACAGAGCCTATTAAGTCATTAGCGCCATTAGCCACAATAGCGTTACCTGTGCCACCTGAAGCTCTCACAGCCCTGCATCTTGTGAATAAATTATTATCACAGTTGTTAAGCACGTAAGCATCACCATTTAAAAAGCTCGCGCTACAATCGTAAAAGCTGTTCATTGATGCGTTTGCGCCAGTTATACCGTCAAGGTTTATAAAGTTACCTGTGTTATTAAACTGTCTACACGTTATGTTTTTGAATGTATTTAATTGAGGATCTGCCGCCTCTCCAAGCGTGTGAGCAGTAACAATCAAACAATCAGTAGTAAATTCATGAAAGTGTATATTTGAGTACAATCCTGAGTTTCTTGATATAACAACAAGCCCTTCATCGGCTAGGCTGTTCGCGTTAAATGTCACGCCTCTAATGCCACCGCCAACAAGTTTTTGATTGTTTGATCCAGCAGGTGAGGTTACTTTCATCATTCGACCAGATGCCGCACCAATCCATTTTAACTGTGTGCTATTTAATGTAAATTGACCACCTATATCATGGCTTCTATCTGCACCAACACCAAAAAACTCAACATTTTCAGCATCTAAATCGAAGGTTGTTCCGTAAGCGATTACACCTTCTGGGAGTGCGACATTTGCTGAACTTATAGATGCAGCTGCTTTACATGCTAATAACACCAGGTAGTTATCAGTATCACCATCAGCAACAAGTCCTAGTGCAAGCGAGTTTATTTCTGGTGATGCTGTACCGTAAATTGGTATCAAAGCCCACTGATTACCATTACCATCATTAAGTAAACCGTCGGCTAACTGTGCAGGTGTTTGTGAAGGTGTTTGGCCTGTTATGCCGTTGTGTTGCCATGTTGCAGCGCCTCCGTCCCCTATAGCGTCGTAACCTTGAAAATAAACTGTATCGTCAGTTGTAGGGTTGTTTGACTTGCTTAATAAAAACCCTGTCAGTGTATTAAATTGTCTCATTGTTATTTCCCGTTCACTGTAATTGTAAAGTCACCACCAGCAGGTAAAGGACTAGCCGCTACACCGTTAAGTTGTGAAAAAGTTATATCTATCTGTCCGTCAACAATGCAAATTGCAGTTGGCTTGGTGAACTCTGAAGAGACCGCAGTTAACGAACTTAAATCGACATTATCACCAATTTTTACGTTTGCGAGTATAACTGCTGACTTTGTTAGGTTACCAGGGACTAGTGCGGTAACACCAAAAGCACCCACGGTTAATGTAGTTGTAAATTTAGTTTTTCCTTGCACCTTGTTTGGTATTTTTATCGATGCTGATTCCAAATCATAGGCGTCTGTAATCGTTGTAAATGTGCCTGTATCTGTTATTTCTCCAGTTCCCGCACCATAATTGACATTTTCTATGGAGGTATACGCACCATCATTTATAATAGCATCATGTATTCCGTCACGAATTGCCGACCCTACAGCGTCGGATGTTATAGTTGAATTTGCATCATTAAATATACCTATCCATCTATTCCAGCGACCTCTATCAATAAAGCCCTGTGAGCTTCCTGAAGCCTCTAAATCAATACCATCAAACTTGTTGTTGCGTGAGTTTTGTAAGCACTCAACGTTAGCCCCGACATTGCCTTCACTGGTTCCTAGGATGAATTGATTGTTAATAGCTCTATCTAAAGATATGCCGACACCTCTTACGCCTTCAATGATTGGGTTGTACCAAATACAAGCGCTGGTTTCTTTCGTTATATCGCCATTGCTTGTTAATGATATACCATCTGGTGCTGTTGCTGAATACCATGCTCCTTGGTTTATGCTTGCTGTTATTCTGAACTCATCAACTACTGCGAATTCTGAGCGCTGAACGTTGCCGCCACAGCCGCGAATGTTTACAGCTATTTGACTATGATGAACACTTCTATTATATAGTCCATGTCCTGTATCATCATCCCCTTCTATGAAAATAGGGTTATCCCAGCACCACGTTATATTGAAGGTGGTGCTAACGGGATCGTCAAATATCAAACAATCCCCTGTACCAGTATTTCTAAATGTTACAATTCCTAACGCCCTAACAACCAGTTTAGCTATTGCCCAGTTAGGAGATGTCGAATAAAGATAAGTGCCTTCGTCAAAAACTAACTCCACCTCTGGGTTTAATACCATGTACTCTCTCAACTCAGATATAGCAACCGTGTCATCTGCAACGCCATCACCAACCAATCCGAACTGCTTAGAATGGATAGCTGAATTAACGCGCAATGACAATGCAAGAGTATTCACCCCAATACATTCAACTATATTAAAAGTATTTGCTGTTACAGATGATAGCAGTACAACATCAAATGTCGCCCCGTTTCTGTCATTAGTGACTATTACATCATTCAGGTTTAGTGATGCGTCGTTAACTGCGTCATCTAACAATAAGTATTTGCGTACAAATAAGGTTGTCTCTCCAGCTGCCACTTCATCAGATACACCAACACAAAAAGAGCCAGCAGGAAAGCTACTGGATAGCTCTATTGTTGATTCTGCTGTAACCGTATAATCAATATTTTTAATTAGCCTCCCACGGTCTACAGTTGCACTCCCTATGTATATAGATGCTCTAGCCGCACTGATAGATGTAAATACAACGGTTGTTTGCCCTGCTGTTAATGTTATGTTTTCTTCTACGAAGTTCGCCCCTGAGCCGCTAGAGCCGTCAGCTGTGATATTATCAGCAACCCTTAAGGCGTTCGTTGTGTCGTTAGCGTCCGCCTCTGCTTCGGTAGGAAATAACCACAAGTCATAAGCACCATTAAGGTGCGGGATAACTATCGCCCCGCCCGCTGAAACAGGAAATCCGTCAGCGTTAAGTTGCACTTTTATAGCTAGCGCTGAACCATCTGAATTTAATGATATGGTTTTTGGTGTTGTGGTTCCTGGTTCATACGCCTTAAGCCAATCGGTTTTAAAATCTCGATAGTTTGGTGCTATAAAAGAAATTGGTGAATATGCCATTATTGTTCCTGCCCTTGTGTTGTTACGACTGCTGCGCCCGTTACGGATGGCTGCAAAGATCTTAATAGTTGGTTTCTTATTGGCTCTGGTAACTCTAAAGCTTTGTTGTTTGATATTCTTGTTGCTGCACCTCTAAACGCATCCGCAACTAAAGGAAGCCTTTCCATTGCCTTGGCTAGTCTTTCAACTGCTTGCGCTGATGGGCCTCTACCTTGTTGTGTCATTCTTACCGGCTCTCTGAGTTTTGATATTTTAACCATAGAGTTTAAAAATTCACGCTCGTTTTTATCAAATAAAACTCTTAACTTATCACGACCAAACCTATCTAAAGTCTTTTCTAGTTGCGCTCTTGATAGTGCTTTTTCTCCTGCAACTTCAGGCAGTGCGTCTTTAGCTATTCGCTGCATTGCTTCGGCTCTTAGGTCATTCCATGCCGCAATGCCTGATGGATTGTCATCAAGCAACATATATCTTTTAACTTGCTCTAGGTCTGAGCCTCTAACCCTTTTGGCTAAAACTGCATCATCAAGGAATCTTTCAGGGTTTATTTTATTCTCTAAAATATCCCGCAATACATTAGCTTTTCTTTTGTCGAATTTATTTACTTTGACTCTATTTAAATCACCTTCAAACTTAGCCTTCATCGACCTTGCTTCTTGAAATATATCCTCACCAACATCACGCGAAACATCGTTATCAAGTGCGTTTTTAAACTCAGTTAACTTCTTTCTCCCAAAAGGTGTTAAAGAATCATATAAAGCATTAAGATCTTGCCTAATACCCTCAGCCTGAGTTGGGTTCACTCTTGCGTCAGACTTTAAAGCTTTACCAGTGATTAATCCTTTTTCTCTTAATATATCCCTAGTTGCACCAGCCAACCCGCCTGTCGCAGCGTCAGATCCAGCAATACTCTTGACTTGCTGTATTAGGTTTGTTGTCTTTACTGTCTTGCCATCACCAGCGACTTCTTTAGCTGTTTTGTATGCGTCACCTATAGCAGAATCAAGGTCAACGGCTTTATCTCCTATGAAATCAAATACAGGGCTGTTGGATGGGTTTGCTGTCCCGCCTGTTTGAGTTATAGCATTCTCGAATCTATTGGCTAGCACTTGTTCTTGCCCTTCAAGGATAGATCTAACTCGACCAGATGTTTTAGCTAGTTCTTGTTGTGTTTGAAAGTCAGTGGCCCCGCCCGTCACTTGTGCCCTGGTGGGTATCAATCCATTTTCTTCAAGAAAGCTTTTTCTCGCTAACTGCGTTGTATCTTCCGCAACATCACCTGTCGCTTTTAGTATATCGTCAAAGCTTAGGCCTGCTGTGCTTATGGCTTTTTGAAACTCTTTTGATGGATTGCCGAGACTGTCAACTATTGGGGCCACTGGCGACTTGCCTGTTAACTTCCTGAATAATTGACTGCCAATGCGACCAATGACAGGGAAAGCCAATTCAAGGCCACCACCAACAAGGGCACCAATACCTGTTCCTTTAAATACGTCTTGATCTGTCCCACTTGAAATCGTTGCACCTTCTAATCCTCCTAATCCGGTTGCTGTTAAAACCCTTGTTGGCAATGATGCTATATTAGCCACGCCAACACCAGGAACTATAAACGGCAAAGCTTGACCTAATGCTGTTGTGATTGGCTTATCTTCACGCAGCATTGAAAGCGCTTGCTTTTTCCACTGGTGACTCATCCTCTCCTTGCCCAAGAAACCTGCCCAAATCAGAAACAGTCTTCCCAGCGCTGATCATCATAGCGTCTAGCCCGCTAGTATCATCAACAAGCTTTTGAAGTAAAGCCTTTCGTTCTTTGTTCGCATCAAATTGATGTGCTTGGCTTACAAATCCACCGGTATTTAAATCTATAACACCGCTTTCAGCTTGACCGCCAATACTCTGCTGATCTCTTGCTGAAGGCTCAAGTTGAAATGGTTGCTCATCGGTTAGCTCGCCCGTTTTAAGGTCTATAATTGGCATTAGTTTGATAACCTCTTTATTACTTCATCAATGCTTATGTGATTTGCCACCGCTGTGTCTTGTAAGCTCTGTAATGAATAGCTTTTACCGCCCTTTTTAGGAGTTACCAATTCATTAAAATTAAAAAGAATTCATCGGGATCGTGACCACCTTTGATATGATTGTTAAACTGCTGTGATTCTCTATCAGCAAACCAGTTGGCGCGCTCTAGTGATGCCAGTCTTGCTTTGTTTGCGCTTGCATTATTCCCAAGTGAGCCAGCAATATCTTCGGTAACAGCAAATTCAAAGTCAGTTGTTGGGCCTTTAAATTTTTGCAGTTCATCTAAAGCTAAGCCTTTAAACGCTGAGCTTAAAGCGCCCTCATTACTTGCGTCAATACCAGGAAATAAGCGAGCTAAAGCCAACTTACCAGAACCAGCAATACCTTGAGTTGCATTTTGGGCTAGTTTTTGCGCTTCTTTAACTTTGCGGGTAGATCTTGCGGCCAATCTTCTGCGCTCTGAGAACTCTTTTTTTAATGCTGATGTTCTTGATACTCTGGCCTTAATTGTTTCTTTTGCCTTAGTTTCGCCAACACTTAACTTTGATAAGTCTCTTGCTGTCTGAATCTCTCTTTCGGACTGCTGTGTCGGTGTTTCTTTTATAGCTCCTTCAATAGGGACTAATTGTGTTTGCCCTGTTGCTGGATTGAATACAGGAGTTGAAACCTGACCTGTATTCGGATCTGTTATTGGGGCGTTAGATTGTAAGGCGAATTGTTTTGGGGCCTTTCCAGATGCCTGATTAAACAAATTAACAGAATCACCTAATGCAGATACAACTTGACCACCCTGACCAGCATCAATAAGAGCTAAGCCTTCATCGGTTGTCTCGGTTGGTAAACCTTGCTGTTGAAGCTGTAACCTTCTTTGCTCTAAAGCGCCACGTAAGCGAGTAAAGTTGCCAGTTGATTGAGCATCATTAATTATCGACTGATTACCAATAGCAAAGTCATTAACGCTTTTAAGTATTTGTTGCTGCCTGCCTTGCGAATCTGCTCGTTTTGCCTGCTCTAATTGGAATGGAGCTAATAAAGCTTGCTGGTCTGCTTGTTGTTGTCTAATGTCTCTCGTTTGAGAGTTCATTAAAGCGTTTTCAAATATGTTTATAGCCTGTGATGCTTGCGGAGATTTACCCTGCATCGCTATGCGTGGATCAATAGCCATTAGCCTACCCCTCCGATTTGACCAGCTAAGTTAAATAAGTTTTGCTGGTTTGCAGTCCTTGCATTTTGACCTCCGATAATTCCACTAGCTAAAGCATTGCCTATGTCGGTTTGTTGACTAGCTAACTGAGATCCCACTCCTAACGCGGTGTTCGCTTGATTGCCAGCTAATCCCAAGCCCTGACCTAACAGGCTTTGTATAGAGTTCTTTTGTTGCTGGATCAAAGGCGATGCTGTTAATAAGGCATTTTGATTTAATTGCTGAAGCGTATCTCCTGAAGATAATCGCCCTCTTGCTGCTGCGCTTTGTAGCGTTTGAGTGTTGGCGTTATCCAGGCCCAATTGAAACAAAGGGTTATTCTGAAGGAAATCGAATTGTTCATTAGGGTCTGTTAAGAAATTAGCGTTAGCTAACCCTTGTTGCCCTAACTGCTGAAATGGCTGTAAAAAACCTGCCCTTGCTCTTTCCCTGCTTGTAGCTCAGCTAGTGCCGTTCGTCCTGACTCAGCCTGTAATGCTGCTGCATCTCTTGCTGCATCCTCACCACTAGATGTTAAGCCTAGCGCATCACCTACTATTGACCCTGAAGCCAAATCACTAACAAATCCCATCTTGAAACTCCAATACATTTACATTATAAGTTTTACCGTTTTTATGTAGTCGTTTTCTTTAACGCTCTTCACTTTGAAATCATTTAATAAAGCAAATGCTAAAACGTTTTTATATAAATCCGGTATCTCTGCGTAAAGTGGTAGAGTTCCCTTAAATAAAAGAGATTGTTACTCCAAAAATTAATCGCGTATTCTTTTCTATGCTCTGGCAATACTTGCAGGTGGCATTTATTACCGTCTAAATATTTGTGATAAACCATTAAGGCTATTATTTGCCCGTTAACATAACCACCGATATATAAATAATCATCATTTACCGGTGGCTCAAAGCTTTTTGCTAAAGGACTGTTATCGTCTGTTATTGTATCATAGATAACAGGGTTGCATAATATCGCTTTAATATCATCGATACTGGTTGTTTCTTTAACTATCAAATTTCACGACCTGTTACCGTAAAGTAAATAGAAGCAAGGGCTGAACACTCAACTTTTAAGAATCCACCCGCAGGTATCACTTGATTAACAACGCCTATACCTAAGTCATTCTCGCCCCACACAACCACTTTAAATGGTACTTGTGGCTGCTCTGCGCCTGTGCTTGATGTTATGTAAGCCTTGTAGCTTGCGTTAACTGCTGACGTATTGGATGCGGTAAATGACTCAATGACAATATCCTGACCAACAGGCGCAAAGGCTATCACCTGCGGAGTATCAACGATAGTAACTGTTAAGTTATCTGTTATTTGTTTTACTGCCATTACCCTGTCGCCTCTAAACTCGTTACTGTAGCTATTATATTTGATGAGCTTGTTAGGTTTGAAAATATAACCCTGAAGTTATCACCTGTTGAAGCCGATACCAACCCACCTATAGGAACAGTGGTCGGTGTAGGGTTCTGGGTTTGCGCTCTTGTTTTTTCAAGCCCTGAATCTGTAGCTGTTCCATCCCAATTCTTAGCTATGCGACACTCTAAAACGTCAGATCCTCCACCTGATTTATCTATGGTGGCACGCCCTTCGATAACAATATCTATATCTCTTTCACCTACGTATTCCAGATATCCCGCTGAGTTTATTATAAATCTATCAGCTATATCACCAACCCAAACAGCAGTTAACGGAGTGCCTATTTCGTACCAATCACCGGCCCCGCCCACTATTATTGTTTCGCTGCCACCACTTAAATACAAATCACCAGCATTTTGTGTGTCTCCTATTCCTGAGTTGCTACTGAAATCCCATCTAATGTCATTCTTAGCCACTCCAGATACAGCAACCATACCACCACCATTAAGCGTGGAAAGATTCACTACCGCGAGCCTGTTCGTGTTTATATTCCCGCTATTGGCTAAGCCCTTTATTGCTACAGAGCCTACAGGTGCCTCAGGTTCAAAGTTGTTTATTTCTAGGTTGTCGATGCTTGCAGTGCCAAGGTCTACAGCTATATGGCCTGAATTAGTAGAAACTTGCAGCAGTCTGATTATAGAAAATGTGTTTATGGCGCCCGCTAATGAAAAGCCCTGCCCTGTAACTTCAAAAAAACCGGCATTTGTCACGCCTACACTTACACCATTAAACGACCCTATGTTGACACAAGATAAACACAAGCTGTTAAATAGATTAAATATATTTAAAGTACCCGAGCAGCCAAAAATCGTACCGTTAGTACAAGAGAACCCTAAATTGTTAATTTGCCAATTAGCACTAGCGCTATTAAACATTACGCCTGTACCAGTGTAAATCAATGATAGTGCGTATGGCCCTATGGATGATATCTCAGCCCCCGTAAGAGCTGTAAATGATTTAGCGGTGGAGAATTGATTACCAATAAAAAAGCGAGTATTAGCATCTAGTGTTATTGTTGTCGCGTCTTGAGTCGGAAAGTCAGCTTCTTTATTTATAACTATTACATTTTGAGGTTGCGCTGATAAGTTAGCGTATAACTCAGCAAAGTTAGCGTTGATCTTTGTTGCGCCATTAAATAGCGTATCGCCAGCCTTCGCGTTTTCTGCGCCTATTAGTATTGGTTGATATGCCATTATGTAATTACCTTGTCAAATGTTATTTCTGTGCTGTCGAATGTAAAGCCTGATGTATCAATTGTGAATTCAGGTAGGCCGTCTATTTGTTGCTGTAGCCATTGCACCTGCGAAGAGTTTCCGTTAGTGCTAAAATTAGCTAAATCGGTAATTGGGTCGCTTGCGCCACCTAGCTTCTGCCACAATTGAAACAGTATTGTATTTTGCTGTTGAAAAAAAGCTCGCTGTTCTTTATTAACAAGGAACTCTCTTGGTATATTTAAAAACGGTGGTGGGTTAACTGGATTAGCCATTATTTCCCCGCAAGCCTTAAGTCTATAGTCGCGCTAAATATAGAATAGTTAACAGGGTCGGTTGATGATATGCGAAAGATGCGATCATAAAAAGTCTCTAAATTAAACCATTCAACCTGTAGTGTAAACTCACCTAGACGACCAACGCGAGGCCATGAACCTCCATTCCACGTATTGCCGCCATCGTCTGAATACTCAATCATTATGCGAGGGTTGTCACCTTGCCCGTCAATAACGCCCACACCAGTTTCCATGATGAGTTTGAGTGCTGACATTTGAACTCGCTTACCCTTGGCGCCTAATAAGCCACCATTAACGCTCTGTGTAACGCGTATTCTCTGTATTGGCTCATCATTGTTTTTATAGGTATTCATATCTAAATTATAAATATTACCGTTAGATACATCAGCAACAAACAGTTTGCCGTAAGCCTCTAGTATTGTAGTGCCTTGATAACTTACTGAGCTTAAAGGGCCACTTACGCCGCTAGCAATCTCAAACCATCCATTCACACCCAAACTTTCACTGACTACAAACGTTTTGTTTCCACTTGGAAATGTAATGGAGTAAAAGTTTTGCCCCTCAAAGGTAAACGTATTTCCGATAGCATCATCAACCTTGGAGTATTTCTGTATTTCATTTGATATTGCATCGGTGCTAATTCTATTTTTAGAACCCGCTACAGCTTGATATATAGCGAAGTCATCACCTAACCAGTAAAATGCCTCATCAGTTTCAGCTATTGAGTTAATGGCAGCCAAACCAACGGTAAATATTCTACCTTGTAACTTCTCAATAGGTGGCGATCCTACTCCTGAGTTATACCATCCAATAATAGACCTCACTCCGCAACGGTATATAATCTCATCGTAAACATAATCACGAACAAGATCATCAGGCAGCGTTTCTTCGCCCACTATATTCAGCCCACTAGCTTCAGCCCCGTTGCCAACGTCAGATATAGTGGTGAACTTATCAAAGGTGTATATAAATTGATTGTTAAGAAAGTCAACAGACTTAGCGCCTGTTATATTAACGTTGGTTACTTCACTGACTGCATTAGTATCTGTTGTGTACTGCCAAACCCGATCACCAGGCACGACAATAAACATATTGATACCATCATCCGCCATAATGCAGCGCTCTGCCCCAGGCACTGCCCCGCGTAAGGTGTGAGTTCCATCACTAGATATTTCATAAAGGGTAGTTCCTTTTACCTGATAAAGAACTTCAGCCATACGATGAAATCCTCGATCAGCACCTGTAGCGTTGCCTATTAGCTTTAAGCCAGGAAAGGGTAACAATACATACGACTCTTTGCCTTGCTCACTAAACTGTTGATACCAATTCTGTGTACGCTGGCTAGATAAAGGTCTAGAGCGACTCTGGTATGATGGTCCTGTAACATTGACAGGTATTGTTTGAAATGTCATACGATCATACCGCATTCAACACTCATCGCAGGAGCAGGCCCGTAACGGCCTTTTTTATCCGCTTTATTCGCACCTTTAATTGCGCCAATAAATAATTTTATGTACTTGCTTGCTTGCTGATCGTCTTGTGAATATGAAAACAATTGAGCTAGTGCGCCGTAAAGATAAATACTTGGATGATTAGTTAATATATCGTTAGTTTGATTGTCTTCAGTTAACGGCGTTGCTTTTCTATAGTATTGTATTTCTATTGTGTATTCAGAGTCAGGCACTTTATCAAACTGTATCTCGTTACCAACAACGGAAAAAATGTAGGTCGACCACTTGCAACACGCTTCCTCATCTGCTCAGGAGCCTGAAATCTTAATTCCCCTCCATCATCATTAGTAACTAGCCTTACGCTTCGCGCTGACTCAAAATTATCAGGCAATGAAAGGTACTGCCCTGCCGTCAATGCTGTTGATATAGTTTCCATACTTCGAATAGTTAATACCTCAGCATCATTTGAATACATAACGCCTTCAGTTAGCGAGATAAAGTCAGGTATCTTTACACCTAAATCGCCACGATGCGACCAATCAACAACCGCTTTACATAATTCATCAAAGTTAGTCAATGCCATTAGATTATGCCTTGTTTAGTCCTGAGAAAGTTCCACTCGGAGGAGTTTAACTTTGCTAATAAATACTTTCTGTTGCATACAGCTAAAGGATTTGTGTCCGTATAGCCTTTTTTCTTCATGTCTTCGCGCCACATCTCAAGAACAATAGGAGGGATGGATGCCATCTTGTGCATGTCACCTTTAAAACCACCTGTTTGATTACCTAGCTCTTGCTTGTTAGCTGCTAGAAACGGGTTGACATCTTGAGTCTTGTGAATCTTAACCTTTTTATCAACAACGCTATACGTTTCAAGTATGCCTGTTTGATAGTCCAAATCCCTCATTTAAACGGCCTTATGTTTTTTGAATATAGCCAGCTCTTTATCTGAACATGTAAAGCTTTCGCCTTTCTTAACCTGCCCTTTAGAAGTACATAAACCTTTAAGTGCTACATTATTTTTTTTTGATTACTTCTTTCTTTTTAACTTCAGTCATAAATCACCTGTAAAATTAGAAGGGGAATCCATTCCCCTATATTATTCTATGACGTTAACGCTGTCATGATGCCGCTTGATTTTTGGTTGCGTGACTCAAGTGTGTACTCGCTCAAGATTTGAACGCGATCACTATCACCAGTTTTAGCCAGTGGAGTTTCTTCGAAGTCAGTAACGGAAGCCATTGCGAACATATCCATTTGCAATACTAGCAATGAAGTCTGAACCATGAAACGGTTAGGTACTACAGCCAATGAGCCAAAGTCTGACACATAAATATCAATAGCTGTATGAACTGTAGCTGCATTACCATCTACAACGCGTTGTGCTGCGCCTGATGAACCACCGTTAACAATGCCTGATAAAGCTTGCTTAACAGTTGAACCAACCATAATGGTGTCTGGTTCGCCGCCTTCATCCCAACATGAAGCTAAAACAGCTTTTAAGTCTGATTCAGCAAATGCTCGGTTAGTACCTGGAGTGTTCACATCAGTACCATCACCAGTAGGAGCGACAGCACCAACACCACCATTAAAGTTAGTAGCTAACCATGATTCAACGCCGGCCAACTCACGAGCTACTGATTCAGAGCCAACAACCTTAGCTTTATTGGAAAGCATTGCTGTTTCCATGTCGTTTTTAAGTAATTTACCCATCTTCATGATTTGCAGACTCATTTCATCACCACGACCAGCGCTATCAATTTGGCGCTGTGTACGGGTAACGCGAGGGACCTTGCTAGAAATCTGTGTGTAGTTGCCTAAACGAACGGTAGGAATTGCTGCTGTAGTCGTAGCGTCGTTACCTTCGATAACAGCATTATTTGAAGCTGTACCTAAAGTATCTGTTTGCCACTCATGGTTTGTTGCCGTAGCTGAGCCATGTGAAATACCCGAAATAAACGGGGTTGAGGTTGGTGAAATATCGTAAATGATATTTGATAAATCTTCACGATTACCAATCGCGTCATATGTACTTACTGTATCTGCTGGAGTAGCCATTTTAATTCTCTCTTAATTTAGTTAGCGTGTCTTTTTGCTGTGCGAAGTGCGGCAGCATTCTGGACGTTCGGGTTTTTGTTAAATGCTTTTTGAGCTTTATCAACTGCACTATTAATGCCTTTTGCTGATGCTCTTGGTCTTGTACTTGCCGGCGCTTTACGAACTTTTTTCTCGATAGCTGCATTACTAGCTAATTGAGATTTATATCGCGCTGCGTCTAACATGACTTCGTAGTGCTTTGCTTCAAATGATGACAATTCCGCTTGACCAATGCCGCGTGTTTCTGCGTACTTAGTCATTAGATTGGTATCATCGATAAACTTTTGTGATTGTTTGCCGTTATCCATCCATTCAGGATGATTAGCAAATAAATCAGCACTTACCTTTGCCATGTCTACACCAGGTTGTTGAGTCGCGGTTTTAGCAGAGTTAACGAACTCTTTGAGCTTTGATTGCTTCTCGGTGTACTTAATGTATTCTTCTGGTTCGTACTCTCGCATTTCTGCAATTTCTTCAACGGTTTTAGCATCCTCATTCAATATAGCTTCTAAAGTCAAAAGCTTATCGTTGAGTTCAGATTCTTTTGCTGTTAATGATGATTGCTGCGCCTCAAAATCTTTGCGACTATCCGCTAGTTCTTGAGTCTTGCGAGTATAATCAGCTTGCATCAGTCCATTAGCTTTCCACTCTTTGAGTTGGTTCGAGTCTACTTCTTCACCGTCAATGTCATAGTAAAAAAGCTCTGCCTCCGTATCATTAGCTTGTGCTTCTGTAACTTCTTCTGCTGCTTCTTCAATCTCCGTCGTAACTTCCTCATTAGCGTATGCCTCTGTTTCAACTACATCTTCAACTGGTGCGTCGTCCGACACATTAACTACCTCAAGATTTTCAGTTGGCGCTTCTGGTGAAGGCTCTGAAGTTCCGCGAGATACTTTAATTCTTTCTAGTATACCTTGTTCTGGTGTTTGCATTAGTCAGTCCTGTTGGTTATTGACGTTAAATAATCTTTCTAATCTTGTTATCAACTTTGTCCATTAAAGTAAGTTGTGCGTTTTTTCCTGCTTTAATTTGCTTAGTGAACTTGTCAAGGAACATCTTTAATACTTGCCCTTGATGCCATGCCGCCAGTCTTTCTTTTTCGCTATCCAGTCCAGCGCTTTCAAATTTATTAAGTAAGTCACCACGCACTGAAATAATAAACTCTTGGATCATTGGATCGTTGAGTAATTGATCAGCGCGTTGAGCTTTTTGCACTAGGTTTTTTAATTCTATTTCAGTCATTAAACCAATGCTCCTGGTACGTCAGTGTTATATTTGAGTTCTTTTTCAGTAAGGTCTAGTGCTACGCTTTCTTGTTGAGCAACTGCTTTCTGGCTAGCTGTAACATTAAATTGACGCTTATCTTCTTCAAGTTTTTCAGCCTCTAGATTTAATCTGCCTTGAGCTATTGCTATAACACCTTCGCGCTTAACCAATTCAGCTTCAGCTAATGGATTCTGCATACTCTGCACTTGCTCTTGTAACTGAACAACCATGTTATTAAGTATTTCATTCTCAGCTTTAAGTGTTTCGCTTGGCTCTTCAGGATCATTAAAAAATTCACTAACGCGAGGAAATCCAGCACCTTCAACCATTCTACTTAGTGTGTTGTAGATATCTTTATCGTCAGTAAGTGTTGAACCTTGTGCCTTAAGTGATTGCTGAATACCATAGAACCCTTGTAAGGTTTCCATAGACTTCTCATTATCGCCAGCTCCTAAGCCAACATTAGATTGCACATGATGATTATACTTCCATCCTTTAGGGTTAACAGATAGCGCTTTGCCTAATACCCTGAACTCTGTTGCCGTATCTTGATAGCGTGACACTAACCATGCGATACCTTCATACAATTTACGAAAACCTGTCTCACCATAGTTTCGTGCAATCAATTCTATCTTAGCATCAGAAGAATCTTTAACGCCTTGAAAGCGTGTCGCTGTTTCTTGGTTTAACTTGTCAGCGTCTAAGCCTTGATTAGCCATTAGCGCGCCAGTTGTTTGCGCTCTTGTTTGATCAACATATTGTAGTATTTGTAATTGCTGTTGACCGATATAAGGAGTTTGCAGAGGAAACACAGCATTACCAGGTAATACGTTTGTTTCATCATCAAGCCTAACAATCCCGTTAGTGCGAACGGTTAACATATCATCTAAATCAACGTCAGGATGCACTATATTTCTAGGGTTGCTAGCCATGTAAGCATTATCGTTCATACTTCTTTGTAATGCCGTCTTCTGTAACTGGTAAGGGTATGTAATTTCTGCGCGACTGCGACCTATAGCCTTGTGTGGCATTAAGATTGCTGATAATGAAGCGTAAGGCACATGGTTAAAGTATTCATTAACTAATACCTTGTTACCTGAGATCATTACGTGTCTACGTTCTGCAATACCATCACCGTCGAAGTCAACTTTGACGTATAAATCAGATATCTCAACATTCTGTGAAGCCCAATCATTGATACTTGTGTCGTAGTTTGAACCACCTTGATCTTTATTGCGTACTGATTCAATATTAGATGTACGGTTATCTTCTTCATCAACAGTTGATAGCTGATCAATAAGGTCACGCTTAAAGCCTTCACTTAATAATTCACCGCGAGTCTTTCGAACCCTATCACCAATCATCTCTGCATCATCTAAATTTCTAGCATTACGAGTAATCAAGAATGATTCAGGAGGTATATTTAAAATGCAAACCTTTTGCTTTTCAGTAGTAACGCGAAATTTAATATCAAACGTTGCAACTTCCGAAGGAGTATCGCCAATTATCTCTGATTCTTCTTGCTCTGCTATTTCAATCTTGACTCTATCAACCTTTGAACCTTTTAAGCTTTCAATGATTGACTGTATTTCTTCAGCATCTACACCTTCATACTCAACTACTTCAACTTCTTTCTGCTCTTCAATGAAATACTTTACGACACCGTTCTTTTGAATCTCTGCGTCTTTAAGCCAGTTGTGGATAATGTTAAAACTTTCAGGCTGATTGCGCACAATCCAGTTAACGTATTTTGTTTTTTCTTCGGCTTCTTGTATCTCAGCTTCGTTATCAGTGTTAGGCTGAAACGTTACCACATCACCAGAACCTAGAAAGATTCGTGCTAATGATGGCATGTCAGCCTCAACAACATCTGCAATGTCAGTTGAAACTACACTTGATTGATTTTCAATAGCTGAGAATTCGCCTGTCTTGTTGCCAAGATAAGCGGATAAGTATTTAGTGTTTTCTTGCGAGAATTCACCATTGTATTGAGCCGCATCTTCTTCTGCCTGTGACAGTAAAGCGACCAATTCTGATTCTGTCATCTTATTTTGCATTAAAGGCACTCGATGATTTAAAGGATTTTCGTTTTACTTATTATAACTTGTTTTAGCCCCAATTAAAAATTAAGTGTTTGACACTTTAAACATATTGAACTACGATACATAAACAACTTAACTACACGAGATAGTATGAACGAAGCAACAAGGCAATTAAGGAAAAAGGGTTACACTGTGAAAGAATTCTTATTAGTTATAAATAGAAAGCTCACATGGTGGAATACTCACAAGCATTCAACGGGTAAGGATAATAACTTCCTTATGCTGTCAATTAAAGGGCTAGAGGAGAAGTGAATGACTAGAGCGGCAAACTCACACAAAGGCTGGAAAGCTAAAGATATTAAATTAATCTTACTAACCAAGCCGTCAACACAAAAGCGATCGATTAAATGCTGGCGGTGGATGTATAGCGCTAAAGAAGCGGCTGTATTACTTGGGCGATCAGTTGTATCAATTAAGAACCAGCGTGCTATAAATAAAGGTATTAAGTAATGAAGAAGATGAGAAACTTTAAATGCTCTGAAACTGGTGAAGTATTCGAGCGTTTTGTGGAAGACGAGCAACTGATAGTTGAATGTAAATGTAAAGGGTTGGCTAATAGGTCATTGAGTGCGCCTAGATGTTTTGGCAATACAACGGGCCGAAGCCCATCAACTAGTTATAAGAGGTGATTAAATCACATTAGATCTACCATAGTTCAATGTTTTTCTGACTTTCTTTAGTGGTGGTATAAACATTATCATCATTATTGAATCAGCCATGCCAGGCGAGTCTATTCCTTGACCTTTCATTTCCTGCTTATTCATTATCTGCTGCATACCATTAGAGTTGTTCTTTCTTGGTATGCGACAAAGCTCAGAACGTAAAGCAGGAATGCTTTCTATCCCGTCACTATCAAAGCTAATCATCTCATCAGGATCAACATACTCACCTTTAACCACGCACCTGTAAGTGTTGTAACACCTATCAGCTAAGGCGATATAAAACTGTGCCCTGTTGTTCTTAAACACTTCAGCGTTAGTAAGGTTATTACTCTTATCACCGTAGCCTTTTTGATAAATCTTCTCGGCGTTATCTTGCCCCTTGCCTGACAATGAACCTTTGAACATTTGATATTTTATACTTGTGCCATCTAGATTGTTAGATACTTGACGCTTAAGTCCTGCCCCCATGCCATCACCATCCCAGATAAACCAGTCAGCTTTGTGATCTCTTGCTAGGTTAGTGGCCCAATCACAACCAACGTCTATTTCTCCTGTGTTCTTTTCATAGATATATTTAACAATAGAACCATGCCGCATTGCATAGCCTTTGTTATCTTTTCCAGTGTCGCTTGGGTCATGCGCTGCAATCTTAGCCCCTAAAGGTTTAAACACCTCTTTTAGCTTGTCTATCTTATGCGCATCAACACAAGCGTCGAACCACTCAGCCTTAATGATAGAGTCTTCAACCTCATCGTTGAATTTGCCTTCCCATATCCAATCGTACTTAGCTCTTGATAGGTTAGCGTAATCCCATAGTCTTAGTGTTTCTTGTTCGTTGTTCCACCAAGGATTATCACGCCAGTTAACCACAATAATTAAATGTAAATCATCCTCATAATAACCATGATTTTCTAGCTCTCTTAAGTAAGGAACTATAAAACCTCTGACTGAATGGATCTGCGCTTGATTGAGGGTTGGCACTAAACCAGCACTCGGCACCAGGGTTTCTTAATATAGTAGGAAGGAGCTTGTCGATACTAGCTTGGCTCATTGTCTGAGCTTCTTCAAACCATGAATATTTATAGCCCTGTGCTGATTGAATAGAGTTAGGGTTTCTTGATGCGCCTTTGTAAGCTGTCTGAGCGCCATCAGGAGATATAATTCGCTTCTCTTGTACATTCCACCCATTAAGCATTAAGCGATTCATTAATAGCGCCCTCAAATACACGGTGTACTGAATCAGCAATGGAGTCTTGAAACTCACGCAAACAATATACATCAGCCTTTTCTGTTGCCATTTTAAATGTTAAAGCGTCACCTATACCAATGGACTTACCTGAACCCCTTCCACCTATAGCGATCTTTAACTGCTTAGGCTTAGTCAGGAAGTATTCTAGTTTTTTATTAATCTTCAACAGTGGCATTCACAAACTCCACTGTCCACTTACCATCACTCTTAAATGTTTCACCATCTGCGTTTTTAATTTCAACGGATTTTTCATCAGGTAAGTATTTTTTAAGTAGCGCCAAACGTGTTGAATTTGCTGAGTTTATTCTAGATACGGCAACACTATCCATCTCTATTGTTTGGTCTTCTAGTTTTTCAAGATTATCAAAGATATGCGATAACTTACCTCTTTCAGATAAGTACCGCCTTAACTCTTCTCTGTTTATCTCTCTTGCTGTTACTTTTCTATTAGCCATGATGTGAGTCCTTACGGTTATTCACTGTTATTCGACTTAAAATTATTTACGCTAATGTAAATGTACTTGTTGTGAAATCAATAGTTAAAGTCTCGCCATCAGCTAGTGCTAATGAGCTGCCGAAATCATAGAAACACAATAAAGGATCTGCCGGTGAAGTTGGTGTATTGTTATAGATAGTAATATATCTAAATGCAGCTACCGCCCCACCTGAAGCAGTCAAAACTAAATCAGCAAATAACTGTGTAAATGTCCCACCTGTTTGACCTGAGCTAGAAGTAGTTAAGTTTCTAGAGCTTAGGTTTGTATATGCTATTTCAGTTAAGTCAGCCAGTACAGTATTTGTTGCTACTGGAGCGCCTACCGTTAAAGCTACCGTAAACTGGTCTGTTGCACAGTTATACACACCGTTAGCCATGTCCTCGACCGTTTGATTAAACTTGTTATATGTTGCCATTATTTGTCCGTCCAAATTGTTGTTGTTACTGTTTGATTGTTCCAGTTAGTCGAGACACTTGGCTTATCTGTCCATATTTGACCAGGTAAGATTATTTGTATGTCCGTACCGCTGTAATTGTAAGTTCCGCTTGATGCTATTATAACACGATCACGATTAAAATTAACATTGCTGCCAGTATAGGTATAGTTCCCACTATTAGCGGTCAGTATAAATGCGCCGGCTGGCGTATAAGTTAACGTAGCATCTTGCCCTAAATAAGAATAAGAGCCAGCACTAGTAGCTAATACAAATCCTTTTAATAAGCTTACTGCTGAACCTGTGTATAAGTAAGAGCCTGCATCAACCTTTAATACCTTAGACGCTATTAATTGCGCATCAGTACCGGCATAAGAATAACTACCACTATCTACCGCTATAGATATACCGCCACCACCTACTGCCGGCCTTAATGCAAATGATACCGCTGTAATTTCATCGGTATTTTGAGCGAAAGTCCATGTTTTATCGCCAGTAGCACCCGCCGTAGCTATTAACTCGTAAGCTGACGCTGTGGTCATACTGTTGAATTCTAGGTTGTCAACGAGCGCCATCCCTGATGGCTGAGTAAATGCATCGTTATCATCTGCCGTTGCAACATTAATCAGCATTGCACCATCTAAGGTGGTCGTCACGGACGGGGCGATTACTGTGGTATCACCCGGATCTTCAGTCGTCCACAAAGATGGCCCAACATCAATTTGAACAGTAGTATCCACACCTGAATACGAAGAGGACTAGACAAGCCATTATTGAGATGAATGCGCTGTAGGTCGC
>FUIF01003158.1_pt1 | contig 23557 bp, 39 predicted proteins | sample 1003461 | NCBI WGS metagenome assembly FUIF01 (sample SAMEA80401918, study PRJEB19352) | marine metagenome | reverse complement strand
AGCAGAGAGCGAAATAGATACGAAATAAATGATATTGATTGTTATTTCGATACCTGTGACACATTAAATGATGCTGTAGACAAAGTCCGCGACATACTGAATGAAGTATTAAACGACCTAGAATACTTGACTCGTGATAAACAACGCAACAAACTTACATGAAACGAGGTAAAAAATGATTATCATTGCTGCATTTGTACTATTGTATTTTATTTATGGTTGTTACCTAGCTTTTAAAACTAGGAAAAACCATCAAGAAGATTGATCAATTACTAATTTTAAGCAAACGAGAAAAAAGACAATGAAACTGGTCTGCACAGTTACTGATGTAAGTGCCGTTGTTTACGCTGAAGGATCTCCTGACGTTAAGTCTGCGGTAGTGGAAATCCCAAATGATCAGCTTCCACCGCTTGTACAAACATATTTTGAACAAGCAGAAATAGCGAAAAATTTAAACAAAGCCTGTAATTTACAGCTTACATTTTCGATTTTAGACGAATAAACATTAAAAATAGGAGGTATTATGGCTTCTGATGAACGTAAAGGCTTTGAAGAAGCGGTTATTAGTATGCTTGCACGACATAGCCCGTATTCACGGGAATACGTGTTCTACGCTCATCTACTTAGCCAATGCAAGGTAATATTTGATACAACCTTTAAAGCAGCTGCAGGCGTTAGCTTTAAGCACAGTCAGTACGTACTTTATCTAAACCCTTCAGAAATTGTAGCACAGGGAATGGATGAAAATGGAGAATATTGGGTTGCAGAGGGTTTCAATTCAGATATGCCTCTTGAACATCGTCTTGGTATTCTCAAACACGAGATGTTACATATTGCACAAGGACATCTATTACGTATAGAAAACCGTGATTTTCAATTGTTTAATGTAGCTAGTGATTGTGCAATTAACCAGCATATTTCTCGCGAGCACCTCCCTAGTTATACAATCTACCCAGACACTCTTCCAATTAAAAACGCTCCTCTTATGGAATCTGCAGAGGTGTATTATGAACTGCTAAAGAAAGAGGCTAAAGAACAAGAAAAGAGTGGTGGCGGAAATAATAAAGATAATACTACAGAAGACGGAGAATTAGGTAACAAAGTTTCAAACAATGCTCACGATAAATGGGCAGAAACAGAAGGAGATCCTACTCTTCAAAAAGAATTTACCAAAAACATGGTAGAACGTGCTGCTGAAAATACTCGAAAACAAATAGGATGTTACCCTCAAGGTTACGAACAAATGATTAAAAACCTTATGGTACGCCGTGAGATTAGTTGGAAACAAGTACTTCGTCGTTTAGTAGGCAATAAAAAAGCAAATACACGTAAAACTATTATGCGTAAAAATAGACGTCAACCTGAAATTGCTTGGTTAAAGGGTAAAACTAAAGATCGAATCTTTAATTTAGCAGTAATTTCTGACGTATCAGGCTCAATGTCTGAAGAAGCTCTACTTAATGTATGGGGAGAAGTAATTAATATCTGCAAATTATTCGAAACACCTGTAACTGTTGTACAAGTAGATACAGAAGCATACCCACCAGAACCATTAACACGTAATACTAAAGCAATCATGCGGAAAGCTTGTGGTGGTACTAACCTTTATCCAGGTGTCGAAAAATTACAAGAAGCAAATGTAAGAATAGATGCCTTACTTGTAACTACAGACGGTTACCTTAGCAGTCAAGACGTAACAGAATTTCAACAACTTAATAAACCAGTTATTTGGCTTATCGAACCCAATGGCAGAATTATGGAAGAAATGAGCTTAGGAAAAATGCGTGCCTTAAAATTAACGGAGGATTACAGTGGCAACTATTAATGAATTTAAAGAACTGATTACAGAAGTAGATATCATGAATAAAACACCGCTTGTAATTTCTTTGCACGGAACAGGCAAATCTTCTGTATGCGCACAATATGCGATTGACAACGATATGCACTATGAACCTCTTATCCTTTCTCTGATGGACATCGGAGACCTTTTGGGGGTACCTGAGACCGTAAAAGTTGGTGGATTGGTAGCAACTACATGGGCAGCTCCTGTGTGGTATGCAAATATTGTCAATGCTGCATGGCCAGAGGTTCTAGAAACTAGTGCCTTATCCTTTAAAGACCCGCAGTTCAAACAACAAATAATCGACACAGATAATACTATTATTACGCGCGAGCGTCTCAATGCGCTGTACTGCGCTCATTACGAAGTACCTAACGATGGTCTTAAACTACTTCGTCAAGATAAAGTGTATTATGCAAAAGCTCGTCGTTCATTGCTTCTGTTGGACGAATTTAACAGGGCTCCCACAGACATTCTTAATGCTTCCTTACAGCTGGTACTAGATCATAGGCTGCACTCGCATATTCTGCCTATAGTAAATGGTCAAGAAACGCTGATCATTGCAGCAGTCAATCCTCCTAATGGTACTTACACTGTTCAGGAATTTGATCCCGCGTTGCTTGACCGTTTTGTAGAATGTTCAGTGGAGCCTAGTTTTACTTCTTGGGTAAAAGGTGTTGGGGAAAATAATCTTAACTCAGCTGTAGTAGAATTTCTACGCGAAAATCAAAATAAACTGCATTTCACCCCAGAAGACGGTACCAAAGGAGCGTCCCCTAGATCTTGGTCAGCTGTATCTGATTATATTACGTATATCGAAAAGAATAACAAACAACTATCTACTATTTACATTAAAGGTACAATAGGATCTGCTCTAGCTGCTCAGTTTATTTCTTTTTACGACTCTCGTGGTACAGCATACTCCTTCAAAGACCTTGATAAGTTAATTAAAAACGAGTTGTCAAAAGTAAGTACTTGACATGAAAACTAAAAAAAACAACAAAACCTACTGTCGAAGAGGTAGGCGTTAGTATTGCAAAAGACGTACTTAAAATTGACGCAGTAAAACGAAACGAGTTTGCTGCAAGTTTCGCAGAAGCGTATTCTGACAAAGACACAAAAGATGCACTACCTTGGATTGCGTACCTTCACGCATTGCCTCTCGAAAATCTTGGCGCAGTCCTTAAAACTCTGCAAACTGAAAATTTTGAAAAATATGCTAAACTAGTGCATTTGGATAAAGAAACAACAAATAAAGCTTTGTTCAAGAAAAGTACGAAAGGACTGAAAGCAGCATGAAAAATAGAATCCCTGAAATCACTATTCTTAACATAATCAGTACACTACTCTTTTTACTAGTTATTGGTGGTCTTTACGCCATTATTGCAATGCCAGAACCAGTAGCAGAAACTACAACTCCTCTTCCGCAAGAAGATTCTAGTGTGATCTCGTATTACACTAAACTGAATGCAGAACTTCAGCATAAAATCACAGCACTTACAAAACAAATTGAATATTACGAAAAAGTGCTGAGAGAAGAACGAGTAGTTGAAGTTACCCTTACTTCATATTCTCCTAGAGGTAGTGAAACAGACACAGATCCTTACATCACAGCTAGTATGGAAAAAGTACATGAGGGAGGTGTTGCTGTATCTAGGGACTTATTCTACAAAGGTTGGGTGTTTGGAAGAAAAGTGTATATTGAAGGCCATGGGATTTTTACTATCAATGACTTAATGCACGAACGAAAAGTACAACAAGTAGATATTTTTCAATTTAGTACAAAGAAAGCACTCGCGTTTGGAGTACAGCACGCACGAGTAGCATTGCTGGACTAAGAACCACTAGTTATTGTATTATTTAACACTGAATTATTATAATTCAGTTTTTGGTGATATAATAACTATATTCTGCATAAAAGGAGGTGATTTACCATTAAGTGCAGAAAAGGATCATCAATTTAGTAAAACAAGTAGTGTGGGAGGTTGGCTTAGAAGCAGCCACCCTTTAAAGAGTGAGGCGAAGACCTGTTTGTGACGGTTAAGGATCATATGACTTGGCGTAGGTTACGATCTTTTCTCGATATCTAACCGCTGACTCCAAAGGTAAATGTTAGTGAGAGAGCTGCAGCAGGATACGTTTCGGTTAAGTGATTAGGCACCCCAGAAACGGTAAGGCCGAGTCCCTCTTTGGCGTAATAGCACACCACACTGAAAGGGGAGAGTGACGACTCCCCCCTTTTTTCTTTACTTAAATACCGTCTGGGAATTGTTTCATTCGTTGCAAAAGGTACTGTTTCGTGAGTCCTGATCTTACAATATCCTCTTCTGTAAATGTATTAATGGAGAAGTAATCAGGTATATTCTGCACTACTTCAAGGAACTTTTTAGAACCTTCTTTCTCAGAAAATTTAGTCAAATCTGTTTGAACAAAATCACCACAAAACATAATTTTAGTAGACTTACCAGCTCTAGTCACGATGGACTCTAGTTCGTGCCCATTGCACGATTGCAGCTCATCCACAATGATAATAGTATTGTTTAAGGTAATACCACGAACATACGAAGTGGTAATAAAGTCAATATCGCCATGCTTACGAAGAATCTCGTACGCGTCACCTCGTCGGAAGAGTTCGTTGCAAATAGCTCGGTAAGGGGGTTCATAAAACGACCCCTTCTCTTGGGCGTCACCCGGCATAAAACCCATGTCTCGTGTGGGAACAGCGGAACGTACTATGACAATACGTTTGAAGTTACTTTGCATGTTATGGATTTCTTGGAAGGCTTTGTATAAGGAAAGGTAGGTTTTCCCAGTACCTGACGAACCTAGCAGAATCTGAGACTTACCTGTATCGTATTTTCAAAAAAAGTAGCTTGCGTTTTAGTGAGAGGTCTTACTTCTTTAAGTTCAAGGCTACTACTACCAAGAGCAGAGGTTTTAACAGGTTTTGATTTTTTCTGGTTCTTTTTGGCCATAAATTAATGCACCTTTGAAAGAGGAGAGGAAAAATAGATGCTCTCTATTATACCTGAAAAATCACATTTGGAAAGAATTACTATCCCTGAAAGGTTATTATGTCAAACAAATTTGTAATCTCAGATACACACTTTTTTCACGAGCGTATGCTTGACTTTCTTGATAATGATGGTAAACGTTTTAGGGGTGACCTTTTTGCTAATGTTAACGAAATGAATGAATGTATTGCAGATAACTGGATTGACACTGTAAAAGCAAAAGACATTGTCTACCACCTAGGGGATGTGCATTTCGGAAATTTGGAAGGGACACGCAGTCTTATAACTAAACTTCCAGGACGCAAACGCCTGATTGTAGGTAATCACGACAATATTAAGCAAATCATTAAAGAAGGCTGGTTTCAGAAGATTCAACTTTGGAGAATGTTTCCAGAACTAGGGTGTGTATTGACTCATGTACCTATCCACCAATCAGGATTAGAAATGAAAAAAGTTAAAAAAATATCCATGGTCATATTCATTGCAATCCTAGCCCTGAAGGCCCTTATATTAACGCCTGCGTAGAAGTAAATAATTATACCCCTGTCTGTATTGAGGAACTGCTAGCATGCCATCAATGACCCCTAGAGAGCGTGCAGAGAAGCTGCATGAAGAATTTCGTACACGTCTAATGCGTAATGAAAACCCTGATATTGTTGATATGCTTACTGATGCTATTATTAGTATGCAATCAGAAGCTACACCTCCCTGTACTGAACATCCTGATTACGCAGGCAAACGCAAACCTCGTACTGGGTGTGAAGGGTGTTGGAGATACTATTTGTACAAAAAAGACCAGAAAGGACAAGTATGAAATTCGACTTTTTTACTGTAGAGGGTTGGAACCATGTAAAAATGGCAGCACTTACTACAATCCATAAGAAATCTATCGAAGGCAAAGAAATTACCTCTAAATGGAAACAAGACCTTATTCGTTCAGAACATTCTCCCATTCGCGAATTGCAGATTAGATTTCGAATCCCAGAAGTTATGCGTTGGATCGCTGATCAACTAGTACGTTCTAAGAATGAGCATTACCAAGGTACAGCACGTTCTGACAGGGGTGGTAAACCTCGTAGTAAACAGACAATGGAAGACTTGACTTGTCTTATGGAGTCCAAAAATGCACAGCATATTATTGACACCAGTAAAAAAACGTCTTTGTGTTGGTTGTGTATCTAAAGAAACTCGTGAATTGTGGGAAAAGGTAGTAGATAAGTTGGAAGAGACAGAACCAGAGCTTGCTTTCTACTGTGTACCTAATTGCGTATACCGTGGAGGATGCCCTGAAATTCCTGAGCTGACTAGCTGTAAATACTATGAACGCTTTATTGAATTTGTTGAAGACCAATACGATTTTCGTACACAACTAGTTATTTTTACAAACATTGATGCTCGTTACACTGCGTACCACGAATGGCGTCGAACGAAGGAGAAATCATGACTCTTCAAGAATTTGTAAACAACCTTAACGACCTGCTCGAAACTAATCCTGAAGCAGCACAATTTAAAGTAGTATACTCTAGTGGCGGTGAAGGTAATGTATATGATGATGTTTATTTTGGCCCATCAATAGGGATCTATGAAGATAGTGATCATTGCTATTATACATATTACGACGAAACAGGAATGGAAAAACGCTGTTTTGTATTAATTAAAACTTTTATTACGGAGTAACTTGTGAAAAAGGGTTGTAGCTTGATAGCATGGTTTAATCATAAAACGTTAACAGAAAAAGAATTCAAACGACATCCATACTCTGTTGATTGGAAGACACGTAAAAAGTACATAAAACATGGTGTAATGGTTTAAGGACTACTTATGAAAGAATCTAGCTCTTACTATTCAAGTACTTGTAAAAACTGTGGAAAAGACTGCGATGACACTTTCTGCAGTTATGTTTGTCAACTAGAATGGGAAGAAGGAAAGGCTGATTATGAGTATCAGACCAGACGAGATAACGATGACTCCTGGGGAAGTTAAAGAAATTCTTCGTAGTTATAGTGGAGCATCTAATAAAACAATTGAAGCATGCCATAGAGCATGTATCCTGATTGAAAACTTACAACAACAAGTACAACATCTTACACAGGTTTGTGAAGGTCAATACACTATAGGTAACGAATGGTATATATCTGGATGTATGCAAACAGCAAGGCAGTGTTACGACATTATCAACGGCATACGACAAAGAAAAAGCTATTAAAGTGCTAAGAGACGAATTTCCATCTGAGTACTTGGAAGGGTACTAAAATGAGTGATATGGTAGATTTCGCTTTGGAACATGCATGTGACGATTACAAAGAATATGATCATTACCAAGACGGTTTTTACACGCCTCAAGAAGCGTATGAAAGAGGGTTTGTTGATGAGCTAGGGGAGGAACTATTCAATGAATAAACAAGATCCTCGATGGTGCGTACATACACCACTGCAACCAAAACCAGGTGTTAAATGTAGTCAATATTTAGTAGTAAGAGAGTTTAGTGATGTTGCTTCTCTTGAGTACTTCTTCTTTGACGAAAACGAATGGATGGATCTTGATGGTAACACTTTCAAGGTACGTGGATGGTTAAAAATCCCAAACATTACCTCTTGGCGACAACAAAAACCAAACTAGTAATAATTAATCAAATTCTACTTGAACCTTACGCAAGGAATATGGTATTGATATAAAAACCGAGAGAGTCTTTCTCCCTCGGTTTTTCTGTCTCTAGCATAAGGAAAATATTACGATGAAAATTAGGAAAAATGACAAAACACTAGAGGACTTCAGTGAAGCCCGAATCAAGAGTCACATTCGTACCCTTGCGGAAGATATTGACTATGATTGTACAAAGCAAGAGCTGGATTACGTTATCTCAAAACTTCAGCTGACAGAATTGATGACATCAGCAGAAATCCGTAAACAGCTTGAAGTAATCCTCCTTGGTGTTGATCGAGAGCTAGGGAGTCAGTACATCAAGGTATTCGGCGAAAAAGACCACAAAGCAAAAGATATTCGACGTAAAAATGATTTTATTGATAATTATATCGATGCTATTAATCCAGCAACTGGTGCTAAATATGACGCTAATGCAAATGTATCTAGCAAGAATGTTGTTACTCTTGGACAGGAATTGCATAAAAGCGATAATATCGAACAAAACCGTGCGATGCTTACAGAGAAAATCGCAGAGCTGTTTTCCAAAGACTTGGCTCATCAATATATCGAAGATCTGACCTCTCACGTGCTGTATAAACACGATGAGACAGCTACTCCAGGCGTTCCATACTGTGTAGCAATTACTATGTACCCATTCCTGCTGGACGGACTTACTAAACTGGGGGGTGAAAGTGAAGCACCTACCAATTTTAAGTCTTTTAATGGAGGGTTTATCAACCTAGTTTACTCTATTGCTTCTCAATTCGCAGGTGCGGTGGCAACCCCTGAGTATTTAATGTATTTGGATTACTTTATTCGTAAAGACTATGGTGAAGATTATTCGGATAGACTAGATGAAATTGTTGATCTTGCTGATGGTGGTAAAACACTTCGTTACGTTATCGAAAATGGTTTCCAGCAAGTAGTACATTCTATGAACATGCCTTCTGGTAATAGAGGCTATCAATGTGTTAGAGAAGACACTACACAGCTTTCAACACCTAACGGTTTCAAGTACCTTAACGAGTTGAAAGAAGGCGATCTTTGTTACGTATACAAAGACGGTAAACTTGCTATTGAGCCAATTCAAAAGCTTAATGTACACGATTTTGACGGCGAGCTGCGTCAGTTTAAGGGACGCAATTACCAACAGACCGTTACAGAAAATCATCGAGTACTGTATAAAAAACCAAATACAAGCGAGTACGCAGTCAAAGAAGCACACGAGTTGTGGGATCATTCGAAACTTTCTATGCCTATCGGATGTAACGGTATCGATAAAGAAGATTTTCCTATTACAGACGAACTTCTTCAGTTATGTGCTGTGACTTTGACCGACGGTTCTATTGATGAACATGTAAAAGGAGATATCAACACAGGCCGTATCACTATTTATAAATCCAAAAAACGTTGGGGTTATAAAGAAATCCCAGAGCTGCTTGATGCTGCAGGTATTGGTTTCACTGAATCCGATATTAATACAAACTCGTTTGGAGAAATGGTAAGCTTTAGAATTCCGGCTGTTGACTCACAATGGATTCTGCGTTACATCGAGCATACCAAAAAGCAACTTCCCGCATTTTTTAAGGAACTAAGCAAACGACAACTTGACCTAGTTATTGATGTATGGTCAAAAACAGATGGGCAGAGCGGCAAGTCAGGTACTCGACTTCTGCAGTGCGATAACGCAGAAATCCAAGAACAGATGCAGGAACTGGTACTCTTGGCAGGATATGGATCTGAAATTTATAACACCATAGGCAAAAAATTTAACGGTGAAGATTTCGCCGAAACTAAATATGTCAAGGTGTTTAAACGTAAAGACAAAAGAGTTTCTGAATACAACTACATCCCATACGCAGGTAAGGTGTGGTGTCCTACTACTGAAGCAGGTATCGTAATTTTCCGTGAAGAAAACGGTGTACCTTATATTTCTGGTAATAGCGTTTTCTGGAATGTTAGTTACTTTGATGAACCATACTTCAAAGGAGTTTTTGAAAACTTCCTGTTCCCTGACGGTACTCCACCAAAATGGGAAACTGTATCTGCTTTACAAAAAAATGTTCATGAAATGGTTTAATCAGGAACGTACAAAATACGTTATGACATTTCCTGTTGAAACCATGGCTATGCTGACGGACGGTACAGACTGCGTCGATCAGGAGTACGCAGACTTTTCTTGTGAAATGTGGGCAGAAGGGCATTCTTTCTTCTGCTACACCTCCAATTCTGTAGATAGTCTTTCAAGCTGTTGCAGGCTTCGTAACGAAATTGAAAAAGACCCTGTTCATAATGACAATACTCATCAGTTTTCAATGGGCACAGCGTCGGTAGCTACAGGTTCTAAATCTGTTATGACTATCAACCTTAACAGAACGATTCAAAACGCTGTTGCTACAACAGACTACGCTTTAGACAAAACAGCCGCTCTGGAAGCAATCTCTAACGCAGTAAAGAATATTACACAACGCGTACAAAAGTACCAAATAGCGTTTAATAGCATTATCCAAGACTTTTATGAAAAAGATATGCTGGATGTATACTCTGCCGGCTTCATTGATTTGAAAAAGCAATATCTCACTATTGGTGTAAACGGGTTAACAGATGCTGCAGAGTACCTAGGTATTGAAGTATCTAATAACGAGGCTTACAACGAACTTGTTAACACTGTTCTTGAAACAATTAATATTTGTAACAAATCCGCTAAAACTAAAGAACTTATGTTTAATACAGAATTCGTTCCTGCAGAAAATCTTTCTGTTAAGAACTATAACTGGGATAAAACTGACGGGTACTTTGTTTCTGATAAGCATATAGCATACAGCTCTTACTTCTATAATCCTGAAGATAGTTCTCTCAGTGTTCTGGATAAGCTGGTATTGCATGGCGAAGATTTTGTCAAATACTTAGACGGTGGTTCAGCTTGTCACATTAACTTACAAGAGCATTTATCTAAGGAACAATATAGACAATTACTTCGTGTAGCTATTTCTAATGGTACCAATTACTTCACTTTTAATGTGCAAAATACAGCATGTAATAAATGTGGACGTATTAGTAAAGAAACACATACTACATGCCCATATTGCGGAAGTAAGGATTTAGATTACCTCACACGTATTATTGGCTATTTGAAACGTACTTCCTCGTTCAGCGCACCACGTCAAATAGAAGAAAGCATGCGTGACTATGCTAAAATTTGTTGACACAAATGTTGGGTTTGAGGAGATACCTGAAAGAGTATCCCTCAATATCTTTATCTCTCATTGTCCTTTTGCATGTGAAGGATGTCATTCTCCTGAATTACAAGAAGATATAGGATCACCCTTGACGAAAGAATCTTTAGAACAACTACTTAAAAAGAATAAAGGTGTCAATTGTGTAACTTTTATGGGCGGAGACAGATACCCGGAAACAATCATCAAACTGGGAGAGTATATTAAAAAATACCATTCAGAACTTGATATTGCTGTGTATAGCGGTAGAAATTCTTACCCACCTTATTTCGAACTCTTCGATTTTGTTAAATTAGGAGAATATAGGAAAGATGTAGGGGCACTAGATTCTAAAACAACTAATCAGCGTATGTACAAAAAGATCGGTAACAAATATAAAGAAATCACTAGTGATTTTTGGGTAATTTATAACAGATAAAAGAACGAGGTCGCTCCTCGTGGGGCCTGCAGAGAATTGACGGGAAGCCTGTAGGATGCAAGAAAAGGTGGGCATGCTTGCAACTAGATAAGGAGAAATAAATGGAAAATGATACCAGATTTACATCAGCTATGTATGCGTTAACTTATTATACTTATGACTACTGCGTATGGGAAGAAGTACACGCAGTTAGTTTTAGCAAAGAAAAACTAAAACTGCTATACGAAAACTTTAATACTTACGATAAAAAGACTCCATTAGTAAATGATCGTACTGAATACCACAGGGTAGGTATAGACCATTGGGCAATTACTACAGTGCCTTTTATCGAATAAATAAGGAAATAACAGTATGCAATGGCTTAAAAATATTTGGTGGTTGCTGACAGAAGCACCAACAGAACTAGTGGCAGCAAAAGAAGATCTTATTTGTGACTATTGCGGAACAACAGAAGGCGGAATACAAAAGTTTTCCGACGCTGATTTCTGCATCTGCCAAAGATGTATGAAAAATGCTTTTGATATGGTATTAAAAGATGGTTGCGTATAAACTTTTTAAACTAAGAGCTGATGGTACACTTGGACCTTTATTTATTAACAGAAAACAACGTATTAAAGTAGGAAAATGGCTCATAGCGGAAGCTCACAGAACCAAAGGCTTTGCATTTCGTCCTGGTTGGCATTGCACATTAACACCATCAGCACCTCATATTAAAAGCAAACCTGATAGGGTGTGGTGTAAAGTAGAGATCGAAGATTACGAGTATTTCGAACGACCTGAACATCAAGGTGGTACGTGGGTGCTTGCACAACGTATGAAAGTTCTGATAGGAGAGTAGTTATGAAACGACATATCAACATGGGCAGTATCGGTCAGTTTAAACACGCTGTTAAGTCTGTAACACGGATTTATCAGTTTGAAGGGATGGAAGATGGTTTACCTAGGTATAATCCTTCCAAACTTCTCCCTATATTAGCAGTATTAGGTACAGAAAAGATTCATGGAACTAATGCAGCTGTATGTTACAGCGAACCTGACGGATTCTGGGTTCAAAGCAAAGAACGTATAATTACCCCTGAAAAAGATAATGCCGGTTGCGCATTTATAGCTACTTCCCAACAAGCTGTTTGGGTAAAACTGATTAAGGATCTAGCGGAAGAGTATAAAATTGATCTTAAAAATAATATCATTTCTTTATACTACGAATTCTGCGGAAGTAATATTCAAAAGAAGTCGGCAGTACTGGGTCTTGATAAATTAGCTATCATTTTTCAACATTTTAAAGTTTCACCTCTTGTACCTCTTACAGAAGATCCAAACGCAGAGGATGGTAAATGGTATGTTACTGTAGCTAAAGGTAAATTCATTTCCTGCCATGATAAAAACATTTATCATATTTTAGATTTTCCATGCGTAATGTTGGATATCGACTTTAATAATACGGATAGTGCTGTCGATAAAATGACAGTACTTACAGAAGACGTAGAAAATAATTCCGGTGTGGCGAATTATTTTAATAAACCAGAGAATGTGGGAGAAGGTTATGTATGGTCTTTGATGCTAGGCGGCAAACTCATAAGGTGGAAAACAAAGGGAAAGAAGCACACTAGTTCTAAAGTCAAAACTTTGAAACCTGTTAATAAAGAAGCTGAACAGAAAAAACAAGAGTTTGCACAAGCAATGTGCCCTGCTTGGCGACTCGAACAAGCTTGGCAAACTGTATTCGGTATTAACGAGGAAAAAGCAGAGCCTTCTGAAAAATTTACAGGAGATTTTCTCAGAGCTGTAATAGCAGATGTTATGAAAGAAGAACAAGATGCGCTTACAGAAGCTGGTTATATCCCTAAAGACGTAAATAGCAGCATCTCTAAATGTGCTCGTATCTGGTTTTTTGATCAACTAAGTAATATCTAGGGATGCTTATGCAAAACCGTATCGTAGTTTACAAACATACTAGCGATAGTTGGTACCCGGAATACCAACTAACAACTCCTAGCTATAACAGTAAAAATAAACTGGTACAAGTAACATATCATAGCAATATAGCACCACCTTCGCATGATTGCGAATTTCGTGTTAGCGCATGGGGTGATGATGATTTTGGTATGGAGTTTGATACCAAATCTGAAAACGAAGCATGGTTAAAATTTATTGCTGTTATTGGTTTAACTGATGTAACACATGAAGCACTTGTAAAACTAGGGTTTATACCTGCATAAGATTAACTTACTGGAAACAAAAGAACATGCAACCCCAACGCATAGGGGAGCTTACTACCCTTGATGGGCTGCTTTAGGCATAAAGTAGTTACCAAAGTAATAGGGGCGGGGCTTAGTAGCATTGTTTCTGAGGACTCGGTAGTTACTAAGACTCTGCTTAAATCTGGATGCGTAGTAAGTTAAAATGGTGGGCGAGGTGGCATACGGCATAGTGTTGTATCAGTGACCGCACCAATCTTGTACAAGAAATAACGGCTAGAAATAAGGCATGTTCGCCGTGTGCCTATTAAATTAACTAGTATGGCTAGGTCGAGGTTGTCACGGTTCGAGTCCGGGTACGCTAACAGGAGACAACTGCTATAAAAAAATCATCACACTCTGTCGAGCGCTCGTAAAACGTAAAACAGACAGTTAAGAATTGAGCGAAACACGTATTCAATTAGCCATAAATTTGAACGTCGGCGTATTACGTAAAATTAAAATAGGCAAACAGCCTTGTGTTGTTTTTAGCGGGTTCGATTCCCGACCGCGCTAACCCGTGGTATAGTTACGGATGGTCCAACTGCCTATAATTTAATTTTGACAGGATCTGCTGATATAAGAAGGTATTACTATGAACGCAAAAAGAATTACTGAATTAATGGAAGAACATTATATTCCAATGTCTGAAGCGAAAGAAATTTTGGCGAGAGAAAAACTAATCGAATACATCAATAACGCTGATAATTTTCAAAAAATTCAAAATATTCTTCGAATTTTTGCAAAATACGTTAAAATTAGAGACTGTTAAGGGCCTGAAGCTCAAGTGGTCGTAGCGTTCCCCTCATAAGGGAAAGGAAGCTGGTTCAATTCCAGTCAGGCCCCCCAATTTATAATAAAGGTAATAATATGAAAATGTACATCCTAGTTCTTAATGACGTTCCTCTTGGACATGCTATCAATTGTGCTGCACATGCTGCTGTAGGATGTACATTAAAATATCAAAGCACTTTTGAAGTTCAGGAATGGTTAAGAAGCTCTTTTAAAAAAGTAACTTGTAAAGTAAATAAACATGAACTTGCAAAGGCAATGGAAGTACATACAGAATACTTTGAAGTTCATGAAAGAAACCTCGATAAGTTGACGGCAGTTGCATTCAAACCAGCCACAAAATTTCATAAATGTTTTAATTTTTTATCCCTTTATAAATAGCCTGAAGAGGTCTCGAGACGGCGCGCTCTTGAGAAGATGAAGTAACTAGGTTCACGGAGGTTCGAGTCCTCCCTTCAGGGCCCTAAAAACTACCCCGTCTCAACGGTTACCTGAGGGCATTGTACGAGCCGAGCATACACCTAACTCTTTGAAGGTAAATAAGAGCGGTTGTTTAGCCAGACGATACTGTGGCTAATTGTCTGTACACGACAAATAGTTGTATAGGAACTGACCCACCCTTCTTAGCGGAAAAATAGTTGTTGGTAGCAACGCGGGTTATTTTATGCTCTGATAGTTCTAACGGTAGAACAGCTGATTTGTAATCAGCGTGCTGGGGGTTCAAATCCCTCTCAGAGCTCCATTTTAAGGGGGTGGTGATGGAATAGCTAGACATGGGAGACTTAAAATCTCCTGGCTAATGCCGTGTGGGTTGGAGTCCCACCACCCCCACCAACTAAAATAGTGAGAAGTTATGTCACGTTCATATAAGAAAACACCTTATTCAGGTCTGCCTAAAGACCAATTCTTTAAACGATATGCAAATAAAAAACTTCGACAATTGCATAGACAAGGTAAAGATGTTCCAGACGGAAAGTCTTTTCGTAAACTTATGAACTCGTGGAATATCTGTGATTACAGTAATATTATGAAATTCGAAAAATTTGTACAGTTTCGAACACGTAATAGTTTAGTAACCTCCGAACTTAAAGAACTCTATTGCAAGTGGTTCAAATACTATAAAGGAAAATAGCATGAAATCTAAAATTTACGCTGATGAATACGTAAAAAACAAAGAAAGTAAACCTGCAGCTGGTAACCATTACTACCCTTGCAAAATTGTAATTAATAATAATACATATAAAGGTCTGTTTACACGTAATCAACTTGACGTAGCAATTGCCAGAGCTGTCAGAAACCCGGAAGATTTCCCAAAAGAAACATTTTGGAATAAGTTTTGGGAAAAATTTAATTACTAGTATGAATGATAATACAGAATCTTTTACAGTTTTTGTTATTGATAGACCTTACGTATCAGAAGGCTTGCGTAGGACATATTTTAAAAAACTAGAGGTTTACGAGTGTACAGCCAAGGCTGAGACTGCGTGGTGGGGTGAGGAAATTAGGATTGTTAAAACTAATTTCCTTCACTCGTACACGCCTAAAAAAGGTTGGATAAAACGTGCTCGTAAACAAGGTCCAAGAGATTTTACACAAGTACATAAAGACCGAGTGGTATCTACTGTAAATACACATGATCGAGTTTTTTATACTACACTTGAAGCAGCTCAAATCAGTAAGCTGCTATTGATTAAGCAGATGGAAGAAAAATACCTAAAAGCGTTACAAGAACTGCAAGACATGTTTAAACGTAATGTACCTGATTATAAAACTCCTATGAGCGACTTACTAAATCAATATCCCGAATTATTCCTATAAAGACATACCGGAGAACAATAATGTCAATGCTAGAGCAAACAAAAGAACTCTTGAAAGAACAAGGAGCTTTTTCTGGAGCACAAAATACTTATCTACAGCGTGTTGTAGAAGCAATTAGTTTTCCTACAATCAACATGCGAATGAAATCAGTAGTAGCTGTAGCACAACTTACGTCGTTCGCCAGTCAGTTTCGTAGAAACATTCAATTATGGGATGACGTTACAGAAGTCCCTGTTAACGCGATATCTTTCGTCATCTGCGGTAGCGGTAGCGGAAAGGACTCGTCTGTAAAAGCCGCTCGTAAATGTTTCACCGATGGATATAATCTAGTTGAAGAAGCAGCTCACCAAAAAGCTGTACAAGCAGCTATCGAAGAAGCAAAAGCCGAAGGGTTGCCTAACGCTTCTGATGAAGCAATGTATAAACAGTATCTCAAACCAATACCTCCTATCGATATCATGCCAACTACGGGGCCTGGGTTGATTCAACACATCAACGACATTGGGGCACTCGGTATTATGAGCGGTTTTCAAACATGTAGCGAATTTTCTGACGAGCTAGCATATAACCAAGACATGGTAGAAAATATCAAAATTCTTTCTGAAATCTATGATACTGGTGATAAAGAAACAAAATACACCAAAGCTGAAGAATTTCGCTCTAAAGCTATTAAAGGACAACCTGTTTCTGCGCTTTTTGTAGGATCTCCCGGCCATATCTTGTATGACGAAGGTACTAAAAAGAAGTTCAATATCGCTTTTATGTCTAAACTGGCGAGAAGAAGTTGGTTCTGTTACGCCCCAGACAAGATTGAAGAAAAGGTATTTGATAATCTTCAAGATTTCTGGGATTACGAAGAGAGTCTTGAGGCAGAATCTAAACAAGCTCGTATTGGTATGAACCTAGATTGTAAACAGATTGCTTCTTATAATCTTGAACATCAAGGCGAAACACTTGAAGTTTCTAAAGATGTAGAAAGGCTGTTTAAAACGTATAAACGGTATAATAATGATCTAGCTGACTTGTCTCCTAATCAAGAATCTACTTATGTTTTGATCCGCAGGCATTTGCAATGGAAAGCGTTGAAACTAGCGGGTGCATATACGATCATGGCGTGTAAAAACACCATTGATGCAAACAATACATGGAAGCAGTTCGATTCTGCGAAACTCTTGATAAAGACATGGAAATGTTCGAAAAAGATCTGAATAAAGCACCTCATGAATTGTTAGTTGATTATTTCCATACTCGTACAATTATTGATGGATATTCAGAGGTCAGTACGCACGATCTTAAAAAACAAGGTTTTATGAATAGCATTTCTAAACCACGTTTAAATGAAATGGCTGCTCTTTGTGCAGGCTATGACAAAGAATCTGTGTATAGCGTAGTTCGTGATGGTTCTTCTATCCGCTACGAGCCTATTATTAAAACCGATATTATCAATGTTTCATATAAGGAAATTGATAATACAGAACTCAACAAGGCAGTAGCTTCCGAAGATAGTGACGCAATTCGAGCAGCAAAACACAATATTGCTACCACCACTAGTTATGGATTTGAATGGGCAGAAACTACATTTGAAGATCTTCCTCAGATGCTGCAAGGTGATTATGCGTATTCATCATTTCGTTTTAAAGACGGTATTCGTTGCAAAGAAAACATCGAATCTGGTTCTAAATGGTTAACCCTAGATCTGGATAATTCTCCATTGTCTGCTGAAGAAGCGCATATGATGCTCGGAGATATTAACCATCATATTGCTCTAACCAGCGATAATAGTAACGAATTTAAATTCCGTGTACTGCTAGAACTAGACGCTGAAGTACAACTAAACGCTACATCATGGAAGCATTTCTATTTGAAAATTGCTGATGATCTAGGTCTTAGGGTAGATCCGTTACCTCAATCACAGGTATTCTATTCCTACGCAGGACGTACTATTTACAGCAATATTGATGCAGATCCAATACAAACTCGCGACTACGTGATGTATGCTAAAGAACAAGTCACAAATCGTGATCAGTCAAACAATATAATGAGTACAGCACAGAAAAAAAGCTCTTTTAAATGATCCTTTAGTGACATTTGAATTTGCATTTGAAGCTCCTTATGGACAAGGCTCTCGTAATATGTATCGTATGGTAAGGTATGCTAAAGATCTAGGGGCTACCTTAGAGGAAGTATTACAGTTGCTTGATGATTGTAATGACTACTGGGAAAATTCGATGCCGGAGAGTCGGATGGATTTGTTACGCCAACAGGCATCTAGACTGTACTAACTGGAGATTATTTTTATGCAAATCAATACTACATTATATTATCAAAACACTAAAAACACCGTACGACAATGGAAGGTGTTTGTTGTAGACAATAAAATTACAGTAGAATTTGGGCAAGTTGACGGCAAACTACAGACCAAAGATACATTTGTCTTTGGCAAAAATATTGGCAAAATTAATGAAACAACTGATCATGAACAAGCTATTTTAGAAGCTAAAGCTAAATGGGAAAAGCAAGTTAAAAAAGGGTATACAGAAAACATACTTGCATCTTCTTCTGTAAAGCTGCCTCAAAAAGTCAAAACATATTTAGGTAACGAAGATAAAATTATATTCCCTGCATATTCTACATATAAATATAATGGGGTAAACGCAACATATTGGTTACAAGCTGATGGTTCTTTAAAGCTTACTAGCCGTGGAGGTGATGAGTATCCAGCAATACCTCATCTTGAAAATTCAATAAGGTTTGTACTTTCTGCTTTAGATACTACTAGCATCAATGGCGAACTATATATTCATGGACAGCATTTACAAGATATTACTTCTGCTGTTAAAAAACCAAAAGAATTGTCTAAACAATTGGCATTTCGGTTTTTTGAATTTCCTGAATACGTTGTTCCTGAAAACTATAAGAAATCTGCATTTCCTGGTAACGCGTTTATTTATAAAGTGCGTTGGTTACATATTTTAAAGCATCGTCACCTTGCAGATACCGGTGCTGATCCATATGCTACTGCTTATGATAATGATATGTTTGTAAAACCTGTGGAGTTGCAGTTGGTTGCTAACAAGATTGAATTGGAAGCACACTACAACAAAGCTGTGTCTGAAGGTTATGAAGGCACTGTTATTTATAACCAAAGAGCAGAATACTGTTTTAACCAACGTTCTTCTGATGTTTACAAATATAAAAAATGTATCAGCAAAGAATTTCTTATTAAAGATTGGTTCACCGATAAAAACATGCAACCTGTGTTTTGGTGTGCAGCGGAAAATAAAATGTTTAAAGTTAAACCAAAAGGTACAACGGAACAACGTGAGCAAATTCGCGAAAACGCCGCAAATTGGGTTGGTAAATGGATGACTGTAGAATTTGAAACGTATAGTAAAGATAAAGTGCCTTTAAAACCGGTAGGTATCGGATTGCGAAACGGTACTATAAATAATGAAGGAACGTTTATTCCTTCTGAATAGCGCTAATACACAAAAAAGGAGGTGTACATGATTCAACAAGAAGGCAGAGATGTCATTAAACAGGTAAGTACAGGAGTTACATCAACAGACTTTTCTATAGAAGTTAACTCTAGTATGTTTAAAATGCTTATGGCAGATGTCTATACTGATACCATAAAGGCTGTAATTAGAGAATGGAGTACAAACGCATGTGATGCCTGTTTAGAGGCAGGAAAACCTGTTAAATTTGATGTACACCTCCCTGTAGCAGGTGCTAATACCTTTTCAGTACGTGACTATGGTACAGGACTTACTCCTGAAGTTTTAACAGGATTATTTACAATTCTTGGAGCTTCTACAAAAAGAGACTCTAATAAATATAACGGTACTTTGGGTATCGGTCGAATGGCAGGATTGGCAGTAGCAGATATGTTTACTGTAGAATCTTTTTTGGACGGTACACTTTACAGCTATGTTGTATCTATGCAAGAAGGCAAACCTACAATTCTGCATCTAGGGACTACTAGCACACAAGAACCTGACGGTCTTAAGCTTTCGGTAGAAGTAAATGCAAGTGCTATTTCAATGTACAGAAATACAGCAAAAGAAGTTTATCAGTTTTTTATCATACAAACCTACTCTTAATATTGATCTTTCATTAGAGTTGGAAAGTACAGGTCCTAGTACTGATAAATGGCTTATCAGAGAAGTTGATCGGTCTAAACACTACTATGAAAAAGGTCCTAACTATATTGTTATGGCACAAGTAGCTTATGTAATACCTAACAGTATGGCAATTAAAACTCAAGATCTTTCAAATATGGTATTTTTTGCTGATACAGGATCAGTAACGTTCAATCCTGGACGAGAAACATTATCTCTAGATACTAAAACTATTAGTTACTTGAATACTGCTTTTCAAGATGCTGCAGAATGTATTGTTGAAAAAATTCATGAGTCATTAGCACTTTGTACATCTGACTCAGAAGTTTATAAGTGTTATACAACGGCAGTAAAAGCTTTGCCGTATACCTTAACTAGACAAGTCAAAGCACTTCCATTAACTTCAAAGCACTTTCAAGCATTAGTATCCGAAGGAAGAGCAAATAACCTCTATGTAACTCCTTCAACATCTTTTTACGGACTTACAAATAATACTTTAAAAGTAATGTATAAATCTGGGTATCGTAAACTTTTTAAAGAATGCAATGAATACGCTATTTGCGCATCAGAGTTATTTAGCCTAGATCATGTAATTGTAGACGTAAAAACGAATTTTACTAGAAGCTTACAAGAATTGTACGCTTCAACACCTGTTTTCTTGTGGCGTTGTCAATCTACAAAACATATAGAGGAGGCTGTACAAAAAGCAAAAGATTATATAACAGCTCTTGGTTGTACCTATAAACTAGCATCTGATATTTTGCCAGAAGGTTTTGCAAAAAGTACTGGTATATCTAGAAAAGGTTTATACGTAAGTCATGTAAGCCGTGATAATATTTCAAAAAGTAAGCTGCTTTCTGCTGATAAGATTACAGAAGGTACATACTTGTACCTGAAACTTTCTAATACTGTACCGATTTTAGCAGATAGTAATTTTACGTTTAACCAATACATGATGGCTTATAGAATACTGCGTAATATTACTAAAGATACACCATTGATTTATGGTGTTGCTAAAAAATACCAAAGTTACGTAGATTCGTTAAGCAATTGGGTAGATTTTGAATCGTATATTAAAGATAAAATTAAAAAAAATTACGTTCTTAGTAGAAACTGATCATCCTACCTATGTCAGTCATCGACATATTACGGAAGATTCGGCAGCAGATTACCCAACAGCAGTGCAAGAATATTTTTTTAACATCCAAAATTATCGTAAATTTCAAGAGGATGATTTATACGTCTATCAGCATGACGGAGTTGTTTTAAAACGGATGGGAGCTGCATTAAAAAAGTATACTCCTATATATAATGTAACAGTAAAACAGCTTTATGAAAAATATCCGCTTACAGCACATTGGCTTTTCTCTGCTTCTGATTACCGTGAAGCAATTAGCATTGAAACAAAGCATGTTAAATATGTGGCACAGTTGGAGAATTTAAATGCAATACGTACAGACAAACAAGAATGAATACGTTGTACATTTTTCAACAGGGCTGGTGTCTTTAAATAAGTACAGTTTTAACTTTCATAAGATACTAAAATTGTTGAAAGCAGACGCTGCTGAAGAACTTATTCTGCCTTTGTTGAAAACACCTGTACTACCGAATGGGTGTTATTACGCCTATGAATACCCAGAAAAAGGATTTATGACGTATACACATGTGAAAAATGATGGTACAACTGTTGCTCACTATTTAAATGATACGTCTAATAAAACACATCCTACACAAGTGCTGGAAGAAAACTTGGTAGGAGTGTTTGCTTCAGTAGAAGAAATAATGGACGAGTACCCTGAGTACTTGTTATAAGGAGATTTATGGATTTAGTAAAAAAGTTCTTTAGCTATAATAACGGAAAGGGCGTAATGCCTGATGGACACTTTCGTATCAGCGCTTCTCAGGTAAGCCACTTTTTTGACAAAACAAGTAGCTGGTATCGTGAGCACTTGCTAGGAGAAGAAGGGTTTAAAGGCTCAACGGCTACTGAGCTTGGGAACTGTGTTCACGCAGCAGCTGCTATGCGAGCAGAAATAGGCTCTGTTTGCTACGAAACTATCGAAACATACATTGATAGCCTTACAAGCCCTGAGATCGATACAGGGCGAATTAGGGAGCAGTATCCAGTAATGGTGGATACCCTACTTCCTTTTATCGAACAGAATATGCCTACGGAAGTAGAGAAATTTGTCTATCAAGAAATCCTACCTGGGATTGGTGCAGGTGGATCTATTGACGCACTACGTGGTAGAACAGTTGTAGGGGAAGATGGAAGTATAACGTATCCTGACGGCGTTACAATTATGGACTGGAAAACCACTAGTTCTAAGACACCCCCAACCAAGTTTTCTCGTAATTACTGGTTCCAACAACACGTGTATGCATGGGTTTTAAAACAACAGGGTATTGACGTGCGCTGGCTTAAACTGGTATATATCACACAAAACGAAGTAGGACGTATAAGCGAAAAGACTCACAAACCTCTTAAGGACTACCCATCACAAGTATCAGTTGTTACAGAACAAGTGACAGAAGAGAATCTTGAACTAGTGGGGTCTTGCCTTAAATTGATTGCTGAATCTGTCCAAACTTGGAACAAACAACCGGAACTGCGTCATCTCTTAGCACAAGATATGAGGCTTGCTCCAAAACCTAAACCCGTTTTATTTAAGAAGGAAAGTAAATGAGCGCAAAACTGTTGATTGCAGCAGAGGCAAATGCAGGAAAAACAACGCTAACACAAACGCTAACTAAAGCGTTGGTTATCAGCTGCGACGGAAAAAAATATTCGTTCCCCGTTCCCAACGTTCCTGTCCCTAGTTTTGATTCAGCTAAAGAACTGGTAGACTTAATTATAGAAAAAATCGAGGCGTATAACGAACGGTTTGGCGAGTACCCAGAAACAATTGTTTTTGATTCTGTATCAAAATTTTTGATATTATGTATAACAACTGTAATGAGAAATATACAGGGTTTACTATTTATAGCAAACTGGATAATGAAATTACCTTCTTTAATAATTTCGTTGAAAATTCTTTGATTGCCAGTAACTTGAATGTTGTTCTTATTTCTCACACTATTTACGACGGAGACACTGGCAAGTATCATCTGACAGGAAAAGGAACTTTTCAGAAAAAAGGTGGTTTTCTTAGTGAAACAGATGAAAGTATTTTTATTGAAGTAAAAGGAAATAAACGTACTTTGCATTTCCGTTCAGGCAAATTTCCTGCACGATCTTTGCATCCAGATGTTCCTGATTCAATGCCTGTCGAAGATTTTAACCTTCAGCAGCATATCGAGCTGCTAAAAGCCAATGCAGATTCTGTTAACGAATTTGTAATTTAACTCTAAAAAGGAAAAAAGAACTATGAAACTTTCGGTATCTAAAAAAGCAGAAGACATTAAAGACTCTGGTGGTGGTGCGTTTATTAACCGTT
>FUIF01015060.1_pt1 | contig 23602 bp, 34 predicted proteins | sample 1003461 | NCBI WGS metagenome assembly FUIF01 (sample SAMEA80401918, study PRJEB19352) | marine metagenome | reverse complement strand
GCTCAAGAATAGGGTGTTGTCTCCAATTAAGCATCGATTACTTTGCCCTTTGCGAGTTTCATCTGAATGTCCTTGATGGCCTTCTGCGCGTCTTCGAATGAGACTCCCTGCGTGATTTCGACCTTTTGCGTGGCCATGCCTTCCAGCATCGCGGCTTTATCGATTAGCATCGCGGCGGTGAGTGCCAGCTTGTCTGGTGAAATCTCACTCAAGAGTTCAGGATCGTCCATCAACTGGCCAGCTCTCTCATTCAAGAGGTCAAGATAGTCGTTGGCGGTGTTCGCCATCAGTTTGGCGGTCTCCTTGCGGGTCTCAGTCAGGCTTTCGGAATACTTGGCGCTAATTCGAGCGATGAGAGGTCGTCCGCATCCCATCGCCTTCTGAATATTGTTCCACGTCTGCCCTTTGGCGAGCAGAGCCAGAATCGAAGCCACTCTGTCAGGCGCCACCCACTCTTCGGGGAGCCGTCCTCCCGTGGGTTTGTGCTCTCCACGGCTTTCAATCACAAGGTCGAAGTATTCCTCATCAGATTTAACGACTCTCTTCATGGGGGGTAGTGGTGGCATGCTCATGATTAGTTTTCCTCGATCACTCCGTCAGGGAAGTAGTTGGCTTTGATTTTGTCCACGGAGAAAGGCAAGGGGACTCCTTCGGCGGCGGTGGCCCGGCTAATCCGGTCGAGTCGGTAGCTTCTCACTACTCGGGACTTTTCGGGGGATTTTATCTGCGTCAAAGATGGGGTTTACGTCCCGTTGGCTCTTGTTGAGAATCCCGAACAGAGAGTTGATGAAGTTCTTATATTCTGGTCCTCTCTCGTGATACTTCTCTTGGAAAAAGCTGTCGGTGGCCTGGTTGTTTTTGTGAAGGTCCAAGTATTGATTCACGTCAGCCTTGATGGCTTCGGGGTTCCCTCCGTAAAGGTCTTGCCCTCGCTTGCTGGCGGCGTTCTTCATGATGGAGTCATTCAGAGCGGTAACTGATAACAGACGGGTAATGATGTTTCCGGCCTTGGTGACTTCCACGCCGTAAGGAACAATCTCTCGAAAAGTTGCAGGGAGTCCGCTGGAATAAACAGATTGCATCCCGCCCTTGCGTTTAATGGTAGCGGGGTGATTGATGACGTAGATCCTGCGCCCGTCTCCAGCCTTGGCAATAGAGTTGAGATTTCGGAGGATGGACACTTGCCAAGGATTCAATACTGATGATTCAGAAATGGCCTTGATGGCTTCGTTTGACAGAAAGTTGCCTTCCCATCGTCCCGAGTTCTCATTGAATTTCAGCTCTCCATCTGCAATCTTCTTGCCGTCTGCGATTTTCTTCTGTTGCGCTTCAATCGCGGCCATCCCGACAATAGATCGCGCTTTGTCAGTCTTTGGTGTGATGAATTCAGGCTCTCCTTTCGAGTTAAATCGCACGTTTCCTTTTTCGTCGGTCTGAAAGATAGCTTTCATCGATGCCAAGGTTTGCTTGTCACCCGCTCGGACTGGGATCGTCTTTTCTTCGGTCTTACTCCGTTGGATTTTCCCTTCCGTAGTCATTACGGATTCTTTCATCATCTTGCGCATCATGCGCTTGGCCTCGGGGAGTTCTCGAATGCCATCGGCAAGCAGTCCGGTCCCCATTACGGGGCGTCCGTCTTTGGCATGGTAGGCTCCGCCCATTCGGGTAAAGATGTCTCCTAACACGGCCCCACGGTTGATGGTAGTTTCGACCAATGCTCGCACGGGGGCAGTCACTTTGGCTTGGCGGAAGGACTTGGCAATCTCACCATCACTAAAGGCGTCTTGCGTGTATTGCGTGGCGGCATCAACAAAGTATTCAATCGCCATGCGCTCGGGTGGTAGCGGATCCAGTCCAGCGGCGGCGGCATTCTCGTTGTAAGAGTCGGAGAAGTCTTGAAACTCTTTCGAGAGCGTTCCGTCTGGAGAACGTAAGAGTCCGCCCTCGCCACCTAATCCAATCAAGTTAGCCACGATGGAATCTTCCATCTGGTTACGAATCAGAACGTAATGATTCAGCTCATGAGCTACCAATGGTTTGAGCGGATTATCACTGGTCGCATTGATTGAGACGGTATTGGTTGCGGTGTCGTAGTGGCTGCTTTGTCCATCGGTGAATTCCCAGTTCAGATTAGGAAACGCTCCGGCATAGGTTGCCACTGATTGACGAACGCCGGACGGAAGGGCCTCGTATCGTTGCAAAGAAGGGCCTGCCACCTTTCCACTTTTGCGAAAGTTCAACTCCTCATTCGCTTGAATCTCTTTGAGGTTGTTTTTCTTCCCAAGCGCCAAGGCTCCAAAAGTCGATCCTCCTGTTCCAAAGATGATGGACTCGGCCAAAGCATTCTTGAAGGTTTGAGAGTCCAACTCTCCACCGCTCGCGACCGTCTCATAGAGTAACTCGGCAGGGAACTCGTGAGCCATCCCCTTGACGGCACGTTGCGCTAGGTTGGTAATCTGGGAAGCCTTGGCCTCGTCCATCAGATGCGCCATGGAACGGGATACGGGGTTTAACTCAGGAGCCCTCGCCACTCGCTTCCAATAAGGAATCATCCCCTTGGCTTGCGCGGCCTCGCGTCCCATGATTCGAGAGATATTTCCCATCTGTTTGAGCACTCCCCCTTTTCCTATGGTGGCAATAGTGGTGCCAATGACCGCGCCGGGCACTCCTCCCATCGCGCCCCCTGCCACTCCTCCGGTGAGTCCTCCAATGATAGGTCGAAGAGCTGGGCTAAGCTGTTCGATTCCCATGCTCTGATAAAGAGCGTTCTTGAATCTGTCGAGAGTCTCGCCAGCCTTGACTAGTCCACCTCCGGCCTTTTTCAAGGGAATGGAAGAAAGCTCTCGTGCGCGGTCTTGCATCAGCTGGAGTCCGCCTGCGGCATCTCCTCCACGGGTCAACTTCTCCATCCGCTGCGTTTCACTCGCCAACTGAGCATCGATTTGCGCCAGCCTGTTAGCATTCGCGGCTTCTGCTCGTTGGGCATTACGAGCGGTAGCTTGAAAGGCTGCTTTCTCGGCAGGTTTGAGAATCTGGCTTTCGGCGGCTTCCCTGGCGGCTTTGGCCATGGCTGAGCCTAGATTCGTGCTTTCCTGCATTGCCACCTTGGCGGCTTGCAAGCGAGCAATCGAAGCCTCTGCTTGTAACACACGGCGGGCGGTGATGACGCTTCTTGCAGTCATGCCAGCCTTAATCGCTGGTCCGACTGCTAGGCTTTCGGGGCTGACTAGGTTGCCAAGCTCGCGCACTCCTTTTGTCAGTTCTGCCGCTCGATCTGTTCCAATCTCAGCTTCCGCCTTCTTGAACTCTTCGTTGAATGTGTTTGCTTCATCGACAAAGCCATAGACTCCGCTTGCCGCTTCGACTGCGCTGAACTCTTCCAAAGCGAGTCGCGCCCGTTCTGCGTTTTGGTCGGCAACCGCAATCCGATCTTCTCCCAAGCTGTAGTTGAGCTTGTCCTTGATTTTGTTAATCCCAACTCCCAAGTCAGTGGTCGCACTCAGTGCGCCGGAAGCAAGCTCGTTGACTACAACGGCAGCTTCATCATTAGACTTCACAAGAAAACCATCCTCGGGATAGAGTTTTACTGGGCTCCAAGGAATGACTGTATGACGTGAGCTTTTCGCAAGGGTGGAATCGATGGTCTTTGGAATCGCGGCGGCGGCATCCCATGCGAACTTGGCAACCCCTCCAATCGTCTCGGGAAGTGAGGTGTATTCCGTATTATCGAAAGCCCCCTCTTTCTTCGCGATTTTGAAGAGTTCCAGATTCTCCGGCAGAACAAGAGCTTCTTTCGGCAATGAGTAGGCTTGGCCTCGCTTGGTGAGTCCTCCTTGCTCCATCAATCCGAACTCCTTCAAGATGAGATAATCTTCTCCTAATGGAGTCGCGTCCCCTTCCGGCGTCATGTATCCGCGCTGGATCGCTTCCTCGCGAGTGGTGATGGGAGTGACTGAGCCGTCTTGATTAGCAATCGCGGCAACATGCTCTTGAACAGCGGCATGAGTCAATTGAGCCTTTCGAGCTTCCTTGGCCTTGTCCTTCTTTTCTTCTTGGCGCTTCCGTTTCTCGGTCGCACGCTTTCCAAAAAGAGGTTGGATGGATGTAGGTAAAAGCATCTTAGCGGAATTCGTCAGAGAGTAGCTTTGCGCTGCTGGTTGTTTGAGCTGGGGCAATAACTCCTGAACCCGGTTGTGAGTCTTGAAGTTTCGAGCGGGTCTTCTCAATGGCTGGCAAGAGTGTATCTCTCAACTCCTTGAGTCCCGCCTTCATCTTCTCCTCACTCACTCCTTCACGGATGGATACTAAAGCCATTTCGAGCTTTTTGCCCTCAGCATCAGAGAGTGAACCCATGCCTTTCATTCCCTTGATGGCTTTAAGGAAGTTCTGAGACTTGATGGTTTCTAGATTCGCCTTTGCATCTGCCGATGTCATGCTTGCCCATGCCGGAAGCCTCGCATGCCCGCTGATTGCCTGATAAGCATCGTTTTCGAGTAGTTTGTCAATCGCCTGCATTTGAACGGTCATTCCGTCCAAAGCTGCTTGCGTTTTTGCTGCTTGGTCTTCCGCTTTCTGCGCTTGGTCGGCCTGAGACTGGGCAAGGTTCTGCTCTTTGATTCTCAAGTCCGCCTTTTTGTTTTCAATCTCCAACGCTTCAGCCTCGGTAGGCTGTCCTTGTGGAACAGCCACATAGCTGGGCACATTAGGAGACTGAGGCTGTCCATCCTTACTAGGGTCAACCGAAGGAATATCATTGTCAGGATTGATGGGAGGAAGCTGGTCGCCGGGCGTGTAAGCAGGGACCGCATGATAAGGGTCGTCATCAGGAAGCACTGGCAATAATGGGTTTTCCACCGCCACTCCGGTTGGCTGCTCTTGGTAGATGAGAGGTTCAATGAGTTGACCGGATGGGGTTTGCTGAATCAGCTTGTCTCCCACCTTGTGAATTACGCTTGCTTGGTCATCTGGAAGAGTGCTCGCAATATCGATAACAGCCTGTTTCATCTGTTCTCCAGATGCGCCTGACTGAGACAGTTTAGTGAGAGCGTCAATCGTTGAAGAACTCACCTTTCCTTGCAGTTGGGGAATCATCTCATTCGCAAGAATACGCCCAGCCTCTTGGCTGGCTTGATATTGTTCGTTCGCTCGTTGGGTTCCCGTCAAATAGTCGTTCTTTTGCCATCCAAAGACTTCATCAGCCCTCTGGTCTGCTCTCAAGGTGCGCTGGTTTTGGAATTGCGCTTGTTGTTTCTGAAGTCCGAACTGACCTTCAGCCAAAGCCATCTGACGAGCTGCCAGCCTCTCAGTTGCGGCAATCTGCGCCTGCTCCATTCCTGTTCCGATCAGCTTTTCAACTGTTCCACCAATCGCCAAGGCATCGCGCAATGACGTGCTCGGGTCATTCATCTTCTGTAGAACGCCTCCCAAAGCATCAGCTTGGTCGGGTAGAATCTTCATCGCGGCCTCGATGTATTCCTCTGTCGCCTTTTTCTTCGATTCTCCGTCTTTGCGCTGTTTGTAGATGCCCGCTAGGTTAGCCACGGTGTTTCCGATGCCCTGCGCAGCTTGTCCGCTCGCGGCTCCTGCTCTCTCGATGGGAGAGTAATCAATTGCGCCTAGTCCTGCGTTATGTCCTTGTCCGATTGCTGCCATGGCTTTTTCTATCCAAAGATTCCTCCGATTGCTGAGCCAATTCCACCAACTGCTGAGCCGATTCCACCAAAGATGCCGGAACTCTGCTGAGCTTGGGCGCTGGTGGCTGCGTTCTGTGCGTTGGCTACGTTTGCCCGATATTGTGCCCCGATGTCCAAGGCTGTTCCGGTGTCGTAAAGTTGAGGCGTGCTCATTCCCAAGGTTGCGAGCCCCGAGTTGAGGTATTGTCCCCCCGTTCCTACTGACGCAGGCGTTCCCATCAGCATCGATAGTCCGGGCTGCTGGTAGGTCATGCTCGAAAGGTTTGCGGCCTGATTACCTAGTTGAGCCGCTTCAGCGCGATTTCCGGCCATCACACTTTCTCGTCCCAGAACTTCAGAAACAATGCTGGATGTATCTCCTAGTCGGCCTCGATCAGCGTAGGATTCCCGACTGATCTGGTCGGCATTGCGCGTTTGCTCCCAAGTCGGCCTTTCAGACTTCGCATAGGCTTGGTTGGCTGCGTTGGTGGCATTCGTCACCATTTGCGTTTGTTCAGGAAGCAAAGACTGGATTCCGCTGCGGATTTCGGGTGCAAGCTGCCCCATCTGGTCGATTTCAGACTGCCTAGCGGCATTTAGTTGCTCTTGCGCGGCGGCTTGCGATTGCGCCCCAAGTCCCAAGATGCCACCAAACGACCCTCCGGTGAGCATCGTTGAAATGTCATTCAGATTTAGCTCGGTGAAGTCCTGCCGATATTGTTGCTCTCCTGATAGGATTTGCGGAATCGCCTGATTGACTCCTGAAACATACGAAAGAAGGTCATCTTCGATGTCGGGTTTTTCAACGGTGGGGGTTTTGGGCTTACTTGACATGGTTGGATAGGGATTGGAAGCGGTTGAAGTCGAAAATCCGAACATCTGAGCTGTCGGAAAGCTCTTTTTGGAAGGCGATAAAGTCGAAGTCCTGCCCATAGACCTCAAAGGCATGAGGCATACTGCCGGAAAGGAAGGAAATGAATATGCAGTTCGCTAGCTCTGGAGCGGTGGGGGTCTCTACGTCCTCGGAATGGCAGGGGTAGGCCAAGCAGAAAGCCCGATTGTCAGAAACCACTAGACCGTTCGCTAAATGCCACTTAATGGCATTATTGAGGTCCCACCCTTTACGCTCGTAAAGGGTTTTGGCAACTGAGATCGGGAGGTTCATTAGGCAAGGTTTCCGTAAATCACGAAGTGGATAGCTGAATCTTCGAAGTTCTCATTTGAGCCGACTGTAAATTGAGATGCGCTTGTGGGGTCAACTTCGACCGCATAGGATAAGTTGGCGCTGTTATGCTGGAAAGCGGCAGTAACGATGTAATTGGTCGAATCCATCGCGTTTGATAGCGTTACATCGAAATATTCAGAGTCGTCACCATTAACGGCCACGCCTGAGACGTTGTAACTCCCAGTCCTCAAGGTTGGAGTCGTGTCCAAGTTCTCAATCACTCCCCAAGCTTTCGCGATGCCTGGATGATACTTGAGCAGGTTTACCGCCGCAACCTTGTCGGCCTCGGCTTCCATCTCCGCTTGCGTGGGTGCATCAATCTTGGCGGTGGTAACGGCATCGTCATTGATTTTGGCAGTGGTAACAGCCTCATCGTTGATTTTAGCGGTGGTGGTCCCTAAGTCGGCCAGCTTGTCAGTCGTGACTGCTCCATCATTGATTCCAGCGGTCAGAACGGCAGAAGCGCCAATCTCTGAGCTGGTAATGGCCCCCACTTTCAGTTTTCCGCCAGAAAGCGCCAAGGTTGTTCCCTCGATAGCGTTCGCGGTGAATGTCGAGGTGTCCGTGATATTATTCAATCGTGCGGGGGTGACTGAATCACCCTCTTCGAAGGTGTAAGCTGTGTTGATTACTCCGTCTCCGTCTGCCATTACTTTTGAGTGGTTAAAGATCGATTTGTTTGTGTGGCCTGCGCACTAATCGACGTGATGCGCGGACTTCCCACGGTGGGGGTGACTTTGATTCGACCGGATTGACCGCGAACTCCTCCGATTCGTGCTCGAATTGAACTCGAATTATCAGGCGACAAGTATTCTCCCAATGATTGAAAGAAGCTTGCGACATCGACGATGCGGTCAGGATCTTTGGCGGTGAAAGTGACGTTTGCGTCTGACTGGCCCTCTCCCGACTCCGCAAGAATCTGGATTCCAGTAAACCTCTTTCGGTCTTGGGTATTGAATCGGTATGCTCTCGTCTCCAAAACAGACTGAACGGGGATTTGCTCGGGAGCTTCTCCAAAGGCAAGCGAAAGCACATCGTAATTACGCTCCACGGCATTCATCTTGTGAATCCCTCCCGATGATGTGACGCAATAGAGGTCGTTGCGCTCATCTGCCCGGGCAACATAGAATCGAGAGATGGAAAATCGTGAATCGGGGATGGTGTCAACCGACTCCCAAGCTTCATTAAGCAGTGAATAGACAAGAATGGTGTTGTTTCCGCTCGCACCGTTAGCGCCTTCGCTGGAATCCAAGGGAACAGCCAAAAAATATCGATTATCGAAGTAAATCCCCACCGATTGAGCTGCCAAGCTGGCATTGATGCGCTTAAAAATAGGGTCAATCTTCTCTGAAAGAGATCGCTCCACTCCTCGCAGGTTGTATTCGTCCAAGAATTGAAGTCGGTAGACTCCGCTGTCACTGAGGAAGAAAATATTGTTCCCCTGAGTGACAACGGAGTTTCTAGCTAAGCAGCCGATTTCTCTGGTGAGTTCATTTGTGGAGGTATCGGCGAGGCTGCCAGAGATTCCCGAAATCAGATGGATGGAATTACGATTAAAAACAAGAAGTTGGTCAACGAAGAAAGGGTGTAATGCGACCAGAAAATCAGAAATGCCGCCAGTGATGCGGAATTGATTTTCCAAGCGGTCGAAAGTGTTCGAATCCAGAATGTCCGAAGCTGCAATCTCATCTCTGACTCCCCTGTCCGTAATAATCACGGGGGAAGTTCCTTTCTGCTCGTAAAAGAACGGAGTCCAAAGCCTGCGCTGATGATAAACCCCCCATGGAGCATTCGGTTGGTGCATGAATCCCAACCCAAGAGAGATGGGCTTGGAAAACTGAAATGTCTCGTCTACGTGCGCAGTCCCGTCAAAGTCTCCGGCATCGCAATAGAAACTGATTGCGGTCGCGCTTTCTTCAGCGCCTTGGAAGACAGTGAAGGAACGCTCAAGAAGTCCGCTCAACTCGTCTTGGTCAGTGGCTAGGACTGTAACGGCATCCCCTTTGAAAATAGTCGTGTTCCCGACTACGGTTGCAGTGAGAAGCCCGTCAGTGATGTCGATGTCGTCCGTATCAACGGTAAAGGTCTCCGGCTGGGTAAAGTCTCCGCTTGGAGCTTCCACAAACTTCTGAGGGTCAAGGAAGCTGTCGGAATTGGCTCCAAAGGTCTCAGTGGCTGACACTCCTACCGTATAAGTGATGGTGTCTCCCGATACTGTGATCTCATATTCTCCGTTGGGGTCATTGGATGAGAAGTCAAACCCGAATACAACAACGTCCCCCGTTTCTAGAGAGTTTCCAATCACATCAAGAGTAACAGTTGTTCCTGACTGAGAAGCGGACGCAATCGGCAATCGGTAGTATTCCAAATGAGACTCCCCCTCTCGAAATAGGATCACCTTGTCAAAGGCTTGAATCATCTCAACACTCGAAGAAACCGACTCCCCAGAAGGGTAAGAGATGACGCTTGATGAGTAATCCGAAAGCGAAATTTTTTGAATGTTCGTATTGGTCGCAACCAAGATTGACTCCTCATTACTGCTCTGAGGGTCAGAGAACAGGCATGATCCATACACGGCTTCTACAATGGAGCTGTCTAGAACGGTTTCGACTTCAGAAGATGCGACCGTGTAGGTCTCACTGGAAGCCGGGGCTTTGTCGTCATTCCAAACAATAAAGAAGGTTCCGAACGTCACCACGATGGACACACGCTGAAACCCGTTTGGGTCATAGGTCGTAAACCCCACGCCGGAAATTCGAGTCCATCCCGTGCGAGTCCCGTCCGAAAGAGTCGTTGAACCTCCCCCAGAGAAGAGCCCCGATGAATCGCGAGACAATGAAGAAAGAACCAACGGAGAATCGAACGTCAAAAACGGGACCTTCAAAGAGTCCTGAGCCTCAACCAAAGACGACGATACAGAATCAATCGCCTTCCTCGGCCTCCAATCCCCGTTAATCCTCCCGTTCTGACTTTGCCACACCTCCCCAGCCTCAAGCTGATGGTCTTTCAGCCTGTTATTGATGCCAACAAAGCCTGCGTCCCCGTCCTCTTCGACGGGGTCATCAAGCGGAGCAGTTGACCGATAGCGTGGCATTAGGAGTCGTAAGCAATGATAGCGCCACTCGTCAGAACCACATCAGTAATCTCCCCACCAAATCCAACGCCAGCAGGAATAGTTAAACCCTCCATGTCTGGAGCAGTTCGAATGTTCCCAGCAATCGAATCAAAGACCGCATCGTTTAAAACGAGAATCCAACGAAAAGGACCAGCCCCCACCGACTCACTCGAAGAGCTGTCAATGAACTGTCCGCCCTGCCTCCCCTGCAACTGATACGAATCACCTCTTGCCATGCCCACAAGATGACCAACTTGACCAACTTAGTCAAGTATTGCTTTCGAGCACGGTCAACCCCCTACCCAATCCCAAAAACCAGCATCACCAACTTCGTCGCTCCCATGTAAAATACAAACGTCACCAAAAACCAAAGCGCCCTCATTTAGCAGTTAAAAGGCGAGTTGTTCACAGTCTTCACGAACTGCCCCGTGATAGGGAAGCTAACAGAGCCACAAGGGATCGGAAAACCCATCCCTCCCTTCGTGACGCCACAACCCAAAAGCTTTAACAGCTTCCTGACGTCCTGTTCCTCATAGACCGCATAACGCTGCTCATAGTCAAACTCTCCCCAACGAGACTCACCATCATCCAGGGATGCCCCATCATCCCATTCCAGCGGAATCAACGACCGCTCAAAGTAATCGATGTCCACCCCGTCATGACTGATGGTATCCCCCTTCACAAACAATCCTCCCCTACCAAAGTAAGAAAAGACAACTCCGCTCGGAAGATGGGCGAACTCACTGAAGTTAACGGTCTTCATATCTCTAGACGTAAACCAAAACCTTTCCGCTCGAAACCTTCACGTCAGACAATCGACCTTCTATCATATTCCCCGCAACAATCACCCTACCCTCAACATCATCACTTAAAATAAACGGAGTTTTTAAACTCTTGAATGTCGCGTCCTCAATTACTCGAAGAGCGGAAAAAGGACCCTCCCATCTTCAACGCTTGAATCGACAGTCAACACAACAGCTCCCACATCATCCCTGAACTTCTCTTTCACCATGTGCTCTACATACCAAAGACAAACTCTCTTCACAAGACAAGAAAACGCGTCATCAAGTCTTTTACCCTCGCTTTAACCTCGACACCATAGTTACCCTCCAAGCAACGCGCTGGAAGAACCCCACAACCCTTCCCTCACACCCTCGTTACACTGCCCACGTCTCCACACAACCCACGTCAAAACCCCATTGCGCTATTTTTTACGGGGGAGAGTTAACGGTCGAAGGTTTCGGATGAACACCACATTTGACCCCCTCCCCCCTTCTCATGGTCTCTTGAACGGCATCGATTCATAACTTCGCATAACAACCGTAATGCGGAATCGGGTTGCAAGGCTGGCTGGTTAGACGTTGATTCTTAGCGGGTTAAACGAGACTACAACGAAACGGCATAACAGCGCCGGAATGATGCGACAGGTTAGCAGGTTAAGAGCCGACACACGCACACACGCGACCGCTCTCGTAAACCGTTACCGTTCCCTCGCCACACCACACGCAACTTGTGATGGCTGTAAGTCGTTAGTTTGCAGTGACTTAATAGTATTCGTCCTAGGCTGGTCAGGTAACCTAGTTGGCTGGCATCGTTAAATCGTGATACGATGATAGCGCGGGTTAGGGTTTCAGTTGGTCCTGAGTTTTCAGGAGATAGTGAAAGTTGGAGGGTGAAGAAAAGCCACCGTTTCGGGTGGCTGGTTGGTTAGTGGCTGGATAATGCTATCTCTCGAATGGTGTTCTCGCGCTTGAGTTGGGCGATCGTTTGAATATGTCGAGTTTTCATGTGCTCCTTAACTGGGATTCATACAAAGTCTCTCGAAGCTCTTTGGGATTCGACGGTAACGCCAGCGTCATGTAGTTCTATGAGTCTCTTGAGCGAGCTAGCGCATTGCATGGCTATGGTCTTGTCGTCTAAGTATCTGTGCTTCATGATTCGCCCAGAAAGCCCCGTCGATTTAACGAGCGGGGCGGTTGGTTAAGGTGTTAGTGAACTCTCGTTTTAATCTAGCCACTCGGCATCACATACGGGGCAGATGAACGACCCAGAAGCCGGCACTTTGTCTCCATCTCCGCATCCTTCGCAAGGTTCATCATCGATTACAGTCTCCTCTCTGGCTTCAGAAAGAGCGTCCCTGGCAATCTCTCTGACAGCGTCCATGCGGTCGGGGAGAGTGATAGTCCAGTCGCAGTCTCTGAGCTTTGAGAGAGCGTCTCTCATGCGCTGGTTCCCGGCTTCGGCGTGTTTGATGCCTTCGATGAATCCTCTCTCGAATACCGGCGGCGGGGCTGGGATGTAGCTTTCGCCCCAATCGTCGTCAATGGGTCCGTGGTAGGCTTCCCAAGCTTGCTTGATTGTGTCCTTGAGTTCTTCGTTCATTAGTCCCAATCCTCTCTATCTGCAATCTCATCGGCCTGCCTTGCGAGTGATGCCCTTTGTTCTTTCGTGAATGTTGACCACATCTCTGCTACTTCCTTGGAAATGTAGTTCTTCCACTCATGGACTGTTCCCTTGGCTTCAAAACAAGGGTCTTCGTAATCGGTTGGTGTCATCATTGATTCTTCTCTTTCATATTGTCCACCTTCTCGCGAAGGAATGCGTTTCGGCCCTTGTCGCCTGCTAGGCGGTCCAGCTTGGCCCATTGGTCTTCCCTAAGCTGGATAGTCCGCCCAACGTATTGGCGGCCCTTGCCGGACCCTTTCGGGCGGCCTGCTCCTGGTCGTTTGCCTCCTCTACGCTCGCTCATATCCTCCTTTGATGAGCTTGAAAGCCTCCTTGGGAGTTGAAGTCACCCAAAACTTGCCATCGTCGCCAAGGATAACGGGAACGTGATAGCGTTGGTTGGATGCGCTTTTCTCAGCAAGTTCGAGAGAAGAGAACTTTGCGATGTTGGCTTGTGGGATTGTCGCTGTCATGGGTTCATCCTACTGATTCTTTGGTTTTCGTCAACCTCTTTTTCATCTATCTTGCAAACAGGTCACAAAAAACCCCGCCTTTCGACGGGGTGGGGGTACATCTAAAGATGAACTATTGAAGAATCGAAATTCCTTTGTAAGCGAGCTGAAATGAAACGTCATCGACATGAAAACCGTTTTTCCACAAGCTCTTGGAGAAAGGGGGTGCTCCTTGAGCTTTCAACTCTCTGACACTTCGTTCCGACATAAACGCCAGAAGTGACTTTTCTACACCCTTTGATTCTGTGCTTTTTGCAGATTTCGCGAATAGTTTTAATAGCTTCCTTGGTTGCGGTCATGCGTGAACGCTAGGCAACCTTTTGAAATCGGTCAACTTCTTTTTTCAAGTTCATCTAAAATCATTCTCGCTCTCTTGCGGTGAAACCTAGCCGTGACAAAAACGAATATCATCGCAACCCATGAAGCCACTTGGACCACGAGATGGTCAGACATTACCGTCAGAATCGTGAACGCATAAAGCTGGACATCGCAACAAGTCCGCGCCGACTCAATTTTGATAAGCTTTGCTAGCTTGTAGGTTTGGGCGCTCATATCAAAAGGGAATGTCAGATTCTTCCTCGTTACTTCCGGCGCTAGGCTGAGACGCGCTAGGCTGCGATGATGGTTGGATGTCACCCCATCCGAACATCTTCTTGCCGTTGCCAACGTAAATCTTCTTAGCCTTGGCCTCTCGCTCCTCCTTGGTGGGAGAGTGGCAGATGCTCGCATCGTTGCCGTATTGGTCGGGCTCGTCTTCAATCCAGACGTCGAGGTCTGCGTAGGTGCCCTTAGCGCCCTGGAAGAGCCTTTCTTTTTGCATCTTGGTCACGTCGATTTTCAGTTTTAGTAGTCTTGCCATTGTTTTTGGTTTGTTGGTTGTTAGATTGTTTCTCGGTTAGTCTCAGATGAGATGATGCCATCTTAGCAAGTTTAAGATTGTCATGCTGCTGAGCGTCGAGCTGATCAAGTGCGTGGTGGTCTACCACTATTCCCGAATAGCTGCGTCCCATCCAGTTTAGCCCTTTAAGCCAAGATGCCGATTTCATCTCTAGGTCTTCTCGGCCTAATCTTTGGGCGAGGTCTTTAGGATACCATAAATTATTATCGTGCCATATAAACACTGCGTCTTTAGGTGCTGTCTTAATAAGTTTGGTTGTCCATCCTGTCCCCCTTGGCCCGTCGAATAATCCGTCATCTGGATGGCAGAAGCTGGAGCAGTGTTTATTTTTCATCGCTGCAAGACCCCCATCTGTTCGAGCTGGTTGAATATGCGGTCGCGAATCTGCCTCGCCTTATCGACTTCGTGGGTTCCCATCTTCTCTTTCTGGTGTAACTGGGTTCCGTCTTCGAAGTGAAACCGTATCGACATGTAGTAACCGCTGTTCCGGTTCTTGTAAATGTAATGGTCTGGATTCTTGAGTGCTCGTTTGCAGAGTTTGACTTTGAACTTCTTGTTGGCTTTAGCGTTCATTGGATTGGTGGTTATCTTTCATCCCCCGTAGTCGCTCCCACTCGGAGCGGTATCCTTCAACCATCGCGGGGATTAGGAATGGCAAGGTTTCTTGGTAGTCTCTGGATTCGGTAAAGTCTCGATAAGCGAACTCTTCTCCGTGGCCGTAATCTCCGATTCCGAACGTAGATGAGCGGCCTTGCGTGTAGTCTGGATCTTCTGGGTCCTTACGTTTTACGTGATGATTGATTGGCGTGTTAGAGATTCTAAAAAGAGCCATCACGCTTTCGCTTGGTTGCGCTGGGAAGCTTGGAGGCTTTCTGTCTTGGTTGTATGGGAAGCTTTCGTTCATATCCCTTAATCGTAGAATGCTTTGGTGTCCTCCGGCATCACATGAAAAATGTTCTTTCCTCGCCTTAGCCTAGACGCTAATCGCGGGTCAAACTTCTTAGACACCTCCTCAAGCGTCATGTTCGTGGTGATGATTGTGGACTTAGCCGGAACCTTCCCTTTCTCGCTCCTTTCAGCAAAAACGGAATAGATCGTGTCCTTGTCCCATGGTGCCGTGAAAGATTCCGTTCCGAGGTCGTCAATCCCGATCACCGCTTGCTTGTTCCAATTCCATAACCATCGCTTGTCCTGATGGTGATTCGCGATGATTTCGGGAACTGTCGCTAAATCAGCTGAGATTGGCCTGTAGCAAGTCGAGGTCGATTTCCGCACTGGTGCCGCTATCGCCTCCGTGGCGTCTCTTACGCACCTGATAGCTCGGTCAGAAAGGTGAGTTTTACCAACCTCACTCCTACCACAGATGGTTAGCCAGTAATTCTCATGATTTGGGAACCACTGAGCGATTACAGTTCGTCCAACCCAAGTGCGAACCAACTCCAAGACTTTCTCCAGTTCTGGGCGGCCTTGAGTTTCGAATTCCCAATCGTAAGCCGGGATAAACTTTCTCAAGGAAGACTCCACGCGCTCAAAATGTCGGCGCTCCAGTGTCTGATAATGATTCTGGGCTTCTTGGGCTGAACACGACTCCTGCATTAGCCTCTCCAGTTGCGGAAGGTTTAGAGCCGCTCCTGCCGTCATTGGGAGGGAAGAGCCCTGTCCATCCCTGACCGATGGAGTGTCTGATTGTGTCAATTGCTGCGGATTCATCTAGTTTTGATAATTTTTTGAGTTGAGCCTTCTTTGTGCTCGGGGTGATTTTGCTGCGCTTCTCCTTGCGGTGTTGTTCCCAGTCGCTCCATGCGGCTTGGAATGCTTCTGATTCAAAAGGAGGTCCTTCTCTTCTTCCTTATCCTTATCCTTATCCTTATCCTTATCCTTACACCCTTCCGAGGGGCTATCAAGCCCCTTAGAAGGGGCTAATGTTTCAGGATTCACTCCGTTCTTCATGAGCAAGTCAATGACTGACTTATGAGCCCGATTCTCGGGATTCAACTTCCCATACTGGAAGCGGACGAAAGACGGCATGACCACTTTTCACCCAGCCTGAGAATCTAGACCGTTCATCTGCTTCTCGAAGTCCTCAGCACTACAATTCGCCAATCCAGAACAAAGGATGCGAACTTGAGCGCGGGAACATCAAAGAATCCAGCATGATCGCACTTTGTTAGGTAGTAAACGAAAAGGAGCTTATAAGGACCTTCCAAGGAGCTTATAAGGGGCTTCTCAAACATTCCCGTCTCAATAAAACGCTTAGCCATGGTTCACCTCCTTTGCCCTTCGGCGGTATCTCGTGGACTCACTGACTCCGTGAGGCGCTTCACCGTATCGCTCAATCGCGGCCTTGATGACCTTGTCTCGCAGCTTCCTAGCCTCCACAATGTCACCAGTCGGCAGTGTTTCCCGCTTCCGTATCGTGCGCGTCTCAGAACGGAACGTCAGCGAAAGAGAGTAGTTCTTCCCTAACTTCACCATATGGAGATGGTGGTCGGGATTCAGAGAGTCCTTGTAAGCGTTAGTCACCAGCTTGAAGACTTCTTTATTCTGTGCGCTCATGATGCTTTTTGTAGCCAGCTCGGGAGCTTGACCTGATTCGTGGGGTTATAGTCGATTTTCACCTTTTCGGTTTCGTGGTTCTTCCAGACTGCTTTCTTCATGTAGCTCTTCATCTCACTGTGAGATGTCGATTTAGATTCAATCGAACGCCACACTGGTAATTCGCTGTCGGCAAGGACAACGTGAACCCTCACCTCTTCGGTCTGCCCGAATCGCCAGCTTCGTCGAATCGCTTGGTAAAACTTCTCGTAAGAGTATGATATGGACGCAAAGGCGATGTCTCGGCAGTGTTGCCAATTCATCCCAAATCCACAGAGAGACGGCTTACTAACGATTACCCGGGCTCGGCCTTCGGTGAAGTCCATCAGCCTTTTCTCTTTCGCTTCCACCGTATCGCTGCCTTTAACTTCCACGGCATCAGGGATGAGTTTCGACAGCATCTCGCTTTCAAGGTTCGATTCGCACCAGACGATCCATGGTCGGTCGTTGTCGTTTACCATGTCGGCAACCATTTGACAGCGTTCGTTTAAGGTCTTGCGCTTCTCTCGATGGAGGTCGGTTGCGGTCATATTAGGAAGCGCGAAAAGCTCCCCTTCCGCTCCTTCATCCAGTGGAGAAGTGACAACGTGAGTATCAGTCTTAAACGGCGGCAGGTCGTAGCCCTCATCCGAGTGTCCAAGGTCGGAAGGCTTTGAAACGCACGTTGCCCAGCTTGAAACCCACTCCCAGAAGTCATCAACGGCATGGCCTTTCAATCGCCAGTCCGCAGTATTCATAGAATCGTGAACAAACCATTTAGTGAGCATCTCCATCGTGGTCATGAGCCCTAAGAACTCGGCATGGTTGCCAAGCTCCGTGTAATCATTCGGCGCTGGGGTAGCCGTGCACGCGAGCCGGTAGGGAGTGTTAGAAAACATTTCGATGATCTGCGTTTTCGTTTTCGAGTTCTTCCCTTTCAGAATCGATGACTCATCCAAGACGACTCCTGCGAAGTCGTCCGCATTGAATAGGTGGAGTCGTTCATAGTTGGTAATCGTGATCTGTCCTTTTGGTGCCCCGTCTTTAGAATAGAAGACATCAAGGCCGAGAAGCTTTTTAGCCTCCTTGATGGTCTGCGCCGACACCGCCAACGGTGCCACAATGAGAACTCGCCCAGGTATGTGGCGAGCCCAGTCGATCTGAAGAAAAGTCTTGCCAAGTCCGGTATCAAGGAATGCCGCGCCCCTGCCAATTGACAGAAGCTTTTCAAGGCAATCAGCTTGATGCGGATTTGCGTTTGGATGCGCTTCGGCTTCAATTGGAGGGACGGCCAGCAAGGTTTCCACCTTCTTTTTTCGTAGGTATTCTCTATATTTCATAACTCGAAAAGTTCGGTTTCTGCTTCCACGTTCTTCAAGTTCGCGGCGGCTTGCTTCCAGTAGGATTCCTTTAACTCGGTTCCGATAAATTTTCGGCCAAGCTTCAAGCTCACGTATCCTTCGGATCCGATGCCGGTGAATGGAGAAAAGACGGTGTCTCCCTTGTTGCTCCAAAGCGTCAAACAGCGTTCGATGAAGTCGAGTTGAAGCGGGCAGATGTGCCTTTCGTCTTTGTGGTCTCGTGCCGATCTTCCATTCAAGACGTTGGTTTGGTTAATATCCATCCAGACAGGAGAAGCCCACTCTTGCCATTTATCGACTGGAAAATCTTCGTTCGTGTGTCCAACTGGTTCAGCGTTTTCCCCCGGCTTCACAAAGACTAGAAGGTAGTCAGGATTCCCCATGCGGGTGCGCGTCGAGTCCTTCTTGAGCGTCTTGTGAAGCAATCCATGCGCTTTCGTGCGTTGCATTTCCACGACTGGATCTTTCCATACTGTCACTCGACAATGAAAGATCCATCCAGCTTCGATGTGAGCGCGGATAATCTCACCGGAGAAGTCTCGTCTCCCGATGTATCCATGCATCGCCTTCGATGTCGGAAGATCCATGCAATGAACGCAAGAGAGTCTGCCGGGTTTCGTGATTCGGAACTTCTCGCGAATCAGATAGGAGTATTGTTGGAAGAACTCTTCGTCGTCCTTTGCGTTCCCCATATCTGCGACTGAGTCGGAATAGACGTAAAGGTTGGCGAAGGGTGGAGAGTAAACGCTGAAATCGATACTTTCGTCTGGCAGGTTTTCGGCGAACGATACGCAGTCGGCATGATATACTGAGAAGTTATCTCCGTGGGCCTCGTTCAAGGCTAGTGGTTGTGTGTCTGTGCTCATTATAATTCTTTTGTGATCTCTTTAATTTCTCTCTTTGCGTCCATGAGAAGAGATTTTAGCTCTTCGAAGGTTTCGCAGTCTCCCGCCTTGATGTCCAAGATACGGGTCAAAGCCTGCTCAAGACCTTGAGGGCCGAAATAGTAGCTTCTATGTCCGGTCGTTGGCTCTTTGTCGCGAGTGAGTGATGGGAAGCTGTGAACCAGCTCCCATCCAGACTTATCCCTTGTCAGCGTGAATTCAGAAGTGCTCATCCTAGTTATCTTTCACGAATTGGCCATCAACCATCTTGCCAGTGCGCTTCTCGATCTTGTTCAACGCCTTTTCCAAACACAGTAAAGGCTCGTAGCCTCCCAACCGGATCGATATGAGAGTTGCTACTAGCACGTCTCCCATTTCCATTTCGAGATTCGAGTCAAGTTGATCGTGCTCTTCCCAATCGGCGGTTGTCCCTCTTTCTTCGATGAACCTTAGATGGATTGCTTCATCCCTCGCCTCTTGAAGCTCCTCTCCTGCTTTTTTGAGCTGTAAAACAACTGTAGAGTTATTCAAGATTCCCTTGTCTCCTGCCCAGTTATAGGCCCGCTTTTCTAATTCTTCGAATGTGTTCATTTTAGTTTTCTTCTGGTTTCCATAGGATGATTTCAAAGCGCGGCCCATTGCCGTCATCCCATCGCTTAGTAATTGTTCCGGTCGATACGGTGCTGTCTTCCGGCATGAGTCCGTCTAGAAGCGCCTTGTCGATGTTGTCTCTGTCAGGTCGCTGAGCATGTAGTTTCCCCTTCATTTCCTCTTTCTTCTTCTTGCTCCAAGACTTCGGGATTGGAAGGTAGGCAACCCATGATAATCCAATAGGACCGCCATCGATGAGAGCCTGTTTCAGCTCTGGAGATGTAGTTTCCCTGAGCTGGTCTTTGAATGCGTGGTATCGTTTCACAACAGCTCGGCCTTTCCACTTATCGCGCTGGGTCATCCTTGGTTTGCCCATAGGGACCACATCTAGAACGGCTTTAATCTCCTTGCTCATATCTGAAATAAATCAGGAGTTTGGTCCTCATGAGATTCCTTCTCGGTCAAATTTCTGCGCTTTCGAAATTCTTTCCGCAGTGCCTCAACTGCGAGGTCTTCACCGTCGAGTCCGTAATTCTTCACCTCAAAGCGAGTGGACGAACGAACGTCACCGACAGGTCCAGTTAGGACTAGTTCTATCACTTCATTCATCGCCCACCTCCTTAATTTCTTCAACGAAGCCAAGGTCTAGGTAGCACTCTACCTTGTATGGCATCCCGCGGTCAGGGCACGCATTGTCCAGCGACTCAAACAAACCCCATTCAACGTCACCAGCGTCCATCCAAAGGAAGCGCGAATTCACGAATCCCAGTTCTTTGGCGGCTTCTTCTAGCTTGCTGAGCTTCGATTTAAGCTCGTTGCTTAGCCTTTTGTCGAACTCACTCATCGGCTCCCCCTTTCGCGGCTGCTAACAGATTGGATACTCGCTTGAAGTCTTCGCATCGGTTACAAGCTGGATGGTCGCAACCGCATCGATGTTGCGCGGCGAGGCTCTCAAGCTCTTCGATGATGTCGGGAATCGCCTCTGGATTGAGCCCCTCGCAGGCGTTGACGCACGCGACGATGCGCTCAGCGTTGGCTTTGGTCGTATCCTCGTCGGTGTAGGTCTCCCCAGAATCAGGACATACCCATACCACATCTTCGACCTTTGCGAGATGGTTGCCATTATCTCCATGAATCGTGAACTCATAGAGTTGGTCAACGGTGGTGAACCACGGCTCTTTCGTGTGCTCGCTCATGCGGTTTCCTCCTTCCGGTTGAGGTCTTTTCGCAAAAGATCGGCCATCTCTGAAACAGTCCCCTCGCTAGCTTTATCCATACTCTGAACGAATAAAAACGCAATGCTACCAGTTTAAGGTGTTCGGTCTGGATGCTCTCAATTTCCTCCGTTGTTCCCTTTCTGATCCATGTCCGATAGCATGAATCGCGACTTCCTACTCCGTTACCATCAATCTTCCGAAACTTTTCCTCTCCATACTTACTTTTACAAACCACCTGCGTCTTTGTTATCCTTGCAACTTTAAGAATAGACCTCTGACGCATAGCGCCTGACCCAGTTTTAATCACCAAGTCTCCTTCTTTAACATCTTCAAGGCTCATGCGGCCCCCTTTCCGTCAAAGAATTCATCGTAGAAGTCTCCCAGACGTGCGCGCCGGGTTTCTTCCAGCATGTCGCAAAACTTCTCGACGTGGCCTTTCAAGGTGTCAGTGAAAGAGCTTCGCGGGACTTCGATTTTCAGATTATCGATGAACTCACAATCAGCATACGCGACGAAGTGGCAGACGTTGCTTTCACAAACGAGCATTTCGCCATGACATTGGACTTTGTGTTCTCTCGGCACTTCTCCGGTCGTCTCATATTCACGAATCCATTTTAGAAACGTGTGAAGGTCGGGCGCTTTGATTTCTACGGGCTCGTTGGAGTCCGTGAGTCCATCAGTTGAGGCTCCATATCTCCCGCAGTCCGAAAGGCGGAATCCCACCTCTCGCGAGCCGCACTCCTTGGAGTGTTACCAGCGCCTTGCTTCGGACTCCATACGGTGGCCTCTCTCGGTATCGGGAGACCCTTGGAAAGACTTCTTCCATCCCAGCGTAGCAGCTACCAGCTCGTCGATGTAAGCGGTTGCGCCTTTCGCGAACTTCTCAGTCGCAGGCGTGCAAATCCGGCTGAACTCGGATGAGGTCGGAATGCCCGTTCGAATCTTCCACCACTCCGGCGAGCCTTGAACGTAATCGAAAATCTTCATTTGAGTTTTGATTTCAAGCTTCGGATTGTCGCGTGATACTTGCTCGAAGGAATTTCCTCGACGGTTTCGCACTCGGCCCATTGGAGGAGCGCCTTCTCAACTTCCTTGTCGTCGAGTTGGTCAAGAAGGTCTTGAACGCTCTTGGCTTGTTCTACGGTCAAGAACGCGGTTCCGGCGTTGTATCCGTCATCATCGTCTCCGGTGACGATTCCAAGGGCAGCGCAAAGTGCATAACGCTTGGCATAACTCTCGGCGCTTCCGGCCTGCTGGCTCGCGTTCTGGCCTCGAATCATCTCGGGAACTGGGATGCTGCGGGATAGTTCGATGCTCTTTCCTTCGGCGTGAGCGAGCAGACCCTCAACCTTACAAACCCCATCGACAATTTCGCATTTCTGCCACGTCACCGACAACCCCAACTCAGTGACCAGCGGGCGAACAGTTCTCCATATCCGGTCCAACCGTGCGTATTTTTTCCCGTGCGCATCGTCGGCTTTCTCGATAATCGGGGCGCGGCGCTGGAACTCGGCAAGGGCATGATGAAACGACTTTTCAGCCTGTCTGTCTTCCCATCGCTCTTGCAAATTCATCATCTTTTCGAGCTTGTCGGCATCGATTTTTTGCATGTCCAATCCTGCCATGAGGCTCATTGGTGCCGATTCAGTCGGCTTCGTTAGTTCTGTGTTCATGTCTTTGTGTTAGTTCTTATCGCTCCCACTTCGTAGGATACTTAGTCTCTTCTTTTTTCGTCGGAAATGGGCTGATCGATTCCTGCCGCTCGCGAATCGCATCGATGAACTCTTGTCGGGTCTCGCCTCGAATTTCTCTGGCAAGAGCAATTTCAAGCGCGGCTTCGTCGGTCTCTTCGTTAATGATGGCGATCCCACCAGGTGCGAGCATCTCTTGGATTCGTCGTTCCCGGTCGGCGGGTGTTAGTTCTGTTTGCATAGGTCGTTCTCTTTAGATTCCTTGTAAGGGTCTCGTGTGTCGGGCTCTTCATCCACCAACTCGCCGTCGATAATCTCGATGTGCGATCCTTCTGGGCCTTGCCAGTAGATGCGGACGTTTTCAGGGTCTCTCGACAGGTAGTGATAATCCTTGCTGGAACGCGCTTCCTCATCGGCCTCGTTTTCCTCGACCAGTCTCGGCATAGCAGTCTGCGCAATCAAGGTCGCTATGAGTCTCCTTAAAACGCTTCCCTTCTGTATCGACGTCGAATGACAATTGAACCTCAACAGTGACGCCACACGCGCACTTGAACGGCACTACCATCTGCGGCCCCCTTCCCTGTCAATCGCCCTCTTGTTGCGTGCGAACAGCGCCAGAAGCAAACAAATCACCATCCCAAGGAAGCCCATCGCCACAAGGCCAGTGAGTCCGAAGACGCCCGCGAAGAATGTAGAAGCGCCGAAAAAAGAAGCGGCGGCGATAAAATCAGCTGGCGTCTTCACTCTGCGCCCCCTTCACGACACAAGGCTTGCCATCTTCGAATCTTGAGAACGGGCGATCTGACCAGCGAAACCCCTTAATCTGGAAGAATGGAAATCTACAGTCCTTAGGTAGAATAAATCAGATTCGAACCCTTCGACCAGAAACGAGCCTGGCCAATCAGGACGCATCATCCAACAGACGGGCGGGAAGTCCTCCGGCTTGCTCCAGTAAACGGGCTCGGGCTCGTTCACTAGGTCGCGAGCATCCCTAGCATCATCTATGTACAATCCATCTTTAGTCCAGCAACCAACGCTTTTGTCACCATTACAATCAACGTGATATCCATGAATTGGATACTTATTGCCTCCATCAGTCGCATAAATCCCAGCCTCGCGACCGTCTCGCGTCTGAACAGGCTTAGTCGGGTCAAAGCTCATGCGGCCTCCTTCCCGTCTTCAGTCGGCAGAACAACCTTGGAAAGGTCCAGCTCGCCGCTATCAGCCTTGCCAATCGCGAAATAGAGCAACTTCGAAGCAACCTCCGAAATAGGCTCGTCTCTCTTCGCGCTCTCAATCTTCACGCCTTTATGAACGGCGTCTTCAACTTGCAATGTTTTCATAAGCTGAAAGACGTCTAACCGCTCTTTCAGCACCTGCAAAGTAAAAAGCGAATTTATTTTATTTTTCTTTTTTC
>FUIF01011876.1_pt1 | contig 23756 bp, 38 predicted proteins | sample 1003461 | NCBI WGS metagenome assembly FUIF01 (sample SAMEA80401918, study PRJEB19352) | marine metagenome | reverse complement strand
CTTGACAGGCCGTTTAATCGCCGCGCAGGGCGGTGATGTGATGGCGGACAAGTGGGAGGTTGTGGAATTTCCTGCTATTATGCCTTCTGACAAGCCTTTATGGCCTGAATTTTGGGAAAAAGACGCATTATTGGGGATTAAGGCGTCACTTCCGGTGGCAAAGTGGAATGCTCAGTGGCAGCAGCAGCCTACGTCGTCTGAGAGTGCAATTATTAAGCGTGAATGGTGGAAGGACTGGGAGAAGGAGAAGACTCCGCAGTTGGATTACATTATTCAGGCGTATGACACGGCGTTTTCGAAGAAAGAGACTGCGGATTACAGCGCGATTACGACTTGGGGGATATTTAAACCTGAGGAGGGCGGTGCGGATCACGCGATATTGATGGATGCTCGTCGAGGGCGTTGGAATTTCCCGGAACTCAAGGAGATTGCGTATGAAGAGCACGAATACTGGGAGCCAGACATGGTGTTGGTCGAAGCGAAAGCGACGGGTACACCACTTATTGACGAGTTGCGGCTTCGTGGTATTCCGGCACTGGGGTTCTCACCGGGCAAAGGGAATGATAAGGTGACTAGAATGCACATGGTTGCGCCTTTGTTTGAAGCGGGAATGGTATGGGCACCTATGCACGAAAAGTTTGCTGATGAGGTCGTTGAGGAGGTAGTTTCATTTCCTAATGGCGATCATGATGACTTTTGTGATAGTATGACCTTGGCACTGATGCGTTTTCGTCAAGGCGGGTTTATTTCGTTGAGTGGCGAAGACGAGGATAGTTTAGAATGGAGGCCCCGTAAGCGGGAGTATTATTAATGGCTTTACCACCTAACATGGTTGCACCGGGGTTAGACCTCGATGATACGGCGGGACTTCCTGACTTAGAGATTCCGATTGATGTTCCGATGGAATTTCCTAACGGTGCGGAGATTGTTGAGGATGCGGACGGTGGTGCGGAGATTTTTGCGCTACCGGAAGACGGTATGGTGGAAAACCCTATTCCTGAGGATATTCCGTTTGACGCTAATTTAGCCGAGGTTTTGGACGAGGCTACTTTGGGTGAGTTATCCTCGGAGTTGCGGTCGTCTTACAAAGAGGATCTTGAGTCTCGTGACGAGTGGGAAGAGACGTATGTTAAAGGTCTTGATTTACTTGGATTGAAGAGCGAGGAGCGCACGACTCCGTTTGAGGGTGCTAGTGGTATTACGCATCCGATGATTAGTGAGAGTGTTACGCAGTTTCAGGCGCAGGCTTACAAGGAGTTATTACCGTCTGGCGGTCCTGTTCGCACGAGTGTTTTAGGTTTACAGAGTCCGGAGCGTGAGCAGCAGGCTGTTCGTGTTAAGGACTTTATGAACTACCAGATTACTGAGGTGATGGAAGAATATGATCCGGACATGGATCAGATGCTGTTTTATTTACCCTTGAGTGGTTCTACCTTTAAGAAGGTTTATTTTGATCAGGCTAAGCAGCGAGCGGTTGCGAGTTTTATCCCAGCGCAAGATTTGGTTGTTCCATATTCGGCGTCTGATTTAACGACAGCTACTCGTGTTACGCATGTGTTACGCATGGATGAGAATGACGTTCGCAAGATGCAGGTTGCTGGCGTTTACAGTGATGTAGACTTGAGGGGTTCCAGTGATGAGGAGACGGACGCTGTTCGTAAGAAGGTAAACGAGTTAGAGGGTTTATCTAAAAATTACAGCGACGATGTTTTAAACATTTTGGAGATGCATGTCGATCTGGACCTTGAGGGGTTCGAGGACGTAGATCCGATGACGGGTGAGCCTACGGGCATACGTCTTCCTTACGTTGTTACGTTAGACGAGGCTTCTGGAAAGGTTTTGTCGGTTCGTAGAAACTATGACATGACGGATCCGTTAAAGCGCAAGCGTCAGTTTTTTGTGCATTACAAGTTTATGCCGGGTCTGGGATTTTATGGCTTTGGTTTAATTCACATGATTGGCGGTTTGGGCCGCGCCGCGACTAGCCTGTTGCGTCAGTTGATTGACGCGGGCACGTTATCCAACCTCCCGGCTGGATTTAAGGCCCGTGGAGTGCGTGTACGCAATTCTGATGAGCCGTTACAGCCCGGAGAGTTTAGGGACATTGACGCTCCCGGTGGGAGCATTAGGGACGCTATTGTTCCACTGCCTTACAAAGAGCCGTCGGCTACGTTGTCTCAGTTATTGGGTGGATTGGTTAACGACGGACGTAGGTTTGTTTCGTTAGCTGATCAGCAGATTACGGACATGAGTCCTGAGGCTCCGGTTGGTACTACGGTAGCGATGTTGGAGCGGGGCATGAAGGTCATGTCTGCGATTCACAAGCGGTTGCACTACGCCCAGCGGACGGAGTTTCGTTTACTGGCGCGTATCTTTGCGGAAAACCTTCCTCCTCAGTACCCCTATGAGGTTGCTGGGGCGGGTCAAGAGGTCAAGATGCAAGACTTTGATGCGCGGATCGACGTCCTCCCCGTCTCTGATCCGAACATCTTTTCTATGGCTCAACGGATTGCGTTGGCTCAACAGCAACTGCAACTAGCGCAGTCTAATCCGGAGATGCACAATCTCCATGCGGCGTATAGGCGGATGTATCAAGCATTAGAGGTGCAAAACATTGACGAAGTCCTTCCTCCCCCACCGCCACCTCCTCCCCCGCCTCAACCGCAGGATCCAGCTACGGAGAACGGCGCACTCATTAGCGGCCAGCCCGTCCAAGCGTTCCCACAACAGGACCACGAGGCGCATTTGGCGGCGCATTTAGCGTTGTTGGAGTTGCCGATGGTTCAGCAGGCACCTCCTGTGTTTGGGGCTTTGTTGTCTCATTTGTTCCAGCACATTAACTTGGAGGCTCGGGACATGGTGAATAAGGAGCTTGAAAAGATTAATACTCAACCTCAGGAGCAGATGCAGCAATTACAGTTGATGGCACAAGCTGGGGCGATTGATCCGATGGCGGCGGAGCAGCAGATGATTCAGTTGCAACAACAGCCGCCTCAACAGTTTCAACCGGACCAGATCGAGGCGCGTGTGGCGCAGGTTGAGGAAGAGATGATTAAGGACTTGATGCCTAAGTTAAGTTCTGCGGGGAACGATGGTTCGGAAGATCCGCTAGTTAAGATCCGTATGCAGGAGCTTTCTATCAAGCAGATGGAAGCACAACATAAGACGGCCATGGATCAGGCTCGGATTGAGCTAGAGAATTCGAAGCTGGAACAACGGGCTGTTACGGATGCGTCTCGATTGGAGTTGCAGGAAGAGATTGCGGAAAATCGCAACGCTGTCAATCAAGAGCGGATCGATGTGCAGCGAGAAGCAATGTTACGGAGGACCTAATGCCTCTTAAAGAGGGCACATCCAAAGGTGTTATCAGCCAGAACATCAAGACAGAAATGGCTGCTGGAAAACCGCAAGATCAAGCGGTTGCTATTGCTTTAAGCAAAGCGGGTAAAAGTAAATATTCTTCTGGCGGTATGGTGAACAGGCGGTTTAGTCCGATAGCCCGACCACAGAGGTTTGTCGGAGAGTTCTAGTGTTGTGTGCGATCACCGCTGTGCTGGTGGGAATGCATGGCGGCGATATGTATAAGGCGTGTGTGTATCGTTGTCCTAGAGACGTTTCGTATTTTTACTATCATTACCCGAAAATAATACGGATACCGTATGACTTCCGGTGTCCGCCTGTAGCTAAGGTGGGTGAACGTGTATGATCGATCCATTTACAGCATTTGCAGCCGTTAAGTCCGCTGTTTCTGCGGGCAAGGAACTCGTTAATGTCACCAAGCAGATTGGTGAGTTTTTCGACGGGGTAGATGACTTACGCGCAGCACATGAGAAAAAAAAGAATAGCGTGTTTTCCTCTTCAGACGAAAACTCTATGGAAACCTTTGTCAATCTTCAACGTGCCAAGGATGCCGAGGAAGAACTGAGGGCCATCGTCATCTCAACCAGAGGGTTCTCCGCTTGGGGAGAGCTTCAGGCTATACGGGTTCAAGCTAGGAAGGACCGCAAAGCCAGAGTTGAAGCGGAGAAGAAGCGCAAGCAAAAGATGATGGAGCGGTTTATTATTTACGGCGGCTCTATAACGATTGTCGCTATAATGCTTGGAATGACTGTTGTGATAATTTTAGCCAAGCAGGGGCGCATTTGATGGCAGATGGGGTTTCCGGAGTAGGCTCTGCTCCTTTTAATGTGGGAAGTGACATACACGCCCAAACGCGGGCCCGTGAGCGCATAGAAACGCATCTTGTGGAGCAGAGGGTAGAAAAAGAACACCGGGCCAACCACAGCCATTTAGAGGCTCTTGTAAAGCAACGATTGGACTTACAGGAAAGTTATGATAGGTTTGGGCGCAAGACTAATGCGGATCGTCCGCAGGGAACGAAGTTAAACATAGAGGTTTGACATGGAAAAAATACTGGCTTGGAAGATTATGCCGCGTCTTATGATGCTGGTGATGACGATCATGTATATACGCGTTTTGGAGTGGGGGATGAGCCTTGACGATTTGTCAACGCAACAATCCGCAATGATTTCGATTTGCTCTGGGGCGCTTACAGGAGCGTTCGCCGTTTGGTTGGGTTCTGAGAAATGATGACATTTGTTTGTGCTTTCTTAGGTTCTTTCACCGCCGCGGCGGTGATTTCGATTTTCCTAGAACGGAGAAATAAATGATACAGGCATTATTAGGCCCTGTTGCAAACCTTGCTGGAAGTTGGTTGCAAGGCAAAGCCGACAAGAACGCCGCCGCGGCGGAGCTAAAACTCACCGAGGCTAAGGCTAAGGCACAGATACTTTTGTCTGAGAAGACCAGTGTTGCCGACTGGGAGCGCATTATGGCGGAGGGAGCGAAATCAAGTTGGAAGGACGAATGGTTCGTTGTAATTTTGTCTATCCCTTTGATTTTATGTTGGATTCCGGGTGCAGAAGGTTGGGTGGACCGTGGGTTTGCGCAGCTTAACAAGGCCCCAGACTGGTATTTTTACAGCCTTGGAATCGCAATTTCAGCAAGTTTCGGTGTGCGCGGAGCACAGGCATTCTTTAAGAGGAAGTAATGAAATACGATACGTCGGATGACGAAGAGTTCACCTCTGCGTGGAACGGAAAGTACGGTAGGAGACAGGTACGATGAGCGAGTTTAAGTTAAGCAGACGTAGCCTTGATCGTCTTGAAGGTATTGATGACGGGTTACAGGCTGTAATCAAAATGGCGATTACTTTTACCAAGACTGACTTCGGGGTGGTTCAGGGGATGAGAACCATTGAGCAGCAGAAGGAACTTGTTGCTAAAGGGGCCAGCCAGACGATGAAGTCTAAGCACCTTGAGGGTAAGGCTTTCGATATTATGGCCTTCATAAATGGCAGGGCAAGTTGGGAACTTTCGGTTTATGATGATCTTGCTGATGCGATTAAAGAAGCGGCGACACAGCTAAACGTCCCTATTTGTTGGGGTGCAGCGTGGGGCACACCTGAGATGCCGTATCCAATGGACATTCGCAAGTGGGAAGGTACAATGGAAGAAGCAATGAATGCGTATATAGACTTGCGCAGATCACAGGGTCGTCGCCCGTTTATTGATGGTCCACACTTTGAATTGATAGATTAGGAGACTGTTATGTCGAGGTTTACACGCGAACAACTGGACCGATTTTTAAAAGGAGCTACTGGAGACGAAGCAATGGGCGGTTCGAAGAGCCCCGGCGCGGGAGGACAGACTGCGGTAGCTCAAGAGGTGGAAAAACTTCTTCGTAAAAACCCTGAGATGTTCGAAGAGATGTTGGATAAAAAACCCAAGAAGTTTTCGCTCGGGGGGCGAGCGGGTGATGTTCGTGACAACTCCAGCCGTGGGAAGACATTCTAATGCCTATGATTTCGATTAGCATTATACCGGATGGTATTCCGGTAGATAAAATGCAGGACGGCGACGATGGTGGTCCAAGCTGTCCCATAGCTACCAAAGACGCGGAAGCGAATACGCAAGCCAAGGCGGTTGCAGTAGAAGAAGCGAACTACCGTGACCCATCTGCGGACGGTGGGTTTAAGCTTACCGAAGTTTGTGGAAACTGCGGAGCCTACAATCAAACGGAAGACATGTTGGAATGTATTGGTGATGATTCTGGTGATCTAGGATACTGTCAGATGTACAAATTCATGTGTTCATCCGACCACGTTTGCAATGACTGGGTGAAGGGTGGGCCGATTAAGTCTATGGCCGAGGGTTCAGAGAGAGATATTCTTTAATGGACGCTGTTGCTTTCGCTACATATATGTATAAGATCCTGAAGGAACGAGAGCAGGACATTGCGTCTGCTCTTGCGCATGATGCTGCTAAAGATTGGGAGCAGTATAAACTCATGGTGGGTGAAGTACGGGGCATCACCTACGCTCGTGAGGAAATCAAAGCCCTGCTGGAGAACCACGCTGACGATGTCGAAGACCTTATATCTTCCTGATCATGTCGCGCAGAAAATTAACAAAGAGAAAGCAGGGAACACCGCTGCTTCTTCTGACGTTGGTAGCGCGTATGTTGATACCGCCGAGAAGGTTTTAGATCCTTCTCTTTTAGAAAAACCCCTTCTTGAAAGACTGCCGCAGCCTACGGGCTGGCGTGTTTTAGTTATGCCTTATCAAGGTGCTACCAAAACACAGGGCGGTTTACACATTCCGGATGAAGTTCGGGATCGTGAAGCTGTAGCAACGGTTGTTGCGTATGTCTTAAAGGTTGGTCCTATTGCCTACAAAGACCCTGACAAGTTTGGCCCAGATGCTGCACCGTGGTGTGTCGAGGGACAATGGGTTTGTATCGGTCGATACTCGGGATCGAGATTTAAGATCGATGGAGGTGAAGTTCGTATAATCAATGACGATGAGGTTATTGCTACGATCTTAGAGCCCGACGACATTAAACAGGTTTAGGAGAAGAAGATGTCCGAAGAACAGGAAGTCATTGAGAATGACGATGAGGGTGTGGAAGTAGAAATTGAAGCGCCGCAAGAAACGGATCAGGTAACAGAAGTCGAGCCAGTGGAGCAAGAATCTGCGCCAGTGGATTCTTCTGGCGATGACGAACTTGATAGCTACAGCACGAAGGTTCAGTCTCGGATTAAGAAGTTGACTGAACGGTATCGTAAAGAGGAACGGGATCGGGAAGAGGCGGTGCGTTTGGCGCAGCAGCTTTTAACCGAGAACCAAAGCCTGAAAAGTCGGGTTCAAAACCTAGACGAAGGTTATTTGTCCGAATACGGCACTCGGTTGGATGCGCAAGTTGATACGGCAAAGCGGCTATATAAAGAGGCGTATGACTCTGGTGACACAGACAAGATGTTTGACGCCCAAGAGGCGTTGTCCAAAATGTCGATTGAGCAGGAGCGTTTGCGCCTTGCCAAGCAGCGCTCTGAACACCAAATGCAACAGGAGCAGTATCAACAGGAGCAGTATCAACAGGCTCCTGTCCAGCAGCCCGCTGCAAAACCTGATCCAAAAGCTCAAGGTTGGGCGGAAAAGAACGAATGGTTTGGGTCTGACGAAGTCATGACTTACGCGGCGTTTGGGATACATAGGAAGCTCGTTGAAGAAGAGGGGTTTGACCCAGCCAGCGAAGAATACTATACTGAAGTTGATCGTCGAATGCGTTCGGAGTTTCCGAATAAGTTTCAGACGAAGAAATCGAGTGGAGCACAGGTCGCCTCGGCTGGCGCTTCAGCATCTCGCAGCACATCAAAATCGGGGCGCAGGTCGGTTAAACTATCACCGTCACAAATAGCGATGGCGAAACGTCTAAATGTACCGCTTGAAGAATATGCAAAATTTGTGAAGGATTAAGATTATGGCTGATAGAAAACCTCGCGCAAGCGAAACACGCGAATCAGAAACGCGCAGAAAACCATGGGCTCCGCCCAGTCACCTTGCAGCACCTGATGCCCCAGAGGGCTTTGTGCATCGTTGGATACGAGTTGCAATGCGTGGTGAGGAAGACAAAATGAATGTCAACGCCAAGCTACGCGAAGGATGGGAACCTGTCCGGAAAGACGAATATCCAAACTATGAAGCACCTGTTATCGACGATGGTCGGTATGAGGGTGTGATTGGTCAAGGCGGACTGATGCTGTGCCGAATACCTGTTGAAACAGTAGCAGAAAGAACTGCATATTACGGGGGCAGAACCCGCGAACAGATGACTGCTGTAGATCAGGACCTTATGAAGGAACAACATCCTTCGATGCCGATAAGTAATAGTCGGCAAAGTCGTGTATCATTCGGGGGATCTCGTAGAGACTCCGATTAATTGAAAGAGGATTGCTAAAATGGCAAACAGTAACGGTGCTTTCGGACTTCGTCCGATTGGTGTAGTCGGTCAGGCTGCAAACACCACTGGTGCGACCGAGTATCGTATCGCCTCTGGAAACACTAACGCGATTTACCAAGGTTCACCCGTAATTCCGCTGTCAACAGGCTTTATTGATATTGTTGGCGCGGCTGCTGGTGGAACGGTAGGTCTTTTAGGTGTGTTCTGGGGATGCGAATATGTATCGTCTACCACTGGTGAAACTATTTTTCTCAAATAGCTGGCCCGGTTCTGGCGCGGATTCTAATCATCCCGTCAAAGCCTTCGTGTATGACAACCCAATGCAGACATTTGTCATCTGCTCAGACGCTTCACTGACTAGCGAAGCAACTGCGCGGGGCCATGTGTTTGCAAACGCAAACTTTGCGACTGGTGCTTCTGGTTCTTCGACCACAGGTATTTCGTCTGCTAAGTTGGGTGTTAGCACAATCGCCACCACTGCGGCATTGCAACTGCGTATTATGGGCATTCAAGATGACCCAGAAAATGCAGACTTTACTGCGGCTGGTATCCCATTAATTGTTCGATTGAATAACAGCTTCAACTCCGCCAATGGTGCGATTGTTGCTGGTACTCCATCGACTACTGGCGTTTAAGGAGGTCTAAAGAATGGCTATTTCTCGCGCACAACTAGCGAAAGAGCTAGAACCGGGCCTCAACGCGCTGTTTGGTATGGAGTACAATCGGTACGAAAACCAACACGCGGAGATCTACACAACAGAATCTTCTGATCGAGCATTCGAAGAGGAAGTTATGTTGAGTGGGTTCGGAGCGGCACCTACCAAATCGGAAGGTTCCTCTGTAAACTTTGACGACGCTAACGAAGCTTACACTGCTCGTTACAACCACGAAACTATTGCGCTGGCATTCTCAATCACTGAGGAAGCTATCGAAGACAATCTGTATGATCGTCTTGGTTCGCGTTATACTCGTGCGTTGGCTCGTTCAATGGCACACACAAAGCAAGTTAAGGCCGCTGCGGTTCTTAACAACGCATTTACTGCTGGCGCTTCTGCTGGTGGTGACGGTGTTGCGCTTTGTGCGACAGACCACCCGTTAACCAACGGTGGGACGTTTGCCAACGAACCCGCAGTAGCTGCTGATTTGAACGAGACATCTCTTGAAGATGCCCTTATCAACATCGCAGGTTTTGTGGACGAGCGTGGTTTGAAGGTTGCTCTTCGTGGCACGAAGTTACTTATCCCGCGTCAACTGCAATTTATTGCAGAACGCTTGATGGTTTCAAACCTTCGTGTTGGAACAGCAGACAATGATACGAACGCGATTCGTTCAATGGGAATGTTGCCTGATGGTTATGCCGTCAATGACTTCCTGACGGACCCTGATGCGTTCTTCATCATGACGGATGCGCCTCGTGGAATGATCCACTTTGAGCGTACTCCTCTGTCTACCAACATGGAAGCAGACTTCGACACAGGCAACATGCGCTTTAAAGCGCGTGAGCGTTACAGCTTCGGCTTTAGCGATCCACGTTGCGTATTCGGTTCACCCGGAGCGTAATTTGTGCTATAGTTTGGGAGGGTTTCATTACCTCCTCCCAAACTGGGGGCTACTTCGGTAGCCCCTTTCTTTTTGTCTATTTCTCCTGTATTGTTTTAGTATCCCTGACAGTCGCATGGTGTGGCTGACTAACCCAGACAGGAGATCAACATGGGTACGACAACTTTTTCAGGTCCTATTCGGGCTGGTAACATTCGCAACACAACGGGCACTACTGTTGGGTCAGACATAGCAAACGTAGGTTATGTTGTAATGACTCAACAACATGTAATGGATATTTCTGGCGGCGCTGTCGCAGCGGAAGCCACAAATGTAGTAATCCCTGCCAACTCAAAAATCGTAGATATAATTATTGATTTAGAAGTGGCGGCTAACACCACAACAAATATTAGTGTTGGTGATACTGTAGGCGGCGCAGCAACTCTCGTTAATGCGGTTGCTTCTGGAACCACCGTAGGCATTAAAGCGTTAGGTGCTTCTGGCGGTGGTACACTTACATGGAAAAACACTGGTACATCTGATTTGAAATTAACAGCTACCTCAAGCGCAGGTACGAATGCGGGATCAGTTGTTATAACAGTAATGTATGCTCAAGCGTTTAATACGGCTATTCAACCTTAATAGGAGACTTTTATGGCTGGTCCAGTAACAGCATATAATTGGGTTCAAGGAACCTCGGCAGCGATTGTTGGTCCGACTCGATCACGTTTACGGCAGGTTGTAATTTACGCGGCGGCTGCGGGTGCTTTTACGTTGAAAAACGGTAGCGCAAGCGGGGATACTTTGCTTACGCAAAAGTTTCCTACAGGTCATCATGTAATGAACATTCCTGATGATGGGATTATCGCAAGTAGCGGTGTTTATGTCTCAGCGTTTACAGGATCGGCTAACGAACTTACCATTATCTTGTCGTAGGTAGCGAGATGGTTGGCAGTGAGGTAACATCGTTTTACTCACAAACTTCGGCAGCGTTGGTAGCTCGACGCTGCCGCCTACAAGGTGTGATTTTGACCTATGAATCAGGTGCCACAGGGCATGTCGTACTTTACGACAACGCTTCAGAAGCGTCAGGAAAGATATTACTTAGAGTCGATGAGACATCTCAAGGTATGGATGAAATATTTCTTCCCGGGGACGGTATACTAGCTAAAAAAGGTGTGTACGCTTCGATTCCCGCCAACACCACCATATCAGTGATAGTGGAGTAGTTATGGCTAAGATCGACAAGTCCAAGATGAAGTGCAACAAACCCAAGCGTCAGATCTCTGGCGGCAAGAAGTCTGTTGTAAAAGCCTGTGATAAGGGCAAAGAAAAATAATTCGATTTGGCGATGCCAAGATGACGATTAAGAAATCAAACCCTAAGCGTAGGAAATCGTTCCGGGCTAGGCATGGTTGTGACACAAAAAAGTTGGACAAACTTACGGCCCGTTACTGGTCGTGCAAGATGTGGTAACGTGATGAAAGTGAACTTTTCGGATATAACATCGATTATTGTAGTTGGCCTTTTAGGTTGGGGCTCAACTCAACTCTATGCGATGAAGTCTGATTTAGCTGTCGTGTCTTATCGGGTTGAGGAAAACTATAAGATGATAAAGCCCATGTGGCAGGATTTTTTAGTGAGGCAGGCTAACTATGATAAGTCGTGGACAAATGTCGTTCCAAATATCCACACCACCGGAGGGACGGAGTAATGGCAAAGAAAAAGAAAAAGCTCGACGCTTGCGCAAAAAAGGTCAAGGCGAGATACAAGGTTTGGCCCTCGGCTTACGCAAGCGGAGCGGTAGCCAAGTGTCGAAAAGTGGGAGCCGCCAACTGGGGAAACTCTACTAAGAAAGCAGCTACTGGTGGTTTGATGACGGCGGTTGATAATCCAAAACGCCCTGCTCGTAATAGATATCGCGGCGGTGGAATCATTGCGTCTGGTTGTGGTCGCGTCGAGGAGAGCAGGCGGAAAAGTACGAGGACGTACTGATGGCGGAAAAGAACTCTTTGCGAAAATGGTTCTCCCAAAACAAAGGGAAGGGCTGGGTTGATTGTAAAACGGGAAAGCCGTGTGGCCGCAAGAAAGGCGAAAAGCGCAAAAGCTATCCCGCATGTCGGCCTACGATGGCGCAATGTACGTCTGCTGCAAAGAAGAAGAAATCTTCTAAGCGGATTAGTTGGAAAAACAAAAAGGCTACTGGCGGATTGGTAAGAGTGTTTTGATACGGGATTGGGCAGAGGAATTATCTAAACCCACTGCACACACGAACGGTGTTGCGGCTTGTCCTTTTGCTTTGCCTGCGGTTGAGAACCATGAAGTAAAGATCTTGATTTCTGACGGTTTGTGGACGGATGTTTTACATGAAGCCGCGAAGTTTTTTAGCACTGGTTACAAAGTCACGATGGTTTTTGATTACAGTTACGATTATGACTATGATAAATTAGAACAAGAATGCATGGCGCTTAATAGGTTTTTTGAGTCGGCAGGAATAGACATATGGCTTCTGGCGTATTTAAGAGAACACGCCATTGTTTTTATACAGCGTTGGACAGAGTTAGAAAACGCTGCTGCAAAGTTGGAAAAACTAGGTTATTATACAAACTACGACCCACAGGATTATGAGCGCCATATCTTGGCGCGTAGAAACAGGAGACAGTAAAATGCCGGGTAAATTAAACATGGTTAAGAACAAGCAGGGAAAAATGGTCCCTGATTACGCTGCTGATGGCGTTGGTAAAATGATGCGCGGCGGTCGTGTCGGAATGATGCGCGGCGGCGAAGTTCCCGGGATGATGCGCGGCGGCAAGGTAAATGGGTATAAGTCTGGCGGTTGTGTGACGGTAAAAACAAATCAAAATCCTCATAAGAGTTGATAGATGGCTACTTCAGGATCAAGAGACTTTAACCTCGATGTCGGAGAGATAATCGAGGAAGCGTTTGAGCGGTGCGGACTAGAGGTTCGCACTGGTTATGATGCTCGGACGGCGCGTCGGTCTTTGAACCTGATGTTTGCGGACTGGGCGAATCGTGGCATTAACATGTGGACCGTGGAGCAGGGCACGATAACCCTTACCCAAGGTCAGGCTCAGGAGACTTTGTTGCCTGATGTTGTGGATGTTTTGGAAATTGTTCTTAGGCGGGGCAACACTGACTATGAGGTGGAACGGATCAGTCGCGGGGACTACGTTACTCTTCCGAACAAAACTACTCAGGGTCGGCCAAGCCAGTTTTGGTTTAACCGTCAGATCAACCCTGTAATTAATCTTTGGGCGGTTCCGGAGAACTCTACGGACCAAATTATCTACTACTATGTGCAGCGGATTGAAGATGCGGATAGTTTGGTAAACACTACGGACATGCCGTTTAGGTTTTACCCGTGCATGGTAGCGGGTTTAGCTTATTACATTGCAATGAAACGAGCTCCTGATCGTCTTCAGCCTTTAAAGTCGGTGTATGAGGAAGAGTTTCAACGTGCGGCGGATGAAGACGAGGATCGTGTGCCGTTGAAGTTGCAGCCTAGTATACAGTATCTGAGGGTCTAATGGCATACGCTTCGGGCAAACACGCATGGGGGATATCGGACAGATCGGGCCGTCGCTACCGTCTTCGAGAAATGAAGGTGGAGTGGACAGGTGCGAAGGTTGGCCCTGATGAGTTTGAGCCCAAGCATCCTCAGTTGTTTCCTCCGAAGGCGTCTCCAGATCCGCAAGCATTGCGCAATCCTCGTCCGGAAAGCGGGTTGTCTGAGCAGAGGGCTACACAATACGGGTGGAATCCTGTAGGGTTTAACGAGATTGAGGGTCTTTCGCCGCCGAATAACTTGGTGGCTATCGGTTCGGTGGGCACAGTGACGGTGACAACATGACGATGACATATGGTGAACTGAAGCAAGCCATTCAGGATTATACGGAAAACGACGAGGTAACGTTTGTAAATAACTTGCCATTGTTTATCCGACTGGCGGAAGAACGGATTTTAAAGAACGTCCAGCTTAATTTGTTTCAAAAAAATCAAGCGGGGACGATGACCTTGGGCAATCAGTATCTGGCGGCACCTTCTGACTTTTTAGCTCCGTTTTCATTGAGCATTGATGTGAGCGGAGACGCAGAGTTTTTACTGTTTAAGGATTTAGATTTTTGTCCAGACATACACGCCAGACCCGACGACAACGGGACAACCGAGATACTATGCCCAGTTCGACGTTGATAACTTTATCATCGCTCCAACTCCTAACGCTAACTTTACTGTGGACATACATTACTTATATCGACCCGCATCTTTGACCGCGGGTGCCGACAGTGGTACAAGTTGGCTGTCTCAAAATGCTGAGATCACTCTTTTGTATGCGGCTCTTGTAGAGTCGTATACGTTTATGAAAGGAGATCCGGGTTTGATGCAGATGTATCAACAACGTTACGCCGAGGCGCTTGGTCGATTAAAGAATTTGGGTGAGGCACAAGAAACTAGCGATGAGTACCGATATGGTGTTATTCGCACACCGAGATCATAAGGAGACTACAAATGGCTTTTTCAGGAAACTATTTATGCACTTCTTTCAAGAAAGAAGTTCTTGAAGGTTTGCATGATTTTAACGCAAGCGGTGGGAACACCTACAAACTTGCGTTATATACGAACAGTGCTTCGTTTACAGCAGCAACAACTGTTTACACGGCCACTAACGAGGTAAGTGGAACAGGGTATTCTGCTGGTGGTGGTACGCTGACCAACATTGATCCGACTACTAGCGGAACAACGGCGTTTATTGATTTTGCAGATTTAACGTTTAGTTCCGCAACGATCACTGCTCGTGGTGCGTTGATTTACAACTCAACCAATGGAAATCGCACGGTTTGCGTGTTGGACTTTGGGACAGACAAAACATCGACAGCAGGGGACTTTACGATTGTGTTCCCAACAGCAGATGCGAGTACCGCTATTGTTCGTATAGCCTAAGTTTTAGGCGTACAAAATGGCACTTATTGCAGGTTGGGGTCGCGGCACATGGTCTGAAGGAGCTTGGAGCAATCCACTCCCTGTAACAGTTACAGGGGTTTCTGCTACAGGCCAAATTGGTTCAGTTACTATATCGGGAGCAAGCGATGTTCCTGTTACAGGAATTGATGCCACAGGTAGTGTTGGGTCCGTAACTATTGTTGCAGAAGCAAATGTTTCTGCAACAGGCGTAGGTGCTACAGGGCAAATTAATTCTGTTTCAGTTATTGCCAACGCAAATGTTTCTGCAACAGGCGTAGGTGCTACAGGGCAAATTAATTCTGTTTCAGTTATTGCCAATGCAAATGTCACTTTAACAGGGTTGACTGCTGTAAGTGCGGTTAATTCAGTTTTGGTTACAGCGGGTGCAAATGTTTCAGTCACAGGTGTTTCCGCAATCGGCTCTACTGGTTCGATAGCCAGTGTTATAGGAAATGCCAATATCTTTCCTACAGGTATTTCCGCAACAGGAGAGGTTGGGGAGGCAGGCGTACAACAGGGCGTAACTGTTGACGTTACAGGCTTATCATCGACTTCAGACGTTGGTTCTGCGACCGTAACTGCTGGAGCTAACGCTCCGGTCACTGGTCTTGAAGGCACAGGGACAGTCGGTTCTGTCATCGTTGTTGCGAAAGCTAATGTGTCTCCTACGGGCTTATCCGCAACTTCAGATATAGGATCGGCAGCGGTAACAGCCGACGGAACCATTCCTGTAACTGCTCCAGATCAATCAATTTCTTCTGTGGGATCAGTGACTACGACCTCAGGCGCTAATATTTCTGTTACTGGAGTGTCTGGTTCGGCAAATGTAGGCTCAGTAACAGTTGATCTTGTTTTAGCGGTTGACGTAACTGGCGTAAGCGCCGCGGGACAAGTTGGGGAAATTGCAGAGTTTAGTCTTAGATGCACTGTATTTCCTGTAGGAGTTGTTGGGACTGGAGAGATAACACCTGTCCTTGTTTGGGGACGTATTGTTCCAAATCAAAATCCAAGCTATACTCCTGAAGTACCATCGCAATCCGCCGGTTATGTTGAGACTGCTCCAGACCAATCTCCGGATTGGGGAATCGAAGCGCCCTCACAATCCCCGGGATACGCGCAGACAACTCCAAACCAGTCCCCTGACTGGAATGATATAGCAGCATAGGAAAAAATTATGCCTAGTACATACACGTTAAACAACGGGATCGAACTCATTGGCACAGGCGAACAGTCTGGTACATGGGGCGATACAACGAACACGAACTTTGAATTGCTGGATACCGCGCTTGACGGTCAGGTGTCTGTAACTCTTGCCGCCACGGGGTCTTCTGGTTCTCCTAACACGTTGCCCATTAGCGATGGCGCGTCTTCTAATGGACGTAATCGTCTGGTTATTTTTGGCGATGGTGGCGATCTTGGCGGCACTGTGTATGTGCAGTTGACGCCGAATGATGCGGAGAAGATCGTTTATGTTCGTAACAGCCTTAGTGGATCACGCAGTATCTTGCTTTTCCAAGGCACATATAACGCAAGTAACGATTATGAAGTGCCTGCGGGTACGACTGCGGTTGTGTTCTTTAATGGCGCTGGAACTGGCGCGGTAGCGGCAAACGTGTTTAACAATGCGTTTTTTGACAGCCTGCGTTTGGCCGGTGACGCTACATTCGCAGATAACGGCAAAGCTATCTTCGGCGCTGGGTCTGACCTACAGATTTACCATGATGGGTCTAATAGTTTTATTGATGAAGCTGGCACTGGAATCCTTAGAATAAGAGGGTACAATCAAGTCCGTATAACAGATATGTCTGATAATATTGCGGCTATATTTAAAGGTGATGCTGAAACAACTATATACCACAACAACAGCCCCAAATTCGCCACCACCAGCACAGGTGCGAACATAACGGGTGAGTTAAGCCTAGACACCCGAGTGACTATAGACGGAGGCACAGGTAACGGCAGCATAGAGTTGGGTGGAGGTGCTGGCGGGTTCATAGACTTTAAAGAGCCTCTCAGTGAAGACTTTAACGGTCGTATTATTTATAACGATGCTAATGGTTTTATACTTGGCGGAAATACAGGTATTCCTGTAAAGCTGGCATATGGTGGGGTTGGACCCGCAAATGTAAAACTTGCCACAAGCAGCACAGGTGTAGACATAACTGGCAACGCTAACTTTGCAGATAACGGCAAAGCCATCTTCGGCGCTGGGTCTGATCTTAGCATCTTTCATAACGGCTCTACCAGTCTGATTGAGGATAGTGGTACTGGAGGGCTTACAATACGAAGCAACTTACTTACTGTCCAGAATGCTGCGGGCACTGAAACAGTCGCACAATTTGTCGAAGATGGTTTTGTTAAATTATTCCATAACAACTCTCAAGTTTTTACAACCATCAGCGGCGGCGCAAGCATCACAGGCTCTTTGGGTATTGGCATAAGTTCGCCAGTTTATCCTTTAGTTGTGCAAGCTGCTAACCCAAGACTGCAGTTGCTAGGTACTGGCACCAATACTGGCATTAGTGGTCTTTTGTTTGGTGATGCAGATACTGCAACCAGAGGCCAGATTAACTATAATCATCCATCTGATAGTTTAGATATTGTAGTCAATGGCGTAGAACGCATGCGCATCGATGCGAGCGGTAATGTTGGCATTGGAACATCAAGCCCTGCCGCAGACTTACATGTCAATTCAGGTGCAGGTAACCTTGCAGGGGTGTTTGAGAGTACAGATTCTGGAGCTACGATTACTTTAATCGACAACGGAACAACAGGTGGTAGTGCTGCGGAACACGGCCTAAACACTGTTGGCAATCAGCTTGAAATTCGTGCGGTAGACAACCTGTCGTTTGAAACAGCGACATCAGAAGTCATGCGCATCGATGCGAGCGGTAATGTCGGGATTGGGACGAATTCGCCCACATCACTTGGCACAGGTATTACTACGCTTGAGCTTAAAGGTAATAGTGCTAGCCAAACTGACAGAGCTGGTGGTATCAGGTTTGAACGTTATGACGGCACTTATGCCGGTGCAATATACAACGCTGATGGTGCTTTTAAGCACGATTCTGGTGCTTACCCGATGTTATTCGTTACTAACTCGGCAGAACGTATGCGCATCGACACCAGCGGTAACTTACTGGTGGGTAAGACTGCTCAAAGTATTGGCACTGATGGTGTAACAATAGTCAACGGTCAGATTACGGCTACTTCAGATGGCGCAGATGCTATTCGTTTAAATCGTAAGACATCAGATGGCAGCATAATTGATCTCCGCAAAGACGGCACCACTGTGGGGAGTATTGGGGTTAATAGCGGCACAAGAATATATATCGGCAGTGGTGATGCAAACCTCACGTTTAACCCTGCTGGCAACTACGTTTTCCCCTCTACATCTACGGGCGCCGCCAGAGATGCTCAACTTGATCTAGGGCTTTCAGCCGCCCGCTTCAAAGACCTCTACCTGTCTGGCGTAGCAAGAGTAGACGGAGCTCGCATTGGTCCTAGTAGCCTTCAGACAGCAACTATAACAGGTCTTGACGCCAATGCTAGCAAATGCATTACTGGCGATCCATCAGGCGGTGAGTTTGTTGCATATAGAGTTGATAATGCTATAGCATTTGGTGATTTTATAGGGGCGTATCTTTTCGGAAATGATGACAATACCGCCACTGAAGATCACTTCTGCGGCATGTGGGCAAAAGGCGCCGCCACTAGCGGTACAATGGACATGTTTTTTGCTGCGGGAAACACAGGTTACGAAACAGATACCCCTCAAATGACGCTAAAATCTAGCGGTTTCTTAGGGGTGGGAACTAATGCCCCTTCATCAAATTTACATGTTCAGGCCAGAACCAGTAGCGAAAATTGTGGGCTTAGGGTAATTTCAGGAACTTCTAATGTTTCTTATATTAACCTCGGTGATACAGCCGATAATAATATCTGTTCTATTGAGCATGATAACTCAACTAATCAACTGAAGATTTACACCAACAATGGTGTTGCTATGGGGATTGACATAAGCAAACTGGTTTCGATAAATGACACTAACACCACTGCGGTCGGTTACTCCCATAGACTTTTTGTTAATGACACCAGAACCGGCACTACTTCTGCAACTATGGGTTTAAAATTTAACTCGACGGCAACTCGACGCCAAATAAACTTTATAAACCCGAATGGTGTTGTTGGCCGAATACAAACCAGTGGCAGTGCTACTGCCTACGTCACATCTTCTGACTATCGTCTAAAGGAAATGTTGTCGATATTACAGATGGTATTGAGAGGGTAAAGCAGCTTTCACCTAAGCGGTTTAATTTTATTTCGGATGCTGATTTAACTGTTGATGGCTTTATTGCCCATGAAACTCAAACGGTTGTACCCGAAGCCATCGATGGTGTGAAAGATGAAACACATGCTGTTGGTAACTTGACCGATGAAGCGGGTGAAATCGTTGAAGCAGGTATTGCTGAGCCCGAAGATTTACAAGAAGGTCACACTTGGACAGCAACAGGAAACGAACCTGTTTACCAAGGCATTGACCAAAGCAAAATCGTTCCCGTTTTAACGGCGGCACTAAAAGAAGCTATTGCTAAGATAGAGGCTCTTGAAACACGACTAACAGCATTAGAAGGATAAATATAATGGCTATCACATACACTTGGACTATTCCAACGCTGGAACACGAAATCGCTGACGGCGGCGTATATGTAGCACACTGGCGCTGCTCAGGCGTTGATGAAGATGGCAACAGCGCATCAGCTTATGGCACTTGTGGCTTGACCTACGATGCTTCTGCTGCTGACTTCACACCTTATGACGATATTACTGAGGCTCAAGCTCAAGGCTGGGTCTGGGGTCATGTATCACAAGCTGATACTGAAGCTGCTATTGCTGCTAAGATTGATGCGATAGCTAATCCAACGACTGCTGACGGGGTGCCGTGGGCAGTATAACCTAGAAAGGAGGTCAACATGGCTAGAAGAAAAAAAGGTCATTACGATTGACGATGTGGACTACACTGAAAACCAGCTAAGCGACACTGCAAAGATGTGCATAAATCACATTAACTCGCTAGATCAGAAGATCGGCTCTGCGCAGTTTAATCTAGCGCAACTGCAAGTGGGTCGTCAGGCGTTTATGGATATGCTAAAGTCTTCGTTAGAAGATACGCCTGAACAAGCAGACGTTGTAAACTAGGGGTGCTAAATGCCACTGACCAAACTCCAATTCCGGCCCGGAATAAATAGAGAAACTACATCGTACTCTAACGAGGGCGGTTGGTTTGACATGGACAAGGTTAGGTTTCGGTTTGGGTTTCCTGAAAAGATAGGCGGTTGGACGCCCAATTCTTCCGCTTATTTCTTGGGAACGTGTCGAGCACTTCATCCTTGGAGAGCCCTTCAAGGGGAGCAATACTTAGGTGCGGGTACAAACTTAAAATACTACATCAACGAAGGCGGTGGGTTTAACGACATCACACCGATTCGCGCAACAACTTCTGCGGGAGAAGTTACGTTTTCGGCTTCGGCTAACACGCTTTCTGCGGGTATTGATGCCGCAATAACCACTGTTCCGTTAACAAGTTCCAGTGGGTTTCCTGATACAGGAGTGATTAAAGTCGGTAGCGAAGTTATTACCTACGCAAATATTTCGGGGAACAATTTAACGGGATGCGTTCGTGGTGCACAAGGAACAACGGCGCGTCTCACGCTACCAGCGCCTCCGTGACATGTTCTACGTTAATTGTAACGGATAACGATCACGGAGCACTAGAAAACGATTTTGTAACCTACTCGGGCGCTGTGACACTAGGTGACGCGGTAACTGCTGATATTTTAAATCAAGAGTATCAGATTACATACGTTAAGGGCGTAAACAACTATTACATCAATGCTCGCACCGTTGCTGCATTATCTTCTATTACCACATCCTCCGGCGTGGATGACACTTTAGTTTTTGCAACAACGAGTGATAGCGGCAACGGCGGGTCCAGCGTAGTTGGAGCGTATCAAGAAAACACGGGTCTTGATACCACGATCACGGGGACAGGTTGGGGTGCAGGAACATGGAGCCGAGGAACGTGGGGCAGTGGTGCGTCGTTAACGGCATCTGGGCAAACTCTTCGTATTTGGTCGCATGATAATTTTGGCGAAGACTTATTGTTAAACATTCGAGACGGCAACATTTACTATTGGGATAAGTCGAGCGGGCTAACTTCTCGCGCCGTGGAGCTTTCTTCGTTGGCGGGTGCTAACACTACCCCCACAGTCGCCAAGCAGGTTCTCGTTTCAGACCGAGACAGGCACATTATTGTTTTTGGGTGTGACAGCCAAACCAATCCGGGTGTTCAGGATCCATTGTTAATACGTTTTTCGACACAAGAATCACTGACTGATTGGGCAGCGGCAGCAACTAATACTGCGGGTGACTTGCGCCTTGGTTCTGGGTCCGAGATTATAACTGCTGTGGAGACTCGTCAGCAGGTTCTCGTGTTTACGGATGTGTCGCTTCATGCAATGCAGTTCCTTGGGCCCCCCTTTACATTTGGCATTAATCTAGTGTCGGAAAACGTGACGATAGCTGGGCCGCTTGCTGCGGTAGCCGTAGAAGACAACGTGTTTTGGATGGGCTCAGAAGAGTTTTACACGTTTGCGGGTTCCGTTCAGCGTTTGCCGTGCACTGTTCGAGACTACGTCTTTAGTGACATTAATACTTTTCAGATGGAAAAGGTAACGGCGGGTTCGAACTCCGCATTTTCCGAAGTGTGGTGGTTTTATCCTTCGGCGTCCAGCGCAGAGTGTGATAGATATGTGGTTTACAACTATCAACAACAGGTGTGGTATTACGGCACGTTGTCCAGAACGTGCTGGCTGGATCGGGGCGTCGAGTCCAATCCAATTTCCGCAGGAACCGATCATGTTCTATATAACCAAGAAACAGGGTTGGATGACGGAAGCACCAGTCCTGCGACAGGAATCACCGCGTACATAGAAAGCAGCCAAATGAGCATGGGAGATGGGGAGCAGTTTGTGTTCTTGCGGCGGATGTTACCGGATTTAACGTTTAGAAACAGCACTAGCAGTTCTCCTGTGGCTACGATGACGTTGGAAACTAGAAACTTTCCCGGCGGGGCCTACTTACAAAGCAACTCCAAGAACATTTCTAAAACGGCGAGTGTTCCAGTCGAGCAATTTACGGAACAGGTACATGTGCGTCTGCGAGGCCGGTCGTTTGCGTTCAAGATAGAAACCACAGAACCGGGGTTATCTTGGCGTCTGGGAACGCCAAGGGTTGAGATGCAGCCAGATGGGCGTCGATAATGTCTCGTAATCTTGTTCTTCCATTCTTCCCGGTAGCGCCTGCCGAGTACAATCAACAGTACCTTGCGGAAGTGGTGCGTTCGTTTTCGGTGTATCTGGACCAGATGCAGAATCCGGGGGAAGGCCGCAACACGTTTTCGGTGTTTACAAATCTTCAAACAGATGACAGTGGGCTAGAGCCGGGGGCTATCTTTAACCACGATGGTTATGTTAGAGTGCCATTAGCTCATTCTCCCTATGTTCGTGGTTCCCTAGCCACGGGCGCTGTTGGAACAGTAACGGTGACAACAACATGACAATTACAATGCCTGATGGCTCCCGCTGGAAACCTTCTTCAAGTTCTGATATGGTGCATTGTGTAAACTGTGACAACGCAGTTGACACGCCAGAAGAGATCGCAAGCTACCCTAATGGTAACTGTCCAGCTTGTGGACAGGCTTGGACAGGCGCAGAGAAACGTAGCACGACAATTACTGTAACAGCGCCTGAAGCTATTAGAGGTGAAGCATGAATTTTGGAGCGGTACTTGGTGGACTTGGCGGTCTTCTTATCCCAGCGGGCGGTCCATTAACGGCGGCCCTTGGTGCTTTTGGCGGGAGTTTATTAAGCGGATCCGATCCCAAGAATGCAATCAAAGACGCTTTAATAGGCGGTGGCATTGGTGGTTTGTTTGGCGGAGCTATCGGAGGCATGGGCATGGGCAAGCAGGTTTCTGCGGCCATGGCCGAAAAGGGCATAGTCAATCCAATGCTTAATGCTGCGGCCCAAGAAGCTGCGAAAGAATCGGCTATAAGCGCGTTAGCTCAGACCGCAACGACAGAAGGCGCAAAAAAAGGACTTATGTCAAACCTGCCAATGTATGTTATGGGCGCTGGTCTTCTTGGTGGGATGCAAGAGCCCGATCAAATAAACACAGAGGCTCCAGAAGGTTATCGCGGTGACACGATTGATCGCTCCGATTTCCTAGATAACCTTTACGCAAGTCGATTTACCGGAAAACGGTTTGATACGACTGAAGAACGTAATGCGTATGACGATATGTATAGAGAACGACATTTAAATACGGAATTTGCTCGTGGCGGATTAATCGAGGGCCCCGGAACGGGGACCTCGGACGACATTCCCGCGATGATATATCAAGACGGCCAGCCTGTGCAGGAAGCCGCGTTGTCAAACGGAGAGGTCGTATTGTCTTTGAAAGATTTAGAACAGTTGGGCGGCGGTGATGCGGAGTTAGCGGGCCAACTAATAGGCGATGCTCCGAACGGCACTCGCGGGGAAGCCGCTGCAAAAATGTTTGCTTCAATGAACGGATATAAGATGGGATCACACCATGGTTGATACAGTAAGAACGGAGCAAATGACGGTTATCCCGGATTGGATGCGGGAACATCAAGAGAGGATTCTAACTAGAGCCCAAGGCTTAGCTATGGATGAGAATTTCATCCCTGCACCTAATCAAGTTGCGGGGATGACTCCATATCAAAACAGAGCAATGCAAATGGCTCAATCAGGGCTGGGATCGTATGAGCCTATGCTGCGAGCCGGTGCACAAAACTTGAGTCGAGGCCAAGGCTACATGGAGCAGGGCATGCTGGGCATGCGAGGTGCGATG